>ERZ778497.874-NODE-874-length-22360-cov-4.949025_pt1 | contig 22360 bp, 17 predicted proteins | sample MGYA00509938_ERZ778497 | MGnify/ENA primary metagenome ERZ778497 (study PRJEB29527, sample SAMN07138969) | mouse gut metagenome | material: feces | host: mouse | place: China:Nanjing | collected 2016-01-25 ... | reverse complement strand
CTGGAACGTGATGAAACCCGATGCCATAGACAACGAACTGTGGGACGAGATATACAATGTATATGTGCAGGACAAGTTCGGATTGGGTGTGCAGGATTATTTCGAACGGCAGAATCCCGCCGCTCTGGAAGAGATGACGGCCGTCATGATGGAGACGGCACGCAAAGGGATGTGGAATGCCTCGGCGGAGCAGCTGAAGGCCATCGCCGAACTCCATACCAAACTGGTGGATAAGTACAAACCCTCTTGCTCGGGTGCCGTCTGCAACAATGCCAAACTGCGCGAGTTCATCGCCTCGAAAACCGCGCCCGACGCAGCCCGACGCTACGAGCGGCAGATCCGCGACGTGCGCGAGGCTTCGCTCACAGAGAACAAGGGAACGGTGCTGAAAAAGGAAGAGATGAACGCGTCCGACAAGACAAGGACGATAGTCAGCAACACGGCGGTGGCCGTTCTGGTGCTCGTGGCGATAACCGCGCTGGTCTGGACGGTGCGTCGGCACCGTAAAAAGATGGAGGAGTAATGGAAACCGTCGTATTGGTCATGATGATGCTGGTCTGCTTCAATTACATTTTGAAGCAGACCTACCGCAAGCCCTATGCGGTCGTATTTTCCGCTGCGGTGTGCGCCCTCTTCACGGGTTCGATGTGGCGTTGTGCCATCGAGCAGTCGAAGTCGCAAGTTTCGGTCTGGCTGTCGGATTCCGCACTGATGCTCGACGCGGCGGTCGTCCTGACGTTGGAAGTGGCAGTGCAGATGGCTTTCTGCATCCTGGCGGCGCATATCCAGACCTCGGGAAAGGTCAAACCCCGGACGATATGGGCATACCGCATCCTGCGGTGGTTCCCCGGAGTACTCATCTTTCCCGTGCTGTTCAGTCTGCTGGTAACGGTTATCTTCGCCCTTCCGGGCGTGCCGTTTCCGACGGTGTCATGGTCTCTGGCGGGCGCGGTGCTCGTTGTGCTGACAGGTGGGATATACGGCATGAAACGGTTGCTGCCCGAAAAGGAGATACGCCTCGAATTGCTCTTTCTCTCCAATGCCCTGATTGCCGTCCTGGGAGTCATCGCCACGGTAAACGGCCGCACTGCCGTCGCCGGTATCAGCAAAGTGGAATGGCCGGCACTGGCGGGAGTATGCGTCCTCCTCGTCATCGGTTTGGTCGGAGGTACTGCGATTTATAGAATAAGATTGAAACATATAATTAAAAACAAATAACATCATGAATTACATTTCGGATATTCTCTATTGGATCTCGACGGGGCTGCTCGTTCCCGTAATCATATTGTTGATATTCTTTTTCGGTCGGGCTTTGCTGCTCGTCGGCAGTTTCTTCGGGCAGTATATGGCGACCCGCCGCACGGCTGCACTTCTGCGCAAGGAACTGGACGGGCTGAACAGGGACAACGTATCGTCGCTCCCGGAGCGTCTGCCCAGGAAGAACCCGTCACTGGTGGTTGTCTACATGAACCGCCTGCTCGGAGCCGACAGCGCGGCGATGCGGCAGCGCCTGCTTTCCGATTTCGAGATCGAGGCGGACAAGGACCTCGCCGTCTCGAAGACGCTCGGCAAGATGGGGCCCATGCTCGGACTGATGGGAACCCTTATCCCGATGGGACCCGCACTCGTGGGGCTTTCGACGGGCGACATCGCCTCAATGGCGTACAACATGCAGGTGGCCTTCGCAACGACGGTCGTGGGACTTTTTGCCGCAGCCATCGGATTCGTTACAGGTCAGGTGAAACAGCGCTGGTACTTGCAGGAGATGACCGACCTCGAATTCGTAGCGGAATTGTTGAACGAAACCCCGGCAGAACGATGAAACGCAGACTTTTGAACAAGGAGGACGGCAGCGACCCGATGAGTGTCGTGAGCAATCTGTTCGACGTGGCGATGGTCTTCGCCGTCGCGCTCATGGTCGCCCTCGTGAGCCGCTACAACATGACGGAGATGTTCAGCAAGGAAGATTTTACGATGGTCAAGAACCCGGGCAAGGAGGACATGGAGATCATCACCAAGGAGGGCGAAAAGATCAACCGCTACACCCCGTCCGAAAATCAGGATCCCAAGAGTGGAAAGAAAGGCAAAAAGGTCGGCATCGCCTACGAACTGGAAAACGGAGAAATCATTTACGTGCCGGAGTAATTCACGTTTGTAAATCTTTCAACGCGAGTCCGTTTTTCATTTATATGATGATCGCAGCGAAAGAGGGATTCTGTATAAAAAAGCTATCGGTAAAATTCCGATAGCTTTCTTTGTTTGGTTAATTCTTCAACGCCTGTTACATAGCCTGTTGCCCCCAACTACCGTAGCGGGCGTTCATGCGTTGGCGGAGTTCTTCCTGCTTGGTATTCTTGTAGTAGTGTTTCTCGATGGTTCGGGCGCTGTTGCCGGCCATTTCAGCGACGTGGGTAATCGGAGTACCCGCATCAAGTTCGCTGGAGATAAACGTGCCTCGTGCCGTGTACCAAGTCATTTTCTCGTCGATGCCCAGAATCTCGCAAACTTTGTCCAGAGTCTCACTGACGAGGGTTGAAAAGCTGTTACGGCGTCCCATCTTCTGTTTGTCGGTTATGTGTTTCTCGGTATAGACTGGGAAGACATAGTTGCCGATGCCTTTGCCTCTGTATTTTTCCAGAATTACGATGAGGCGGTCGATGAGCAGGGGCTTGGCCAGCTTAGGGAATTTGGTACGTTCATAGACAATCATGCCTTCCTTTTCGTTAATCATGTCCCATGTTAGGTTGACGACATCGACGTTGGCCATGCCGCCGCTGTAAAAGCTGAAGAGGAAAAGGTCAAGACAGAGTTGCTCCTGCTCGGAAAAGAGGCTGCGGTCCATGAACTCCATCCGGCGGATGATGTTCGGATTGACGGCTTTGGACTCGAACTGCCCCCACGCCATCTTTTCCGTAGCCGCCTCGAAGATTGTGGGGTTGGCTCCGTACATGTGGAGTTCGTCTTTGGCGTAGTTCACCAAAGCACGGAAGATGCGAAGGAGCTGGCGCAAGCCGGCGCGGTTTCCGTTTTCGATGCCGCGCCGTTCCAGATAGACGATGTATTCCAAAAGGAATTTCTGGGTAATGTCGGTGAAGTAAAAGCGGGACAGGTCTTTGTTGTACTGCTTTTGGGTGAAGGCCGATAGTGAAGTGCGGAACTGCTTGTACATGCCGGCGGTGCCGACACTCTTGACGAGCTTGCCGTTCTTGAATTTCTCGTGGTTCTCGAAGTATTCGATTCTGGCGTTGATGAGTTGAAGGATGGTCAATACTTTCGACTCTGTTTTCGCTTTCTCTTCTTCTTTGAGCTTGAAGCAGTCGGCCCACTGGAGAACGGAGAAGTTGCGCCCGTCCTTTTCCCATTGCTCGGCGACGGACATGTACTTCTCTTTGAGTTCAAGCAATAGTTGATTTTTCTTGAGGTACTCGCTGGAGGCGGATTCAAAACTTTGGGTTTCGTTGTTCCAGTATTTGTAAGCTCCGGTGATGCTGACGACCCGGGGAATGCGGGTGTAACCGGTCTTGTAGAAAATCATTTCCAGTTTGACCATCTTGGGGTCCTGGGGGTCTTTGCGACCTTTGAATGTGATCGAACAATACATATCGTTAATTTTTTAGTGGCTCATGTATTCCTGTCAGTTCCCTACATGGGAGCCTACATAAGAATAGAACTATCCACCGTATTCGGGTGGTAACAGAGGTAATCCGTTACCCGACAAATCAATTAACTTGTTGATATATAGTTGTTTTGCTCTATGCGGATTTTGACTTTATTGGAGTTGGAAAATCTCCACGACAATCATTTTGAAATAATTTTCGGGTAATGGCGGTTGCTTGCGGTTATTTGTTCCTTTCAGCCATGACACGCTCCACGTCGGAGCGCAGAAGCAGGTTCTTCACGCCGACCTTTATCTTTTCGATGTGCTTAACCTTGACGATATGGCAGATATTGGCGGAGGAAAGCCCGTAAATCTGCCGGACCTGTTCCACGGTGTAATAACGCTCGTCGTTCACAAGGTCGGTTCTGCGGAGTTCGTCCAGATGGGACTTGGAGTAATAGGTGCGGCCGTATTCTCTTTTGGTCGGTATCCTGTGCCGTAGGCGTATGCCCGGAGTGCGGCAGGCTTCATGCCGAACTGCTCTTCCGCTTCTTTAGTCAGGAGCCAGTCGGTGATACTTTCCATATCAACAGCCGTACCGAAGAACTCGTCAACATGCTTCTTGCTGTAATAGTTCTTTCCAGCGATACGGCAGATGGGGATGCAGTTGCGTTTGGCAGTGGTATAGAGCCATGACTGCTTGACTTTATAAAGGGACATCACCTCTTCACCGGAATAGAAGTCCGGCACTTCATCGGTTACCTTTTCCCTTTTTTCTTTTTTCGCCGGGAAGGAAGATGAAGCGGTTTTTTTCGGTGTGGAAGTGCTGCCGGGCAGGATGCGGTGGTAGGGATTGCCCTCCAGCATCCGCTCGATGTCGGCTCTGCGGATGAATGCCATGCGGTTGCTGATGCGTGAGGCTTTCAGCTTGCCCATGGCTACAAGTTTATAGATGTACTGTCGGGAACAGCCCATGAGTATGGCTGCTTTGGAAAAGGTGAGATACTCCTGATGCTGTATCTCCATGATTGGCCGGACGGCCTTGAAGAGGTTGTTCTTCTGTGTCATTCTGGCTCGCCGGGCTTCCGCCTGACAAGCCTCACTGCAATACCTTTGCATTCCGCTGCGGGTTACAAAGGATTTGCCGCAAAAACTGCATTTTCGGGTTGCTTTCATACTGCTTTATCGTTTACTGGTTCATTTCTTCAATCCTGTATTCCTGAAGTGGTGAACGGATGTAAACGGCAGTCAACGGTTGTCGCCTTTCTACACGATGTGACCGTCACTGAATGTTGGGGCGGATATTGTCGCTTGTCGTAAACGGTTGTAAACCCTTGTCAACTGTCTGCACGGTGTGACAAAAACAAGCCCCGCAAATTCTCCACGTCAGAAATACGTCTCAAAAATATGTGGAAATTTGGAAAGCATCAAAAAGCAGCCGAAAAGTGTTAATTTTTATAATGCGTTGATAGTTAAAGGTTTATACTTTGATATTTCTGATTGTTTTTGGTTGTTCTACGCTTCTAAATACTACATCAAACCACAACTATTGACCATGCTCTGTTTTTCAATCTTAAGTTGTATCTTATTTAAAAACTACATCAAACCACAACTGGCGGAGGCAACGGGCGACTTCCGGGACAGTTGTATCTTATTTAAAAACTACATCAAACCACAACGGCGTCCGAGGATCTCCTCGTCGCTGTTACGTTGTATCTTATTTAAAAACTACATCAAACCACAACTTGCCGAAGCTGTGGCCGCCGTTCCGGGCGGTTGTATCTTATTTAAAAACTACATCAAACCACAACTGCGGCTCTCGCGGTTGTCGAGCGTCACGGTTGTATCTTATTTAAAAACTACATCAAACCACAACGGTAAGAACGAATGTATCTCCGGGTTCAGGGTTGTATCTTATTTAAAAACTACATCAAACCACAACTGTCGAACCTTCGTTCCAACCTATCATGGGTTGTATCTTATTTAAAAACTACATCAAACCACAACCGGTGCGGAGCAGCAGCGCCGACACCGTAAGTTGTATCTTATTTAAAAACTACATCAAACCACAACAGCTCGTGAACTCCGCGGACACGATCAAGAGTTGTATCTTATTTAAAAACTACATCAAACCACAACAGGCTCGCAGGTCGGGGGCTGTCATGGCGGGTTGTATCTTATTTAAAAACTACATCAAACCACAACCGCGATGTTGGACTCCAGACGCGCGATCTGTTGTATCTTATTTAAAAACTACATCAAACCACAACGCGACGGCCGAACAGGGCTGCCGCCCCGCTGTTGTATCTTATTTAAAAACTACATCAAACCACAACAATAGTCGTCTGGGCCTCCGGGCATCGAGTGTTGTATCTTATTTAAAAACTACATCAAACCACAACATTTTGAGGTGAAACAGATTATTTGAACATGTTGTATCTTATTTAAAAACTACATCAAACCACAACTAAAACTACAAATTGTTTGACTTTTGACCAGTTGTATCTTATTTAAAAACTACATCAAACCACAACCACGGGCGCTTACTCTATTGATTTTCGATTGTTTGCAGCTGTTTTGCCGTCCGAAAACCATGTGTCGCGCACTCCGCGGAAGTCGATTCGTGCGTTTTTTTCGTTCGTACCGTTACAAATATATCAAAAAAATTCCAATTGTTGCGGCGTTTCGGGCCGTGCGCGCTCGACCGGACCCCAGAAATTCTTCATGTCGCCGTATTGTTTGTCCGTAACGGCCAGCAGGCTGGTGAACCCCGACGGAGGCATCGACCTGCGCACCCGTTTCATGTGCACCTCCAGGGTCTCTTTCGAGGGGCAGTGGCGCACGTAAACCGAGTACTGCATCATCGTGAAGCCGTCCTTCTCCAGTGCCTTGCGAAACTGCGCCGCGTGGCGCCGCTCGGTTTTGGTGTTGGTCGGCAGATCGAAAAAAACGAACAGCCACATGATCCGATAAGCATTCAGACGTAATTCCGACATGGTTCTATTCCAACAGGGGGAACGCGAGTTTTTTCGCCGTGCCCGCGAAGCACCTCGCGAGCGATGCCGAAGTGAGGGTCAGACCCACGTCGAGCGGCCGCACCACCTTGTCGAACCGGGTGTCGGCGAAGAGCAGCCGCAGCAGCTCGCCTTTCGCTTCGCGCGTCAGCTCCGAATGTCCTGCGGCGTGGAGTCCGTAGACCCGTTCGTCCACGTAGGGCCTGTACGGCTCCATCAGGTCGTCGGCCAGCGGAAAGGCGTTGTAGCGGTTGCGGTGAAACACTCCGAATGCAGGAAAGAGCCCCGAGCCCATGAGGGAGCGTGCCACGGCGGCGCGCAGAATCGTGTAGCCGTAGTTGAGCAGGCCGTTCGGTGCGGCGCCTTCGCGTGCACGCACGAAGCCGCTGCCGAAAAGCTCGGCCCAATAGAGCTTCGCCGCCACGCCTTCGCGGTTGTCCGCATCGCCGCTTTTGACGTTCATGTAGCAAGGTTTGAGCAGGTTGCCGTCCTTGCCCAGTTTGTGCAGCAGGGCGGCCTGGTTGCGTATTTTGGCTTCTACGATCTGCCGCCAGAGCCCCTTTTTCAGCGGTTCGCTCGCCTCGATCTGCGCCCGATAGTTCTCGCCCTGCGTCCGGTTCGAATCGAGGTTGAGGAGCATGGCGTTGGGCATGCGGTCGCCGCCGCAGAGGATCACCGCGACGTTGTGGTCCGACAGTGCGTTCAGCAGCGGCAGGGTAAGGGAGGTCTGCTGGTGTTCGAGCACCACGAAGCCGATGTCCTCGATCGGGATGCGTTTCTGCTGGCCGGGCGCCTCCTTCGTGTGGACGATCATCTGATTGTCCTTTAGGCTCAGGCAGAAGGGTGTGGAGAAAAAGAGCGCACGTTTCAGCATGACGGTCGGTGTTTGAATTCGATTTCACCCGTGACGGAGAGCGTGAAGTCGTAGCCTTCGACATAGGCTCTGAGTTGGGTGTGGTTTATCGCGATTACGGGCCGGTATGCTTCTCCCGTTTTCCATTCGCCGTTTTTCGCCTTCAGTTCGCCGGCGGGACGGGCTTCCTGATGGTGTTTGAGGGTAATTGCACCGTACTCCCATTTCTTTTGAATTCTCAAAATGCTTAATCCTGTAACTTTGTACAACCTTCTCGTCAGTTCCTGCTGTGTGCATTCGTAGAGCTCTGCGGGCGAAGCTTCGTAGAAGAGCACCATCGTTCCGGGCCGGAGGATGCACTTGAGCGGATAGCCGTCCGCATCGGACTGCGGCACCAGGTCGGGCCGGGCCGCACGGTCGGCGCTGCGCCGGAAGTAGCGGGCGGCCTCCAGGTTGCTGACCAGTTCGAACGAACGTTTGGTCTTGCCGCGGCGGTCGGTGCCCTCGTAGATCGCCATGCAGTAGTTGCCGTCGTTGGCCACGTGGTACTCCTGCTTGTACTCCTTGTCCGAGAGGTCGCGGTGCCGTTTGAGGTGGATGGGCTGCGTGACGCTCGGCGTGTAGATGCGCACCTTGCGGATCGGCACCCCCTTCTCCTCGTTCATCCAGATCGTGTGCTCCGCGGTGTTGGTCGCCGTCTTGAACCCTACGTCGGCAACGGCCTTCTCTACGCGCTTGCGCACCGCGTCGTCCACGATTTTCGCCACGTCGCTCTCCTGCAACTGGTCGAGCGACTTGCGCACTACGTATTTCACCTCGTCCTCCCGGCGGATGGCTCCGTAGAAGGTCTGCTGGTGCAGCACGCCGCGCGCCGTGTCGCCCTGGGCGTAGAGGGGCTTGCCGTCGGTGCCGCGGCGGATTCTGCCGCGCACGCGCAGCTTGCGGCGGCTCTGCTTGCCCATGTTGTCGGGCGTGTGGTGGGCTACGAGCAGCTCGTCGGCAACGGCCAGGACATCCTCGGTGAAGGTCGGCCACGGCTTCACGAATAACGGCCGGTCGCCACGACCGAATCGGTAGTTCTCGTCTTCTGCCTTGTATTGCGCCCATCGGTCGTACTCCGTGCGACCGATGCAGGCGATGGTGATGGCGTCGATGCAGTGGTGGACGTGGTTCACGCGTTCTTTCTTTGCATACTCCTCCTGCAATCCCCACATTTTGCGGAAGGCGTCGGTCGTGGCACCCTTGACGGTGTAGATCCGCTCGAAAACGCTCTTGAGGTAGAGCCGCGCATAGCGCCCGATGATGCCTATGTCCACGCCCTGGCGGTTGCTGAAACCGTCGGGCACCTCGGTCATCGTGAAGCGCTCGTACTTTCCTTTCCAGTAGTCGAGCTGCATTTTCAGGTAGTGGCGCCGTTGGATGGCGAAGTCCTTTTCCTGTTTGGGCGAGGCGTTTTTGCTCTTGCGGATTTGGTTGCCGATCTGTTTTTCCAGTTCGTCGATGCGCTTCCGCCATCCGAGTTCTTCGATGCGCGCCCCGATGGCCTGTGCGTCGGCGAGTTCCGACGGCAACTTGGCGCGTTTGACCTCGCGGTTGTAGCGGCAGTCGCACAGCGTCTTGTTCTTCTGCGAGTCGTCGCCGCCGCGCGACCGGGGCACGGTGTGCTCGATGTCGAAACGGGGATTCGATCCGATGAAGTCGGCGATTCCGATTTGCTTTCCCGTGTAGATGCAGCGGTGCTGCTGCTCCTTCCACAGGCGGAATTTCAGGATGTCCGTCTCGGTCGGTTCGATCGTGCGGCCCGTGGCGTCCGCGTACTGCGCGCGCAGCTCGTCGGCATACTTGCGGTTTTCCGCTTCGCGGTCGCGCCGGTATTGTTCGAATGCCTTGCGATGGTTGGCGTCGTGCAGGTTGCGCGAGAATTCGATGTTGATCTTCGTCGTGCGGTCGATCTTGCCCTGGCGCAGCAGGGTGTTGAGCAGGATGCGCAGGCGGAAGAGGGCCCGCATGGCCATCGGATTGCGGATCGAGTCGGTGCGCGGCGACCCCAGGCGCAGGATGCCCGCGGCGTCGGGCAGCGCCGCGCGGTAGGTCTCGATCATCGAGGGATGGTACATGCGGTCCAGGTGTTTGTCGTCGATGCCGCAGCAGTTGCGCAGGTAGTCGCGGACGCACTGTTCTTTGGTCGTGCGGGCATTGAGCGGGTTGCGGCCGAAATCTTCGAGCAGCACCGCGATGTCGGTGCCGATCCGCTCCAGCTTCGCCGCGTCGTCGCGCACGTCGTCGGGCACTACGGCCTGCATGTTGGCCATGAAGACCGCCTCGTCGTAGCGGAGTCCCGCCCGCAGTCCGGGCAGGATCTTGTCTATGGCGTTGAGGCTGAGCGAGGCATAGTCCTGCGGCATCCGGATGGCGGCGAAGTGCTGCGCCTCGTCGTCGCTCAGGCCGAGTTTCGTGCGCGCCCAGTCGCGCAGGCGCTCCTCGTCGTCGAACGAGAAGAGCGCATGCCAGATGTCATTCACGATGCGGTCGTCGCTTTTGTCCGCAGCGAGCGTGTAGCGGCTGCGGAGCGCGGCCTGCCAGTCGTCGCCGAAAAGCGCGATGAGCGCCGCCGTGACCGGACAGCCCGACACGGTCGTCGTGCGCGGGAAGTTGAATCGGTAGGGTGCCTCGCTGCGGTCGCCCTTGCAGGCGAAGTTGCCCTTGCCGGCGAGTTTGGCCGCAAGCTCCGCGAAGTCGAAGTGGGGCTTGCTCTTGCGCAGAAAGAGCGGACGGATGCGTTCGATTTCGTCGGTCCGCAGCGGCCGCGGCTCCTCGTCGCCAGGGCCCGTGATGCGGATGTTGTTGATGAACGAGCGCATGCGGAACTCCTCGAAGCGCGGATGCGATGCCGGACATCGCGACTTCTTCTTCTCGAACGTGCACCTGCCCACCTGTCCCTTCTGCGATTTGAGCGGCCGCTGGTAGAAGATGGCGCGGTGCAGCGCTTCGCGCCACTCCCCGGGCAGCTGCTGCTTTTCGCAAATGGCCCGGAATTCGGCCAGAAAATGTTCGTTGCGTGCCGTGTAGTGCGTGCGGATCTTCTCCTTGCGCAGGTAGAGCGTGTGGAAGTACTGCCCGAGGTACTCGCATCCGGCCTTGCGCATGGCCTCCGACAGGTTGCTGATCCCCTGCTTGACCGTGCCGTCCTCGCTCTCGGCGCCGGCCTGCTTGCGGTTGCTCAGGAAGCCGCGGCGCTGGGCCAGGTGGTAGAGCGCACGGCCGAGCGCATGACGGTCGGCGCGGTCGTTGAGGTCGAGCGTTTCGCTCAGCGCCCGGTTGCGGTCGTGGTAGGGATTGCGGCCCGCGGCGTCGTCCGTGCGCTGCCAGCGCAGGAACTCCTCGTCCAGCGGGTAGCGTTTGCGGCTGCGCCATGCGTGCAGCTGGTCGCGGCTCAGCGGCGGACAGAGGTCGTATTTCACGAGCAGCCCGAGCAGTTCGATCTTTCGGATTCTGCGGCGGAAGTAGTGGCGTCGCAATGCACGCGCCTCCGTCCGGTCCTGCACGGCCGGCTTCTCGTTGTTCTTTTCGCGTGCCACGCCCTCCTGGAAGATGTCTACGCCCCGATCGAGCAGCCGGCAGCGGCCGTCGTTGTCGTCTCGCTCCACGATCGCCCAGCCGATCGAGTTAGTGCCGAGGTCCAATCCCAATGTTTTCGTCATATACGCTTCAATTTTTCGTAAAATTAAATAAAAAGTTGTAAAAATCCGAATTTTAGTCTATATTTGTATCGTAAGAATTACAAACTACATCTTACCACAATAAGGCTATAGGCCGAAGGTTTTGACACCTGTGTCCCCGCGTACTCCGTGGGGACTTTTTTCTTTACAATAGGTAACTGTTCGAGTGGTTGTGTGCAAGGCGGACAGAGGAGCTGCCGGTGCTTCCGCGGGCGCGGTCTTGCACCGGCTTCCGTCGTGCGGGAGCGGAGCCTCGGTGCGGAAAACAGAACGGGCCCCTTCCGAACGTTCGGAAGGGGCCCGCTGCCTGTGCGGCCGTCACGACGGCCGGGTGTCTATTCCGCGTCGGCTGCCGGACGCATGATTACGTTTGCGAGGTTGTTGTCCTTGAGCACCTTGCCGGCCATGAGGCGCACGTCCTCGGCCGTGAGATTGCGCAGGGCCTCCTCGTAGTCGTTCACGTAGTCCAGACCGAGCGAGTAGTAGCGGTCGAGGTTGGTCAGCCAGCTGCCGTTCTCTTCGAGCGAGTTGGTCCACTCCTTGAGCATATACTCGCGGATGTTCTCCATCTCCTCGGCCTTCGGGCCCTCCGCTGCCAGGCGGCGGAAGTCGGCGACGATGATCTCCATCAGTTCGTCGGCCATCTGCTCGTTGGTGTCGAACTGAATGATCAGGCGGTAGCTGTTCTTCGGAGCGTACTCGGTGAGGGAGCCCACGCCCACGCCGTACGTGCCGCCCTTCTCCTCGCGGACCGACACGCGGTAGCGCGAAGTGAGCACCTGTTCGAGGAAGCTCATCGCCAGACGGTTCTCGATCGTGAAGTCGAGGTCGCCCGAGTAGTTGTACCATACCGAGACTTTGGGCTGCAACATGGCGGCGCGGAAGTCGTTGGTCGTCACGCCCTTCACGGGAGCCACGCCGTCATCGGCCCAGTCGAGGGTCTTCTTCGTGGCGGGCAGCGAGCCGATATAACGTTCTGCGAGGGGCTTCAGCACGGCCGGATCGACATCGCCCACGAACGTGAAGGTGAAGTTGTTGGCGCCCGTATAGAGCTTGTCGTACACGGTGCGCAGCTGCTCGAAGCGCACGTCGTCCAGGATTTCGGGCGAGAGCATCTGCTCGCGGTAGTTGTTGCCGTATACGGTCTCCTTGAACGCGTCCTGCACGATGTAGTCGGGGTTGGCGAGCATGTTCGCAACCTGGGCGCGCATCTGCGTCATGTAGGTGTTGTAGTCCGTCTCGTCGAAACGGGGCGAGGTGAAGCTCAGGTAAACCAGCTGGAGCAGCGTCTCCAGGTCGCGGGGCGACGCTTCGCCGTACATGCCGTGGTTGTAGCCGTTCACCGTGAGCGCGGTCTGCGCCTGCTTGCCGGCGAGCTGCTTGCGCAGGTCGGTGGCCGTGAATTTGCCCAGACCCGACATCTGCATGATGCCCGGAAGCAGCTTGGCTGCGTAGTACTCCTCGTCGGGCAGCAGCGACAGACCGCCGCGGCTCTTGACTGCCAGATATACCTCGTCGGCCTTGAATTTCGTGGGTTTCACGATGATGCGTGCGCCGTTCTTGAGCGTCCACTCCGTCGTGCCGTAGGCCTCGTTGTGCTGTTCTTTCTTCACGGCCGAGCCTTTCAGACGGGTGTCTGCGGGGATCAGCGGCTCCTTCACCGCGGTGTCTTCATAGGCTTCGAGCTCGGCGTTGCGCGAACGCTCGATCGCGGCCAGCAGGTCGCTTTCGGTGGGGTTCGTCAGGCCCTCCTTCTCGGGCGCATTGACCACTACGACCCAGTTGCGGGGTTGCAGGAGCTGGGGCCATGCCATGTTGATGTCGGCGAGCGAGATGGCTTCGAGCAGCGTGCTGTCGAGACGGTATTCGTACTCGGCGTCGCAGTAGGCGGTGCCGAACTTGAAGTTGTCGATCAGGGGCGTGACGTAGGAGCCGTTGCGGCGGTCGTTGCGTGCTGCGTACTGGTTCTCGATGTAGCGCATCAGCTCGTTCTTCGTGCGCTCGAACTCACCCTCGGTGAAGCCGAAGCGGCGCGACTTCTCCATCTCGGTCAGCAGGGCGTCGAAACCTCCGGGCAGCTTGCCGTCCTGCGTGGTCAGGCTGAATACGGTGGTGGTCAGCGTGGGGATGATGCCGATGTTGCCGTCGTAGACGCTGGCGCTGAGGAAGGGAGCGTCGGGCTGCATGGCGATGTCGCCCAGACGGGCGTTGAGCATCTGCACGCCGTAGAGGATCAGGATGTTCTGCATCTCGCGCAGCACCAGTCCGTTGGCTTCGCGCGGCATGGCCGGGCGCTTGATGAAGATCGACGCGTTGGTCTGGTTCATCTCCGGGTCGGTGTAGATCGACACGATGGGCGTGTCGTTGTCGGGCACGACGATCGTCTCCTTCTGCGGAGCGTCGGCCGCGGGGGCCGGGATGTCGGCCATCAGGCGCACCAGGTCGGCCTCGACCTTGTCCACGTCGATGTCGCCCACGATGACGATCACCTGGTAGTCGGGACGGTACCACGTGTGGTAGAAGTCCGCGAGGTTGTCGTGCGAGAAGCTCTTCAGACCGTCGAGGTAGCCGATGACGTTGCGGTGTTCGTACTTCGTGCCTTTGGCCAGCGCCTTGATCATGGCCTGCTGCGAGCGGAAGCGCGCGCCGTCGCGGGTGCGGAGCTCCTCCATGATTACGCCGCGCTCCGAATCGATCTCTGCCGGTTCGAGTGCGATGAAGTGCGACCAGTCGTGCAGCACGAGCAGTGCCGTGTCGATGATGCCCTGGCGCGTGGTGGGCACGTCGGTGATCGAGTACTGGGTGTTGTCCTGCGTGGTGTAGGCGTTGAGGTTGCTGCCGAACTTCACGCCGATGCGCTCGAAGTAGTCGATCATCTCCTTGCCGCGCAGGTTCTTCGTGCCGTTGAAGGCCATGTGCTCCAGGAAGTGGGCCAGACCCTGCTGGGCGTCGTTCTCCTGAATGGCGCCCACGTAGTGCTCGATGTAGAAATCGGCCTGTCCCTTGGGTTTCTCGTTGTGGCGGATGTAGTAGTTCATGCCGTTGGCGAGCTTGCCGTGGCGCACGGCCGGGTCGGCCGGCATCGGCTCCATGGGGTTGATCTGCGCCCGGGCTCCTGCGATGAGGAAGAGGGCGGCGACCGCTGTCAGTAATCTTTTCATTGGAATGAAGTTTTTGTTGGTTTGTTTCGTTTGGTCGTTTCGGGTCATTCGGCCGGGGCGTCCGGACGGTACTCGATGATGTCGCCCGGCTGGCAGTCGAGTTCGCGGCAGATGGCTTCGAGCGTCGAGAATCGGATCGCCTTGGCTTTGCCGTTCTTGAGGATCGAGAGGTTCGCGGGCGTGATCTCCACGCGCTCGGAGAGCTCGCCCAGCGACATCTTGCGCTTGGCCATCATGACGTCTATGTTGATGATTATAGCCATGTTTCCCCCCCCCTCTCTACGGTTGTGCAACGCATTGTTTCCTTCGTTTTTCAGATGGTGAATTTCTGTTCCTCGCTCAGGTTCTGACCGATGGCGCACACCTCGGCCGTGAAGAGCACGAGGATGCCCAGGATGATGTTCGCATAGGAGACGTGGAATGCGGTGTCGATCGCCTCGCCGTACGGGGCGAGCAGTTCGGCCGCACGCACGCTCATGCGCCAGGTCATCACGTCGTTGAGCAGTTCGGTCAGTATGGTCAGCGAGCCGATGGCGCGCAGGTACCACACGTTGCGGCGGTCGAGCGTGTGCTCCTCGCGGATCGAACGGCGGATCGAGTGGATGATGAGGAACATCAGCACGACGATCGCCACGAACGCGAGGGCCCGGAATACCGTGATGAGGTAGAACCACGGGTTGCCGCCGATCGAGCTTAGGGCCAGGTGGAGCGGGCTGCTGCCGGCGTCGGCCGGCAGGTCCGCCGCGAGGTCGATCCGTCGGGTCGTGGGCACGAGGCGGATGCCGGCGAGCGAGTCGGCGCCGTCGAGCCGCACGGGAGTCTTTGCGCTCAGGGGCACCTCGAAGAGCGTGAAGATCGAACGCGGAGCGCCCGAAGCCCAGTTGCGGGCGATGTCGCGGCCGATGACCGCCCCCTCGTCGTATCCCTTCGAGAAGTTGGGCCATACGCTGTGCGCCAGCCCCGTCGCCAATACGGCGAAAAAGATGACGTAGATCGCGAGCATGCGCTGCAACATCGGTTTTTTGTTCTGCATATCCTGTGTGTTTGCAAGGTTTCCACTGCAAATATAGGAATATATTTTCGAAAAACAAATGAAATTTATCGTTTTTCGATAAAATTTTCGGCATCGGAAGTGTTTTATCGGGTGCAGGGGGCGGATGCGGGGTGTCGGTCGCGGCAGGGGAGGGGGTGTGGCGGCGCCACGGCCGACAATCCCTCGGGGCAGTCCGTGTGCCGCAGTGGCAGGCGGTATGCGGGCGGTCCGGTCCGTAAACCGGGGCTTGCCGGGGGCGATGATGTGCCGGGTCGTGCGGTCTTTCCGGGTGCGAGGGGGGCGGCCGGCTGCGTCGCCGGAGCGCCGGCCGGCGGGGGCAGAGGCCGGGATCGGAAAAAATCCGGTCGAAAAACGGAGGCCTTGCGACGGATGTCGGCGCGTTTGTCTTATCTTTGTCTGCATGAACGACAAAAAGCGAGAGATCGTCGTGCTGGGACCCGCCCATCCGTTTCGCGGCGGCCTGGCCTCGATCATGGAGATGCTGGCGCGGACCTTTGCGAAACGGGGCTGCGACGCCCGGATCATGACCTTCACGGTGCAATATCCGTCGCTGCTCTTCCCGGGGCGCAGCCAGCGGGTGGCGACCCCGCCGCCCTCCGACCTGAGGATCGAGCGGTGCGTGAATACGGTCAATCCCTTCAACTGGTGGCGCGTGGGGCGGCGCCTGCGGCGTGAGCGCCCCGACTTCGTGCTGCTCAAGTACTGGACGCCTTTCATGGCGCCCTGCTTCGGCACGATCGCACGCCTGGCGCGGCGCAACGGCCACACGCGCGTACTCTGCCAGATCGACAATGTGGAGCCGCACGAACACCACTTCGTCGATCGTCCGTTCAACCGCTACTTCCTGCGTTCGGTGGACGGCTTTGTCTACATGTCGGAGCAGGTGCATGGCGAACTCCGGGCCTATACCGACGCTCCGGCGCTCTTTTCGCCCCATCCGCTCTTCGAGAATTTCGGCGATCCGGTGCCCCGCGACGCGGCGTGCGCGCACCTGGACCTCGACCCCGCGATGCGCTATGCGCTCTTCTTCGGGCTGATCCGCGACTACAAGGGCCTCGACATCCTGCTCGACGCCTGGGCGCAGCTCCGGCGTGCGGGGCGCACCGGGGGGCGGCGTCTGATCGTCGCAGGCGAGTTCTACACCTCCGCGCAGCCCTACCTCGACCGCATCGCCCGGGCCGGAATGGAGCACGAGGTGGTGCTGCACGACCGTTTCGTGCCCGACGACGAGGTGAAGTACTACTTCTCGGCGGCCGACTTCGTGGTGCAGCCCTACCGCACGGCCACGCAGAGCGGCGTGACGCAGATCGCCTACCAGTTCTGCGTGCCGATGCTGGTCACCGACGTGGGCGGACTGCCCGAAATCGTGCCCGACGGACGCGTGGGCTGCGTCGTGAAGCCCGATGCGGCCGCCGTGGCCGCCGGCATCGAGCGCATGTGGGTCCCGGGCGCCGGCGCCGGGTTCCGCGAAAACATGGTCGTCGAGCGGCGTCGCTTCTCGTGGGAGGAGATGTGCAGCCGGATTCTGGAGCTCTACGACCGGGTGAAGGCGTAGGGCGGCGGGCGGTGCGTCCGGGAATCGTTCGGGTGCCGGCACGATCCGCGGCAGAACCCGGAGGGGGCGGCCGCACGGCAACATATTATATATAGGAACCGCAGCTCCGCCGTCCGGGGCGCAAACGCAAAAGGAGGGCAGCCTTGCACAGGCTGCCCTCCCCGGTGTAACGGGTCGAACGGTTATTTCTTGATGTTGGGCTCTTCCAGGCCGTACCCCTTGCGCTTGTCCTCGACCTTGAGGCAGAGGCTGAACAGGAAGGCCAGCACGCCGAACGACGAGAAGATGACCATCGGCACGGTGTAGCCGCCCGTGGCGTCGAGCACGAGGCCGATGAGCAGCGGCACCAGGAACAGACCGATGTTCTGAATCCAGAAGATCAGGCAGTAGGCCGAGCCGAGGATCTTTTCGTCGATGATCTTGGGCACCGAGGGCCACAGGGCCGCGGGTACGAGCGAGAACGACACGCCCAGCACGACGACGATCAGCACGGCCAGCGCCTTCGACGGGAAGAGCGGCAGCAGGAACGCGAAGCTCAGGTGGCAGGCGATCATGATCACGGCGCCGAGCATGAGCATCGTGGCGCTCTTGCCGCGGTAGTCGAGCATGCCGCCGAGCAGCGGCGTGAGGATCATGGCCAGGATGGGGAAGCAGCTGAAGAGCTGCGACGCCGTGGCGGCGTCCACGCCGAGCGTCACCTCGAGGAAGTTGGGCGCATAGCGCTGGAAGGGGAAGATGGCGCTGTAGTAGAGCACGCACAGCAGGGCGATCAGCCAGAACATGCGGCTGGAGAATATCTTGCCCAGGTCGGAGATGTGGAACTCCTCGTCCGCCGACTTCTCGGCAGACATCTGACCCGCAGCGATCAGCTGTGTGTCGAGCTTGCGGTCCATGAAGGTGAAGATCAGGTAGCAGAGCAGACCCACGATCAGCAGCACCGTGCAGAGCGCCACCGGAGCCACGATCGACTGGTCGAAGCGTGCCGACACGAGGGGCGCGATCCACATCACGGCGAAGACACCCAGGCGCGCAATGGCCATTTCGAGGCCCATCGCCAGGGCCATCTCCTTGCCCTTGAACCACTTCGCAATGGCCTTCGACACCGTGGTGCCGGCCATCTCGCAACCGCAGCCGAAGATCATGAAGCCCAGCGACGCCATCTTGGCGCTGCCCGGAAATGCGGTCCACCAGCTGTCGAGCCACTGACACATACCCGTGGTCTGGAACCAGTCGGTGATGCCGACGTACTTGATGACGGCGCCGCCCACCATGAGCGATGCCGAGAGCAGACCCGTGAAGCGGATGCCCGTCTTGTCGAGGATGATGCCCGCGAAGATCAGGAAGAAGCAGAATACGTTGAGGAAGTATTCCGAGGCGGCGTAGGTGCCGAAGGTGCCGCTGTCCCAGCCGCGGGAGGTTTCGATCAGCGACTTGAGCGGCGACATCACATCGACGAACATGTAGCCGAAGAACATCATCAGCGCGATGAGTCCGAGGGCCGTCCATCGTGCGACGGCCGAATCGTTCAGCATTCTTTGGAGGTTTCGTGTCATTTTTCGTTGTTTGAGTTGGTTTGTCAGTCGTTTTGCGGCGCGCGGCGCTTCAGCACCTCGTAGGCGCGGTCGATGCCCAGCTCGCCCGCCTTCGAGATGTCGAGCCATCCCTTGCGCGTGTCTTTCATGTAGAGCTGCACCAGGCCGCGGTTGAAGTAGGCCTCGGCGAATGCGGGGTCGAGCTCGATGGCCCGCGTGTAGTCCTCGCACGCCTCGGGAAGGTTGCCCGAGAGGGCGTGCAGTCCGGCCCGGTCGTAGTAGGCGCAGGCCAGGTCGGGGAAGAGCAGGAGGGCCTTGTTCAGGTCGGCGATCGCCTCGTCGTAGCTGTAGGTCCGCTTGCGCTCGGCCGGTCCGCGGCCCGCGGGGGCGTCGTCGAGCGTGAGGCGGCCGTATGAGTGGTCGATCGACGAGATGAAGCCGATCATTTCGGCCCGCGTGACGGCCCGGTTGAGGTAGAGGAACGGGTTGGCCGGGTTCAGTTCGATGGCCGCCGTGAGCGAGTTCACGGCGCCCGTGTACTGGCGCACGAGCGACTGCGACACGCCCCGCTCAAAGTGCGTGGTCCACGACGCGTCGTCGTCCCGCATCCGCCGGGCGTAGCTGCGGTCGAGCAGCAGCAGCGTGTCGGCCGACAGGTTGCTGTCGGCATTGGTCAGCACCAGGTGCTCGTTGCCGATGCGGCGTTTGAAGTCCTCCACGCGCTGCACGTAGCTGCGCGGCGGTGCCGGCACCGTGTCGGGCCGCATGAACGTGAAGCGGAACAGGGGCAGCAGGTGCAGCTCGTCGCTTTCGCCCGTGCGGGCCGCAGCGCTGCCGAAGCCCCGGCCGGAGAGCGAGTTGTCGAACGAGAGCAGGCGGTCGAAGCGCTGCGTGGTGTCGGCGAAGATCGAGTAGGTGCTGTCCGTAAGGCGTGCGCGGTATTCGGCGATCTTGCGCTGCGCCGTGTCGCGGTCGCGGCGTGCGCCCGCACGGTCGCGCAGCAGCTCGCGGAGCATGCTGCGGTGGAGGTAGGCGTTGGCGAAGTCGGGATAGAGCTCGATGGCCCGCGTGCAGTCGGCCGCGGCGTCGGTCAGATTGCCCAGCTCGGTGTTGAGCAGCGCCCGGTTGTAGTAGACCAGCACGTTGTCGGGCGAGTAGCGGGCCACGCGGTCGTAGTCTTCGAGCGCCCGGTTGTAGTCGCCGATCCGCGTGCGCAGGATGGCGCGGTTGAAGTAGGTCAGCGCGTGGGTCGAGTCGATGCGGACCGCCGCATCGAAGTCGGCCAGCGCCTTCAGCGGGCGGTTGGTGTGGGAGTAGACCAGGGCCCGGTTGAAGTAGGGCAGCAGATAGGTCGAGTCGCAGCCGATCGCCCGGTCGAAGTCTGCCTCGGCCTCGGCATAGCGCTTTTGCGCCAGGTAGAGCCCGCCCCGGCGGTTGTAACCCTCGGGGTTTTCGCGGTTGGTGCGGATCGCCGCGTCGTAGTTCTCGTAGGCGCGGAGCGTGTCGCTCATGCAGAGGTAGGCCGCGCCGCGGTTGATGTAGGCGTCGGGCACCTTGTTCTCCTGCCGCAGGAAGCGGTCGAAATCCTCCACCGCCTCGGCAAACTGCTGGTTCATGAGGCGCGTGACGCCGCGGTAGTAGTAGGGGTAGGGCAGGTCGGGCCGCAGCTCGATGGCGGCGGCGAAGTCGCCCAGTGCGTCGTCGTAGCTGCCCAGCTGCGAGCGGGTGATGGCCCGGTAGGTGTAGGCCTGGGTGAATACGGGATTCTTGCTCAGTGCGAGACTGAAGTCGGCCTCGGCGCCCAGCAGGTCGTCGAGGTTGTATTTGGCGATGCCGCGCAGGAAGTAACCCTCGTAGGCGTCGGCATCGAAGCGCAGCAGCGTGTTGAGCGTGCGGATGGCTTCGCGGTAGTCGTCGTTCATCATGAACGTGCGCCCCATGTGGTAGAAGTACTCCTTGTTGTACTGGGCGCGCGCCGCCTCTCCGCACGTGAGCAGTGCGAACGTACAGAGCAGGGCGGTGACTATGCTGCGCATGTTCGGGATCTGATGCCTTGATGTCTTTTTCCTTGATGCCGGTCCGCCGCGGTCCGTCGCGTCGGGGGTCCGGACCGCGGGCGGTTTTACTCCTGTTCGTAGCCGAAGCGGCGCAGCTGACGTTCGTTGTCGCGCCAGTCGGCGCTGACCTTCACGAAGAGCTGGAGGAAGACCTTCTTGCCGAGGAACTGCTCCATGTCCTTGCGTGCGGCCTCGCCCACGCGTTTGAGTTTCTCGCCCTTGTGGCCGATCAGGATGCCCTTCTGCGATTCGCGTGCCACATGGATCGTGGCGGCGATGCGGTCGATCGCGGGCTCCTCCTTGTAGCTTTCGATTTCGATCTCGCAGCAGTAGGGGATCTCCTTGTCGTAGAACCGCAGGATCTTCTCGCGCACGATCTCCGAGGCGAAGAAGCGCAGGCTCTTGTCCGTTAGCGTGTCCTTGGGGTAGAAGGCCGGGCCTTCGGGCAGCACCTCCAGGATCTTGCCGAAGAGCCCCTCGATGTTGAACCGTTCGCGGGCCGACACGGGCACGATCACGGCCTCGGGCAGCTCGGCATGCCATTTTTCCACCAGCGCCTCAAGCGCCTCGGGGGTCGTGAGGTCGATCTTGTTGATGACCACCAGCGCGGGCAGGCCGCTGCGGCGGATGCGCTCCACGATCTCGGCCGAGCGGTCGCTCTGCTCCACGGTGTCGGTGACGTAGAGGATCACGTCGGCGTCGCTCACGGCGCCCGTGACGAACTTCATCATCGACTCCTGGAGTTTGTAGTTGGGCTTCAGAATCCCCGGCGTGTCGGAGTATACGATCTGGAAGTCGTCGCCCGAGACGATGCCCATGATGCGGTGGCGCGTGGTCTGCGCCTTGGAGGTGATGATCGAGAGACGCTCGCCCACCAGGGCGTTCATGAGCGTCGATTTGCCGACATTGGGGTTGCCGATGATGTTTACGAAACCGCTTTTGTGCATGCTGTGCAATTTTGTTTACAAAGGTAGGGATTTATTCGGTTTTTTCCTATTCGGAGCGGAGAATCGTGCGTCGTGCGCCCCGGGGGCCTGAAAACGCGGGAGGGAGGTTTCCGCAAGAAACCTCCCTCCCGTCGGTTGAGCTACCAGGATTCGAACCTGGAAATACAGAACCAAAATCTGTTGTGTTACCATTACACCATAGCTCAATCGTTCGCTCGTAAGCGCGACAAAGGTACATAAAAATTCGGAATATGCAACCGTGTGTCGAAAAAATGGCCGCCGCCGGCTGCGGAAGCGTCGCACGGAGTTTGCAGGGGCTGCGGCGTGCGTGCGCCGGCGAAGGCCGCACGCCGGAAACGGACAATCGAAAACAAGTTATGATTACGGCAATGATTGCGATCTTCGCGTTGGGCTATCTCTGCATCGCCCTCGAACACCGGCTGAAGATCGACAAGGCGGCCACGGCGCTCGTCATGTGCGGCGTGCTGTGGACGCTGTTCGCCCTGCGGGGCGGCGACGGAGGCCTGGGCGACGCGCTGGCCGGACATCTGGGCTCGACGTGCGAGATTCTCGTCTTTCTGATCGGGGCCATGGCGATCGTGGGGCTGATCGACGCCTGCGGAGGCTTCGCGGTCGTCACGCGCCGCATCGCCGTGCGCGGCAAGCGACGGCTCCTGTGGCTGCTGGCGCTCGTCGCCTTTTTCATGTCGGCCGTGCTGGACAACATGACCACCGCGATCGTCATGGTCACCCTGCTGCGTGCGCTCGTTCCCGACCGCGACGAACGTTGGCTCTGCGCCTCGGTGATCGTCATCGCGGCCAACAGCGGCGGCGCCTGGTCGCCCATCGGCGACGTGACGACCATCATGC
>ERZ778497.872-NODE-872-length-22404-cov-87.559533_pt1 | contig 22404 bp, 25 predicted proteins | sample MGYA00509938_ERZ778497 | MGnify/ENA primary metagenome ERZ778497 (study PRJEB29527, sample SAMN07138969) | mouse gut metagenome | material: feces | host: mouse | place: China:Nanjing | collected 2016-01-25 ... | reverse complement strand
CGTAAAGGGAAACGGTATAGGGCAGGGACTGCCCGAATTAACGCCTGTGGAGATAATAGGTAAACCAAACAAGTTTGGTTACGAGGTTGATGAAGCAGGAAGCCCATTGGCTTTAGACAATGGGTAGTTCACAATGTGATACTGTTTACTCAAATGTGCGAGCGGCCAAGTGACGAGCTGCGAAGGACCAGCGTCCTGCCGGGTTCCGGCGGGAGGTCTGAATGAAGATCACCTATGAATTTGTGACAGGGGAGGATTATGCCCCGTTTTTTAATGGGGAAAAAGATTTTTTCATGGAAGATTTGAAGGATGGATTGGAAGTATAGTCCACAAAGGAGCAGAAGGGAAGTCCGTCATGGCGGGTGCAGGTGGAATATACAAACCATACAGAGCAGGATATTTGCAGCTATGAGGATTACCTGCCAGATCGTCCAGAAAAATTGTATCTTTCCCTGTTGGAATATTTTGAGCCGGAGGATGAGGTCTTTTAATGGGAAAAGCAGAGTATGGTAAAAACTTAATCTAAAAATGTTGAATCGACATGAAGTGGAAGGATCTCATTCAGGCAAATATTTTCCAGATTATTTTGGAGGTAAAAGTTGACAGTATTCTTTAAAACTCTTATAATTAAACCATGAGTTCAATTATAAGGAGGCAGACAATGGCACGGAGAAAAAAAGAGCCGAAAAGTGTACACCGGGAAAAAATTGCTTCCGCTGCGTCAGTATTGTTCATGGAGAGAGGCATAGCGGCAACCTCTATGGACGATATAGCCAAAGCAGCCGGATACAGCAAAGCGACTTTATATGTGTATTTTGAGAACAAAGAGGAAATTGTCGGTATCTTAGTGCTGGACAGCATGAAAAAACTTTATCATTACATCGCTTCTGCACTGGAGCAGCAGGAAACCACAAAAGAACAATACAATTTCATTTGTCGTGGATTGGTTCAGTATCAGGAAGAATTTCCGTTCTACTTTAAAATGGTATTGGATAAAATCAATATTGATTTTGAGCGCCACGATTATCTTCCCGAAGAAAAAGAAACTTATCAAATAGGGGAAGAAATAAACGAAAAGATAAAGGAATTTTTAATATCCGGCATAGATAAAGGCGATCTGCGAAGCAATCTGAAAATCATGCCTACTATTTTTGTTTTCTGGGGTATGTTGTCCGGGCTGATTCAGCTTGCAGAAAATAAAGAAGAATATATTAAAAAAGCAATGGGATTATCAAAAGTCCAGTTTTTAGAACATGGTTTCCATATGTTGTATTGTTCTATTGCAGATAGTGGAGAGTGATGAAGTGAGAATATCGAAAAAGAAAACAGTATTATTTGTTATCATGTTCCTTTTGCTTGTCGGTTTCGTTTTGGGAATCCGCTACCTTAAAAGTGTTACGGACTATAGACAGGCAGTAAGGGAAACCACCTTTGAAGATATAAATATTTCTGATATTCCTGACGGAGTTTATGTTGGTGAATATGACGTGGATTTTATATATGCCAAAGTGGAAGTTACCGTGCAAAATGGAGAAATCACAAATATTAACATTTTGGAGCACAGGCATGAACGTGGAAAGACCGCAGAAGTTATCACTGACAGTATAGTTGATGAACAGAAAATAGATGTAGACGCAATATCAGGCGCAACAAATTCAAGCACTGTCATAAAAAAAGCGGTTGAGAACGCTCTGAAAAGCAGGAAATTGACCACTTTTTGACTTTTTGATCGTATCATATTCTAGAGCGTGTTTGAAAATTCATTCCTGACATCTGCACGCCCCACTTTGCGTGATATTTGCGCTAAATTCAGGTTACATAAGGCATTGTCCTTTATGCCTTTGCTTCCTATGCGCCCTTCATTTGGCACAAATCTCCCATAAATTGTGACGCACATCTGCCAGAAAGCAATTTTCAAACACGCTCTAGGAGAGGAGGTTACTATGGCATACAAAATACTCATTGTTGATGATGAAAAAATGCTGACAGAGTTATTGTCAAGTCACTTACAGAAGTGTGGATATGAGGCTTTTGTAGCGGAAAATGCACAGCAGACAATATCCATGCTGAATGTCTATCCGGATTTGATTCTGCTTGATATCAATATGCCGGAAATAGACGGACTGGAGCTATGCAAAATGATCCGCCAGAATGTCGTTTGCCCCATTTTGTTTTTGACAGCCCGGATTACGGAACAGGACAAAATAAACGGCTTGCAGGCTGGCGGTGATGATTACATAACCAAGCCGTTCAGCCTGAAAGAGTTGACTGCAAGAGTGGCGGCTCACCTGCGAAGGGATGAACGAAGCAAGGCTGCGCCTAAAATCGTTTCTTCCCAGGGCTTGATCGTAAATCTTGCGGAACGTACTTGTTTTTATGGGGAAAAGCCGCTGAATCTGTCAAACCGTGAGTTTGACATTGTGGAGTTTCTGATGTGTAACACCAATCAGATATTCGACAGGGAACGGATCTATGAAGCCGTGTGGGGGCTGAATGCCGAAGGAGATAGCGGAGTCATAAAAGAGCATATCCGAAAGATCAGGAATAAACTGAAGGAAGCTACGGGCAGGGAATATATCGAAACAGTCTGGGGGATGGGGTACAGATGGAAAAAATGAGGAAACCCGGATCAATGAAAAGAGCTTTTATCTGTGCGGTAGCTGCTACAATGTTTCTGGTTTTTGCGGCATCTGTCCTGACGATTTATGGATGCTACCGTATACAGAAAGTGATACTTCCAGATTCGCAGGAAGTCTGGCTGAATACCCGGACGGTCACAGCGGACGGGAGGGTATTAGAGGGAGGGCAGAGGGTTATCCTTGACGAACCTGCCCAGGTGGGGATGCTCGTTCCTGCTGGAGTGGACTTAACTTTGGAGAATACGGAATTCGTAATAGAGAAAATTGAGTCCGGCTTCTCAGCGCTTCGCCCAAAGCAAAAGTTCGTATACAGAATGGCAGGCATTTCTATGGTGCTGTTTCCTTTTGTCTATTCCATTACAGGTATCATGCTGTGCGCATGGTGGTTTTACAGGAAAGAGCTGTCGCCGCCCATTCAGGTTCTTGCCGATGCGACAAAACATATCCGGGAGCAAGACCTTGATTTTACGGTTGATTATAACAGGAATGATGAATTAGGAAGGCTCTGCACCGCTTTTGAAGAAATGCGGCAGGCGCTTTATGATAACAACCGTCAGCTATGGAACATGATTGAGCAGCGCAGAATCCTGCAGGCATCAGTGGCACATGACCTCAGAAATCCCATTGCGATTGTCGAGGGATATGTGGAATATATGCAGCAATGCCTGGCAGATGGAAATCTGAATGACGAAGAATTGCGGCATACACTGTCTAACCTTGCGGTAACGGCAAAACGGCTTGAACATTATACAGATTATATCCGTGACCTGAATGCGATTGAAGAAACGGAAACAAAGTATTCTGTAGTTCAATTACCGGACTTTTTAAGAAGGGCTACGGAAAGTCTTTCGGTTTTTGCCAAGCAGCATAGCCTGGAGATTGCATACCATTCCACCATATCCGAATGTCAGGTGAAATTAGACGAGCAGATCTTTTACCGTATTGTCGAGAATATCTTTTCGAATGCCATTCGATATGCCAAAAGCAAGGTGAATTTTGGGTACTCCCTTACCGATGGTATGCTTATGATAACCATATCAGACGATGGCAAAGGTTTTTCAAGGGCAATGCTCCGTAAAAAGAACACCTTTCTCTATTCTGAGGATAAAACGGGAGAGCATATGGGCCTGGGATTGGCTACAAGCCGTGTCCTTAGCCAGAAACACGGAGGAAGTTTAGAACTTTCAAATATTGCTCCCAGTGGAGCTTGCGTAACAATTAAACTTGCAGTCAATAAAATGAGTTGATATTTTTATTAACAATAAGCTGGCTCGCGAAGCGTGACAGCGTTTGTTTATTAAAAGGTTTGGAGCAAAAAAGTGATTGACAAAGAGGCAAGCCAAGGTTTATTTTGGAGGAATTAGAATGGATAAGAAAAAATAATGAATTGGATAATAGCAATCATAATAGCTATCGGATATTTAACAATAAGTATTGTGTTTGATGCGTGGACATATTCTTGGATTATATGGGTAATTTATGCGATTTATAGATTTGCTGCAAAATAGATAAATCGAAATTTTTAGGAGGGATAAAAGAAAATGATTGTTAAAATAAGAAAATGGGAATTATCAAACGCAAAAGATTTAGCATTGGCACTTTCCAATAAAGAAATACAAAATAATCTTCGGGATGGATTATAAAAAGAGAATCATGATTCCCTGTTTGTCGGGAAAGTGTAGAAAGCGAAAAATCGTTATTCGTAGGAGGCAGTTATGAATTACAAAATTAGAAAAATATTAGAGAGAGAAGTCAGCCTGCTTCAAGATTTTTTGTATGAAGCTATCTTTGTGCCGGAGGGAATGCTCGCACCCCCCAAATCAATTATCAATCAGCCGGAATTGCAGGTATATATAACTGACTTTGGTAAGAAAAAAGACGATATAGGTTTGGTTGCGGAAGTTGATAAAAAGGTTGTTGGTGCTGTTTGGGTGCGCATTATGGATGATTATGGACATATAGACAACGACACTCCGTCCTTTGCCATTTCTTTATATAAAGATTATCGGGGATTTGGAATAGGTACTGATTTGATGAAAGAAATGCTTCGTATTCTGAAAGACAGAGGGTATAAACAAGCGTCACTCGCAGTACAAAAAGCCAACTATGCTGTAAGAATGTATCAAAAAACAGGATTTGAAATTGTGGACGAAAACGGGGAAGAGTACATTATGCTTTGTCGTTTGTGACAATACGAATTCCGGTTTGCCTGGCAGAATAACTACGCCAAGAGCCAACAGACTTGTGAGAAATTACAGCTTGTTGGCTCTCTTTATGTAAAGAACGAAGCTGTTTCTCCGCAAACTTTTTTCTATTCCTTGACCACATTTTGACTTTTGGCTTTTATAATGGTATTTAGATAATAGAATCCTGTTTTGGATTCTATTATAGAAGTCGAATCTAAAACAAGTAGGGAGGATGGACGATGCGAAAGCGATTCTTATCATTAGCTATGATTTTTGGTTTGTCATTTGCTGTGGCGGCCTGCGGAAATTATAACATTGCGGACGAGAATGCCCCGCCGCAAAATGTAGAAGAAGACCCATTCGCCGGGGCGCAGGAGGATGGAGATTTAGGGTTTCTCAGCCACGGGGAAGCCAGTCCCGCCAGAGCGGATGACCAGAGTGTTTTGCCTTATGAGTATAATGGCGGAGAATTTGTCCTGGACTATCAGTTTTCATCAGAGGGGAAATTGGACAGCATTGGCTTCCTGCTTTTTTTGGACGGAAAGCCGCAAGCCTACAAGGTGAACGACACGGGGGCGGAATATGAGTATCTCCACTGCTTCCGGACATCAGAAAAGCACGAAGAGAAATTTTCCTTTGTGTTCACACCGGACACAGGGAAAAAGGGCGATACCCTGAATATGACGGTCGTGAGCGTCACCAGGCCCGATTTCCAGCCTGATATGAAAGAAACCTCAAGCTATGGCTGGTATCATCAGAGTTTTGAAAGAGTGCTGAAACTGCATTTTAATGAGGATGCTCCGGAAAATGACAGCATTAATGGAGAAAGTATAACTGCTTTTCGTGATGTCAGCATTTCAGAGGAAAAAGTCACTTCTTCTTTTATTGAGAATGAGCTTGTGAAAGCAGGATGGAATGACGTTACGATGGATACCTTGGATAACAGTGTCTATTGGACGCTTGTCTATGACGGCGAGGTGGTGTATGACAATATCAACCTTACCGGGAAAGATACGCTTACCGTGCGCTACACCCTTTGTGGAACGCCAGGCGCAAGATATGGCATATCATTTTTCTTAAACCATAAGCCTATATCTTTTGAGGGAGCGGTTTCCTGTGATGTCACATTAAGCAAAGGAAATGTGTGGATCATTGAAGCAACCATAGATACCGCTAAGTTGGATGGTTTCAATACTTTTTATGCGACAGCCGTCGCAGCGGATGGAAATTCAGTTACAAGTAAAACAGGTTCAATTTTATTATACAAGGAGGACTAAAAATGAAAACAAAATGGATGTGTATGATACTTATGCTTGCTTTGGCTCTTAATCTGTCGGCCTGCGGGAACAGACAGGAGAATGGGAACAGCTCTGAATATGGAGCCATAAACATGGATCCGCAATCCGAAGAAAATGATTTATCGGAAAATACCGGAAATGAAAGTAGCAACATAAACGTGATTAATTTGCAGGATAACGGTACAGATAAAAATATTATGGCGGTCAGCATGGTTAAGGATTCCGCTTTTTCAGGAAAGGTCAGCGGCTGCTATTATGCCGGTGGAAGCCGGATTATCGTTGCGGCGGATAAACTTTATCTTTGCGATACGGGGAAAGGCGAAACAATCGCAAGTGCGGATATTTCTATGGAAGACTTATGCGTACAGACCTTTACAGACGGCTACTTTGTTGTGGGCCAGGGAAAGGCTGGCGGCAGCAACGGTTCATTTGCTGCATCAGAAAGCGGCGGTATCAATGGATACATACTGAATAAGGACTTTGCTATTCAGGATACCATTTCCTTTAGCGGATTATTAAGTGATGATTTTATTGTGCAGATCACAGGGATCGCTGTTTCACAGGACGGAAAACAAGTTGCTTTCGGCGGACTTCAGGGGCTTTACCTTTATGATATTTCTTCCCGGAAAGTTCGTACCATTCTGAACTATTCCGAAAAAGGCACGGTAGGTAATATGCAGATTGTAACTATGGACAGCCTTACCTTTAATGGGAACAACACTTTAGTCTATGTAGGCATGGCTACAGATACCTCCATTGGCGGAGATGGGGTCAGTGTTTATGGTACAGTATCCACTGACAGCGCAAATCTCACGATTACCAAAAAGGGGGATTATAAAGTAGATACGGAAGAAGTGCAAAAGGGCGGAAACCTGCTTATTATGCCCCAGAGCTTTGACAAAAATAATGGAACCCTGCTGATGCTTGATACCATATCCAATACAGAAAAAACGATGTCGTTTTCAAGCCGCAGTGAGGGAAAGGACGGTGTTTACTGCTCCGGGCAGGGAAAATATGTGGCTACTGCTATTTTGAAAAAAAACAGTGTTACAATCAACATTTATGATACGACATCGGGGAAAAAAATCCATACGGAAACCGTTCAGGACAGCAACAGCACCTATTTCATGCGTATCCCTCAGATATTGATTTTAGATGAGTCCGGCACCTGTATCGTTGTGCTTGGACGGGGTATTGACGAGGTAAGCACCTTGATAACAACCTTTAGCTTTGCGGGTAATTCCCTATGAAAATATCATTGCGAAATGTTTCAAAACAGTATAAGGGCAGGGGTGCCTTGGGCAAGTATACCAAAGGCATATATGCCTTAAAGGATTTTACCACGGAACTTACGGGGGGTGTCTATGGGCTTTTGGGCGCTAACGGTGCGGGAAAGACGACACTGATCAATATCTTTGTGGGTATTTTGGGAAGCGATGGCGGAACGGTTTTGATTGACGGACAGGATGCAAGGACACTGGGGAAGGATTTCCTGTCAAAAATCGGATATATGCCGCAATATCCTATTTTCTACCGGGAATTTACAGTGATGGATTTTCTGCTGTATATGTGTGCGTTGAAAGGAATCCCTGACGAACAGGGAAAAAGACGGGCTTTGGAGCTTCTGGACATTGTCAACCTTTCAGATGCTAAAGAGAAAAAGATTGGCGCTCTTTCCGGTGGTATGCGGCAGAGGGTCGGCATTGTCCAGGCGATGCTGGGCGATCCTGAAATTCTTATTTTGGATGAGCCGACAGCAGGGCTTGATCCCAGTGAACGTATCCGCTTCCGCAACCTGATCTCAAAATTCGCACAGGGGCGGACAGTTTTGCTGGCCACCCATATCGTTTCCGATGTGGAGTGTATCGCAAAGGAGATTATGATCTTAAAGGAAGGCTCCTTAATAACCCAGGGAACTACCGACACATTAGAACAGAATATCTATGGGAAAGTGTGGGAGGTGACAGTAAACGGGGAAGACGCTGCCAGACTTGGCAGCCAATATTATGTCAGCAATATGAAACAGCAGGGGGAATGCTTTTTAGTAAGAATCGTAAGCGATATGCTGCCTGCTTCAGACGCAGTAAAGGTTTCCCCTAACTTGGAAGATGTATTTCTGTATTACTTCCGCGGGTAATGAGCCAAGCGGACATGCTTGCATGTCCATTCTTGACAATAGAAAGTATGCTTTCTATTGTATAGCGAATGCCGCGAGAGTCGCAAGACCCTCCGTGGGCAATGAGTTAAGGGAGAGATAATATGACACGCTTAATCAAATATGAATTTTACAAATTATTCTGCAAGCGGTCAATACTTGTTGTACTCATATTGTTCAGTGTAATGAACCTGTTCAAAATAAACAGCGAATTCCACTCGTATTCCTATCTGGCTGACGGAAATGACAGTCGCAGTTGGAACAGCGTGTATTGGCAGCTTTATGAGGATTACAGAGGGGAGATCACTGCTGAAAAAATCAATCATCTTCTTTCCATATATCAGCCGTTAGCAGACGCTACGGCTGATATGACAGCAAGCACAGCCAAAGACAATCCGGATATGATGACGGGGAATATATACAGTGACCGGAATATCCTGGAAAAATACTATGTGGATCCTATGGAATATTTCTATCATTATCGGACTTATGCGCTTCAAGTGGCAGAGAGGGCAAAGGAAAATGCCGCTGTTTACAAAGAACGAGGGCAGACTTATGAAGCACGTAAAAACAGTGTGATCTATAACCTTTATTCCGGACGGAGCATAAAAGCCTTTGCCTATGAGGAGATGTATAACTATTATCTGAACTATGATTTTTCGGGCATATTGGTTTTATTTCTTTGTCTGTACGGGGTTGTCAGTACCTTTGTCTGCGAAAAGGAAACACAGATGGATATGCTGCTGCTGACAAATTCGGGCGGCGGTAAAAAGACCACATTTGCTAAAATTGCTGCGGCTTCTTTGTTTGTAATCAGTGTAGCCATATGGTTTTCTGTTGTGGATTATATTGGTTTTGCGTATTTCTTCGGAACGGCGGAAGGAGGAAATCTACCGCTGTATGCTGTCAGCAATTTCAGCACGGCTGCGGTAAACTGTAATTTGTGGCAATATGCGATTCTGTCCGCAGTGATAAGGGCAGTCGGCGTATGGACGATGAGCATGGTGTTTCTATTGATTTCCTTGTTTGGGCGTAATGCCCTTGTTCCGTTTGTCGCTGATTTCGGAGCTGCCCTGTGTTTCATTATTACAGGTGCGTCACAGAGCTGTTTCAGTAATATCTGGCTCAAAATCATAAACCCGTATTCGCTGCTTGCTAACCGCATACTATTTGGCAAGACCGAGTTTATTGGTTTTGCAGGATATCCGGTACAGAGTTTCCAGGCAGCAATTATTTTTGCCATAACCGTAGGGGTGGTTTCCATAACGGCAATGATGATGCTTTCTAAAAGGAACGCTTATTGCCGGAATCAGTAATATCCCACACTGTGCACAAATCGATTTTCAGACACACGCACTTTGTGGCTGGAAATTGATTTAGGAAAAGGTGTACAGGGAGGGATATTATGGGACTTTAATTGGAGGATAAAATGTCTGGATTTATGTACGAAGTAAAAAAGATTCTGCTCTGGCAAAGGGGGCTGTTCTATATTGCCCTTGTCCTGCTCTTTGGCACGGTCTGGCTTGCCTTGTCCGACAACCCTTATGACAGTGCGATGGAGCAGTATAAAAATGAATATGAATGGTATCTGGAAAAGGTAAAAGGATACTGCACTGAGGAATCTGCCCTTTATCTGGAGCAGGAGGCGGAGAGGATTGCAAAAGCGAAGGAGAGGCAGAACAGCCTTTTGGAGAACTACTATGACGGGAAGATTAGTGAAAGTGAATATAAAAAAGAGAGCCGGGAAATAGAGAAGGTTCTGGAGCGTCAAAATGGATTTGAGGTTATCTATCAGCAATATCTCTATATCTGCGAAAATGCGGGGAACCGCTGTTTTCTTCAGACAAACGGATGGATGGGGCTTCTTGGCAAAGGTACGCTTAATTTCATTCTCTTCCTTGGCATTTTGCTGATTGTTACGCCTGTTTTCTGTTCTGAGTACAGCTGCCAGATGGACACCCTGATCCTGACTGCAAGGGAGGGGCGAAAAAGCGCTCTGTATAAGCTGCTCATTATTACCACGGTTGTTCTCTTCCTGTCGCTTTGCATTTCGCTTATTGAATACGGATTTTACAGGTTCAAATACGGACTGCCGGATGGGGATTATCCGATTCAGAGCATTCGTTACTTTGCAGACAGCAGCAAGGGTATGTCGCTGCTGGAGGGATATGTATCTATAGGGCTGCTCCGGATGTTTGGCGGTGTGTTTCTTACGATACTCCTGATGTTCATTTCCGTTTTGGCAAAAAAATATGCGGTCACCCTGCTGACTGGTGCGGTGTCCGTGATTATTCCCTATATAGGCTTATCGAAAACCGGCATTTACCGTCTGCCGCTGCCGCTGCCGTTTCTGCTTGGAACTGACTTTTTTGCAGGGGATATTGTTATGAGCGATGCCCTGACGGGGGATGAGAAAATTATTTTTGCGGAGGTTGACACGGTTACGCTATTGACCTTGCTCTTTGTATCCGTGCTTTTGTGTACTTTGGCTGTTGTCTGGATTTTACGGCGCAATTCTAACAGATGGCTGATGAAATCAGGGCAAAAGAAGCGTGGGGCGGCTTTCGCTGTCATGTTTGGCCTGACATTGGCAGTGACGGGATGTTCAGGCCGTGGAAAAACGGGAAGCGTTGTCTATAATTCATCGGCAGGCTATGACTGTATGGGATATGAAATCATACGGGATGCAGGGAATTTTGATTATTCTCTCAAAAATACTTCCACGGGGGAAACATATCCTTTGGCACGTTCCCCTATGTTTGGGGTATTTTCTGATGAAGAAGAAATATGTGCGTTTTATGTGTGTCCGCCATATCTGTATTACACTACATCGGTTATGGAAAGCTATGTCAACCGGGTGGGAAACTATAACAGCAATATAACGAAAGTGTCGGTTGTAGAGTTGAATCTGAATACCTTTGAGGAAAAAACAATCTTTGAGCAGATGACGAATTCTGGGCGTTCTCTTTTGGGCATTGACTATGAAACGGGGGATAAATGGAAGTTTCTGGATTTTCACCAAGCTTTTTTCCTGAATGACGATAACCTGTTTTTCATTGGCAATGATGGCATAACAAAAGTAAACCGGTATACCAGAAAAACTGTAAAGCTCGACATTCCTGTAAACGGAAATATTTCATTCGATGGGGAAAGCATCTTTTACAAAAATAAACAGGGGGTTTTAACAAGATATGACGTTTCCAGTAATGAAACTTACACTTATGAAAATATAGTTGCATATGATTTCTGCATGGATGAGCAGTCAATCTATTATATTTCTAGGACGGACGGCGGAGACTTGTATTCCTGCGGCAAGGACGGGAATAACAAGGAATTGATCAGTCATATACCTGCAATGTCTGTTACCTGTGATACAGGAAATATTTATGTATTATCAAAAGAAAGTGGTGAGGAAATCGCTTTACCAAAAAGCCATTGATTCCCGCGAGCAACGAGCCAAGTGGGCATGCTTGCATGCACATTTGGCGACTACCGCGAGGGTCAACACTCCCGTTGCTTGCAGCGGGGTGTTGACTTATTCCAGATTGAGGAACAAATGCGGCAATGAACAGGAAACAATACGAAAAGAGGAAAAAACTCAGGAAGAGAAAGATTAAGCGGCTTATGATTGCGTATCTTTTGAGGGCAATCGTCATACTGATACCAATTATAATGATGATACTTATGGTTTGCGGATGTCTTTATATATACGAGAGATTTACAAAGGAAGATGAAAAGGTAAATAAATACACGGATATATACACAGATAGAAACGCAGGCAACGATGTTGCTCCTGTTGCTTCAACAGAGAATAATGCCCCAGGGTTTTGGGTTGTCGTGGATGCAGGGCATGGAGGAAGTGACGGAGGTACTGTCAGCGGCAAGGCAGTAGAAAAGGATATTAACCTTTCAGTTGCATTGAAGCTGAAAGCTATTCTGGAGAATGACAATATAGAAGTTATTCTGACCAGAAGCTCCGATGAAAATATAAGCCTTGCAGATCGTACTTCTGTTGCAAATAACTCCAATGCAGATTTTTTTATCAGTCTTCATTGCAATTATTATGAGAAGGATGCCCAGATAGCAGGCTTGGAATGTTATTACAACAATTCAAATGCGACAGAAAGCAAAGGATATGCAGAAAGTATCATCAACGCAGTTTCGCTAAGTGAGGATATTGAAACGAGGTATGCAAAAACAGAGGGCTATTATGTTTTGCGAAACACGCAAATGCCCGCTGTTTTGGTAGAAATGGGATTTCTCTCAAATTATTCTGAGAGTCAAAAGCTGTTGGATGACGATTATCAGGAAAGTTTGGCACAGAGAATTGCAGAAGGAATTTTCAATGAAATAAAGAGAGGAGAGAATCTGTGAAGAACAATAAAAAAGGCGATAGCGCCAAAATTGAGATAGAGCTGTTACTCCGAAAAGCGCTTAGAGTATAACAGGAACCCAGTCAGCAATTAAATGATTCGATTATCCGTCAATGCGAAAAAAGAATTGAATAGGGGAGCGGATCAGATTCTGGGTGACGGAAGGATTGTCATAGGAATTGAAAGAGATAATCATAAAGAAATAGAAAACTGTCAGAATCAAAAGAAGGACGAGGAAATAAAAGTGGTAGATTATTCACAATTTGAAGCAAGTACAAAATCGGGTATTCACGCAGTTGTAAACCGAATACGGCAGAAAGATGAAATCATAAGGGCTGTGGCTAAAAAGAGAAGAAATTCAGCCATAACCTGCGTATGTTTTGTATGTATGGCAGGGATTTCACTGTTAAAAGGCTGGATTCCTGCCCTCATATGTATTCTTATTGCGTTGTTTTTCCTATGGCGGGCGGTGGGGAAATTTTCTGACGAATATTTAAGGGAACTGTACGAAGAGGGGCTTTTGGTTCCCGGAATGATCGTGAAAACAAAGCCGCTGACAATCATGGCTATTGCAAATATGGTTGCGAAGGAAGGGGCGGCAGCTGTAAACGGTTGTTATTGTCTGGAAGTAAAGGCGCTTGACGGGGCAAGGGAAGAGCTGTTTGAAAAAATTGCCTGTTTGCACGGTGATCCTCTAGCGCAGGACCTCATGGACAGGTTTGCGCAGGGTGCTGTTCAGGTGCGGTTCGCCGCACAGGACCAGCGTAAAGCAGTTGACGGAATCATAACCGTAATTCATGAGCATCTTGATGTCCTCAAGAATACCAGTGGAAAGGTACTGTGCCTCATCTACGGTCAGCGGCGGCTGTTTCTTTTCATGATAGAGGCAGAGGATCTGCTCCTGTATGGCGCAGAACATTCCCGGCTTTCCGCCCCTGCCCTCCACGCCCAGGACAGCGCAGAGCTGGCGGTAGAAATCCATGACGCTCACGGTGGAAAGACAGATATATTCCATGTGGTACAGGCTGGGGTTAAGGCTTTTTGCAAAGCAGCGCAGACCAAAGGACTTTCCCATGCCCGACCGGGCAGTAAAAACGCCGATCCCCCTTGTATCTTTAAGATAATCAAGCCGGTTCATCATCTCGGAGATATCCTTAGAAAGGAAGCGGTCTTTTTCACGGCACATTTGTTTATCAAAAGGATTAAACGACAGTCCATAGTAAGAACGGAACATCAGCACTCACCCCCGATCTTTGAATAATCAATGGCAGGCGGATTGTTACGCTTTGTCCTGCAGTTCTCATTTTTATCTGTCGGCCGGATTGGAAAGCGTTCTTCCTCATAAAGGATAAAGGCCTGCGACATGTCGTCCGGCAGGAAGCGGATCTCTACTCTGGAGGAGAGGAACTGCATGGGAACGTCATAAGAAACCCTGTCAATGGAGACGGTGGAATCCTTACTGACTTTGCGTGTGATACGGTTGAGGAAGCATTCCTCGAGCCACTCCCTGGATTTTGGCATGCGGACCAAAGCATGTGTATTCTGATAACGCTGCAAGGGCGTGGTGCCAATGCCGGAATGGAGTGTTGTATTATAGGAGCGCATATAGTCCCTTAAAAGGCTGTCGAACTGTTTCAGGAAGGTGATGGAATCCGGGTCCAGAATATACAGCCATGTCTCCTTAAGGGTTCTAAACTGACGTTCTGTTTTGGCCTTGGAAGCACCGTCGCGGACCCTCGTATGAAGAAGGACAATACCGACAGCGCCGCAGATGAGGGAGAGCTGCTCATTGGAGTAGCTGCAGCCGTTATCGACGTAAAGTTTTGAAGGAATCCCATAAGCCGCAACCGCATCTTTAAGCACCTTCTGGAAGTTATAGGCGTTATCATTATAAAAAAGTCCGCCGTCGACCAGCAGACGGGAATAATCATCAATGATCATGATGCAGTATACCCTCCTGCGGCATGAGGGTTTGCTTCAATACCGTCATTCTGGTAAAGGGACACCCACTTGCTGATGGTCTTTGGGTTGTACTGGAAGACAGAGCCGTCCGGCAGAATGAGCGGTTTTTCGGTGATACGCTGGTAATAAGCGTTTCTGGACGCATCTGGGTACAGACCGTGGATGACAGGGGCGATTAGTGCCAGTTTAAACTGCGCTACAGCAGCTGCATCTGAAAGTTTTTTCTGATCGTTGTTCATAAAAATCCTCCTTTAAATGTTTTCTTTTCCATTATGGGGGGACAGGCGTTCAGAAAGCAGTCCCCATGCCGTGTGGTCATCAAAAAACAGTTCAGGGGACGAATGCCTGCTGGCAGTATTGTGCCGGATTTTTATGGGACTGGAGGAAGGAGACTGCAAAACGGCGGACAAATGCCGAAGTAAAATCAGAACAACAGGAATCTGTAAGGATCCCTTTCATAAAAGAAAGGTCTGAAGTCTCCATGGATGAGAGAGCTTTTAGCCATTCCTCTTTATGGTCATGCCATCTGGAAAGCCAGTGGCAGAACTGGTTATGGATGATGGAAAAACGTGCGCAGATCTGTTCCACAGTGTACAGGTCTGTAAAGTGTTCCGCAAGGACGCGCAGGATAAAGAACAGCCCGTAACCGGAATATAGGATAATAAGATCGGGAAGTATTGCGTGTGTACGCCCGCAGGAACAGATGACACGCAGGATACAGAGATCATGACGAACGGGTTTTCCATGAATGAAGTCAACAAGGGAACGTCCATAATAGGCATGGATACCACAGGAACCCTTAGCGCCGCAGTATGGACAGGTTCTAAGTTCTGGGCGGAATCCGTGCATAAAGGAATCAAAAAGGGATTTAGATGAAGATTTAATACGAATTAACTTGCAAGAAAGAGATTTTTCTCTTATCATGGTAGTATCAGCTGCACCAACGCCACATGTCTGGGATACGATCTGTTCCGAATGGCAGGTGCTCTGGGGGTAAGAGAAAGAACAAGCTTTGGAAGGTGGGTTCTTTCTCTTTTTTTGTCCAATCAGTTACACTGAAAACTATAAAGCAGGAACGGGGATTCGTCAAGATAAGAAAATGCCGTGGAAAGCAGCGGGATTGAGGTTATTTAGAATATTCGATTTTAATACGCTGTATTTATGCGAGAGATAGGAAAGAAAATTCGTTGTCCGACAGCAACTGTCTATACGAGAGATAAGTCGGTGATGTGTCAAAGGAACTTACGGGCAAGATTCTTGGTAGCCAGTATGAATATGTATATGCTTTCAGTTATTTTGGTTATGATTCTATCAATTACTTTTTTCTGCTTTTTCGTTAAGAGTTAGCACTAATATTTTTTCTACTTTCTATTGTATGAGTTTGAGGAAACTTATTTTTAATGGCAAGAGAACAAACTTATCTGTTTCCTCGCCACTAACCAATCATTTCACTTTGTTTTTAAACCACTTATTAAAAATAAAACTCCAAACAAGATAATAATCCCTGTTATTGCAAATACTAATGGCATAGGTTGAATAGTTGCATATTCTAAACAATTTCTATTAATGTTAGTACCACCTGTTCGCATTTTTTCCAAATACGAGTATATGGGTAAAAACAACAATTCAACAATCAACAAACAGAACCCTAAAATAATCGTCCGAAAACCTTGTTGTATTCTTTGGTGTGAAAAATTGTTCATCATATTTTCCAAAATTCCTTTTTGATAAAGACACCATTAGGCTTTAATGCTTCGTAACTCCCTTCCTTAGACCAACTTCCGCCGAAAGGCTTTTTATAAAGGTCGAAAGTAACTTTTTGATGTGTTCTAAAAATTTCAACATGAAGCCTCTGGCCAGACGGTACAGGTGTATTACTTTGAATATGCAACTCATATGATTCGCCCATTTCAAAGCCAACGCCAGCCTCAATATCATCAATAGCAGCAGAAACACTACAATTTACACTAGATTCATAAGATTGTGTTTCATCTATAACGAAAGTATCAGGACCATCAATATAAAACTCATATAACTGATGATTTGTTGCGTTATACCAACCATCACCGTGGTCTTTTATATTTCTCAATTCATATGAGTCAAATGCAAGTGGAGCAACTTCGTCCATTGTAGCTTCCGTAGCTTTTTTTGTGGATACATAGGTCAATTCGATTTTATCAGGTAATTTTTCGCCGTCCGAAAGTTGTGCAATAAGAGCAGGGTCGGTAACAGTATATGTTGTTTCACTCCCGGAACGATTGGTAGCAACACCACCATTTGCAGTATTAAGAATATCAAAAACATTGATTTCTTCACCGCTAGGAGATGGTTCTGCTGCAAAAGTTGTCATACCTAATGTAGTTGTCATGATTATGGCTGATAAGCCAAGTGTTAATAACTTTTTAATATTCTTCATAAAATTACCTCCATTGGGTTATGTTGGTGAAATAATTTGGTTTGTAGTATTATATCGCATATATACAAAAATGTCAATATCTCAATATGACTTACAGTTATTCGTCCAAACAACTGTTCAAATTAATACATGATTGCACGAAAACAGAGGATATGACATCTACTATTTGTGTCAGTAACATTGCTTACTTCCTTAGTCTTGTCCTGATACAAATATCAGGCACTGATTTTGACCGTTATTTAGGCAATGATGTACTAGAGCGTGTTCCTTGTTATAAAATACTTATATTATTTCGTCTTATCTTCTCTATCCTGTATAAGTGGCGCTCGGATAGAGGGATTTTTCGCCATTTTGGCGCCTGCGCGGGCTTCTTTCTGTATTTCTGCGAAGTTTTTCAAAGATAAAGGGCGTATGTGGGATAAGCGGTCAGCGGCATAAATTCTTGAAAGATGTTTCCGTTTGTAAAAATTACATACAGCAGACTGCATATAAACTATAGGAATATAATTGCTGAATTTTGGTAAATATTTTCTCAAAGTTTTTTTAAATGTGAAAGGATTTTGCACTTTTAACATTTAGAATGTAACTGGGGTCGGGCAGAAGAAGGGAGCAGCATGAACGCCACAGACCGCAGGATGGAGATTATCAGTATTCTTGTGGTGAGCGGTCATGTCACAGCCGGAGAACTGGCGCAGGAATTTGGCGTTACAAGACGCACAATATTAAATGATGTTGTGGCTCTCATATATGATTATCCCATATACACAAAGCAGGGGGCAGGCGGGGGAACTTTTATTATGGACGGCTATAAGCCGTACAATAACACACTCACTCCCTTAGAGCAGGAAGGGCTTAAAAAAATGTATTATATGGCGGAAGGGCAGGACAAAAAAATCTTGGAACGTGTCCTTCGGAAGTACGGTGCATACAGGCTTGAATTGTAGCAAAATTGAAAACTGAATATTGTGATATATACAGGATGTGAGGATATGTGTAGCCACTATATAGGTGCGCCACGATATGCCTGCCCCGAATACACAGGTGTCATAAAGTAACACATCAGTAAATGCAGACAGCCATACCTTTATTTCGTATAAAATGGCGTATGTGGCATTTCAAATATGCGGTTTAGGAGTATATATCATAGAGGAAGAACAGGAAAAGTGTCGTATAAAAACATTTGCACACAAATGGAAGGAGGAGTTATCTTTTTTGATCCGGACAGTCTGAAAGAGGTTGTTGGTGCAAGATCCATGACATACGATGAGTATTTAGATGTGCAGTTTCAATCTATGGGGAAAATACATTTGATAAAACAAGGAATAAATCAGATTATTTGTGAAACCTGCTTTTTGTGTGAACAGTGTAATAGGGTATTCTGTATGCGTGATTCCAAGGAAAGAAAAATTCTTCAGGAACAAATGTTTGAAGCAGTTAAGAGAAAAAACGTCTGACGAGCAAGTTGCTTTGGAAAAGGAATTGCCATGAGAAGTTTGTAGACATAGGTGATGAAAAAAGGATTGCGAAGGGCAGTCCTTTTTTCGTGAAGAAATATATTTAACAAAGTATTGGATGAAAACAATGTTGATTTCTTTCAAAAGAGTAATTCTTGATTTAGTAAAATACAGAATGAAACGGCGAAAGATTTATAATAATGGTTGTTTTTTTGGAGATAATAGAGTAGAATAAAGAGAATGATAAAATTAAGATAAAATATTGATAAGGAGTGGATGCGTATGTTGCAGATCAGACCTGTTTCGGATTTAAGAAATAAGTTTCCTGATATTGAAAAAATCGTAAATGCGGGAGAACCGGTATTTCTGACTAAAAACGGCTATGGAGCAATGGTGGTTCTTAGCCTTGAAGAGTATTCAAAGCTGACGGACGGTGTAGAGGCAGCACTAGATAAAGCAGACAGGATTGCCTTAGAAAGCGATGCACGGACGAGCCATGAGGGAGTTTTTGGAGAACTGCGGAGGAAGATAAATGTTCAGTAAAAGTACAGATTGCGTTATCTGCCGCTTTTTTATGAGGACTTAGAGGAAAAAGTAACCTATATTGCGGAGAAACTAAAAAATCCCAAAGTGGCAAATGACCTATTGGGTAAGATGGAAGCTGTCATTATGGAGCGGCTTCCAATGGCAGAATCTTTTGAACCATATCATTCGGTGCGGGAGCATAAATATGTTTATTATCGTATTTATGTGGATAATTATGTCATTTACTATATAGTAATAGATGATAATCCGAAAGATTTGATTATGGAAGTCAGACGGTTTTTGTATCATGGGCAGAATCGGGGGAATATGGTTTAACGAGCAAAGCAGCAATCGCGCTTGCACGAGTTGGCGTTTTGCGATTGCACACATCAAGGTGTCAGCCAAGATGTTATGGCATAGGAAAAAGTTTGATGAGGTTATTTTAATTGCTACATTCGACAAAATATGTTGAAAATAACGATAAAATGAAATAATCTTTAAAAGGAGAAATAGATGGAAACACAAAACAAAATATCCAATGCCGCTTTTCTGCGTTGGATGAAACCTGTATTAACTGCATTAAAGGAATTAGGCGGGCAGGGCAAACCGCAGGAAGTCCGGCACGTTATTGCTAAAAATGAACATCTGACAGAAGAAGAACTTTCGGAAACGAGAGCGAAAAATAATGTTAACAAATTTGAAAATGAGGTTGCTTTTGCACGAAACTATCTTGTTTCCGGCGGATATATTGATAAAAGCGCCTATGGAATGTGGAAACTGACAAAACAGGGCTGGAATGTGGATATGACTGATGAATTAGCATCTAACCTGTTTAAGCAGGGAATGACCGAGGCGAGAGATTAAAAAGATAGAGAACAAAGGAATTTCTAACGATAACAGAATCAGGATTCTGACTGCGATAGCAAATATATTTAATGTAAAAACAGAAGTGCCGGTCACTTTTGACGGAATATCGGTTGTAAATAATTTTGGGGCAGCTTTCTATTCCTTTAAGGAAGGTAGAGGAGATAATGACATAGATAGCCTTTGGGAGCTGTTCTATCATGCCATTCAGTATTCTGCTACACTCGGAGAATCATATAAAAGCAATTTGCAAAAATACTATGATGAAGTCAGAAAACAAAAAGGCATCAATTGGAACATTACGATGGGATTATACTGGATAAGACCCAATACATTTATCAATCTTGATTCCTGTAATAGAAATTTTTTAAGCGATGAGGATAATATGCCGCATGAGTTCACAACCATATTTGCGAATGTAAACAAAGGGCTTCCTGATGGGGAAAGCTACTTTTTTATGTGCGAACAGGCAAGAGATGCATTGAAGAAATAGGGATTCCCTTATCATAGTTTCCCGGAATTATCCTACCATGCATGGAAGTATACGAATGAGGGTGATGCTGCAGGAAACCAGCAAGTTTCCGTAGATGCTAATGTAAAGGAAATTTCCTATTGGATTTATTCTTCGGGGGATAATGCTTCCATGTGGGATGAATTTTATAAACTCGGCATTATGGGTATCGGTTGGGATGAAGTCGGGAATTTGAAAGATTTCTCATCAAAAGAAGAAATCAAAGAAAAAATGAAAAGCATATATGGCACAGGACATTCTTATAAGAACGATGCTCACTGTTTGTGGCAGTTTGCAAATGAGATAAAAGTCGGGGATGTGATTTTTGCAAAAAAAGTATGCGCAAAGTCATTGGAAAAGGGGTAGTTACTTCTGACTATGTTTTTGATGATATAAGGGCAGATTATAAGAAAATCAGAAAAGTAGAGTGGCAGCATAATGGAGAGTGGGCGCATCCAGGACAGGCGGTAATGAAAACGCTTACAAATATTACTCCTTATAACGATTATGTGCAGAAACTTTTGGGACTCTTTGTGGATGAAATTGATGACGAAATGTCGCAGGAAGCCGAAATTAAATATCCACCATATTCTAAGGATGATTTTTTGGATGAAGTTTATATGAGCGAGGATAATTATGACACCTTGGTGGAACTGCTTGATACAAAATATAATGTTATTTTGCAGGGCGCGCCGGGCGTAGGCAAGACCTTTGCTGCAAAGCGGCTTGCCTATTCAATGATGGGAGAAAAAGATACAAGCCGTGTTTCAATGGTTCAATTCCATCAGAGCTACAGTTATGAGGATTTTATTCAGGGATACAGACCGGATGGTAATGGTTTTTCTCTTGTGCAGGGCGCTTTCTACAAATTCTGTAAAGCAGCAGAGATAGATGATGAACGCCCATATTTCTTTATTATTGATGAGATTAACAGAGGAAACCTGAGCAAAATTTTTGGTGAACTGATGATGTTAATAGAACGTGATAAGCGCAGAGAAAAGCTGAAGCTTCTTTACAAAGATGAGTGGTTTACCGTTCCTAAGAATGTTCGTATGATTGGAATGATGAACACCGCTGACCGGAGCCTTGCCATGATGGATTATGCTTTAAGGAGAAGGTTTGCATTTTTTGATTTCGCCCCGGCGTTTTCTACTGATGGATTTAAGCAATATTTATCAGACAAGAATAATGAGAAATTGGAGAAGTTGATTACTGTAGTTGAAGCTCTCAATGGTGCCATTTTAAATGACGAGTTACTTGGAGATGGTTTTAGAATCGGACACAGCTATTTTTGTACCGATAAAGATATTACGGACAGGTGGCTTAAAGCGGTTGTAGAATTTGAGCTTATCCCATTACTGAAAGAATATTGGTTTGACGAGCCTGCTAAAGTAAGAGATTGGGCAGCAATAGGCAATTGCGAAACAAGTTCAAAATCTTGATTCCAATAGGACAAAGGTCCGGTTGAGCCGGACTTACAGGAGGTGGATGTGGATAACAAGAGTTTTAAGACATGAAAACAAAGCAGATAAGGATATCTGCCCGTGAAATGGTATGCGGTATGTAAGGTTATGCAATCAGAGGTTTTAAACTGCGGATATATTGATGCCTGTGCAGTTTATCAGCCACCATTACAGTAATAAGCTGGGTAATCCCGGCGACAAGCAGGTCAGCATGAAGCGTTTTTTCATTCTGCGTTTTACGCCCGGCAACACAGAAACTGTCCTTGAAATGGTTGATTGATTTCTCAACATTTACCCTGATCTTATAGGTGGAATCCCATTCGGCCGTACCACGGAGCGTACCAGGATAGGCGCGCAGGTTTTTCTCGGGATAAATATAAAACATCCTGCCGCAGGGGGATTCAGTACAGGGATTTTCACAGTGGCAGACGCGTTTGCTTTTATCAGTTGTTTTATCATATTCCCATTTCATTTTCGGGCATACAAACTTCATGGTTGGCAGTCCCATATGCACTAACTTTACAAAAAGCATAGAAGCTGCTGTCGGGTATGTTTTCG
>ERZ778497.857-NODE-857-length-22684-cov-4.814309_pt1 | contig 22684 bp, 24 predicted proteins | sample MGYA00509938_ERZ778497 | MGnify/ENA primary metagenome ERZ778497 (study PRJEB29527, sample SAMN07138969) | mouse gut metagenome | material: feces | host: mouse | place: China:Nanjing | collected 2016-01-25 ... | reverse complement strand
GAGCTGAATCTGTTTCATATCAAAACGCAGGAACTGAGCAGGCATACAATTCATGTTTATCCTTCGGATGACTGGGAAGAAGAGGTGACCGATGTGGGCACATTTGCATTTTCTGATCTGAACGGCAGTGAATTTCATGTCATTGTACCATGGGGGAAAGCAACGTTTTATGCGCCGCTGGAAAACGTTCTCGTTATCAGGCCGGAGAAAAATTCCAGCTTATCAAATGACCAGACAGGGCAAAAAATCAAAATATAAGGAGAAGCAGATATGCCGGTTTACGAACCGAAGGAATATGAAAAAGTAATCAGACGGATTCAGGAGAAGGTAAAAACACTTCCTGCTAAAATGGGAGAATGCCTTTCGGAAGAAGCGATTGCGGCGTTTGAAGAATGCCATAAAATCAAACTGCCGCAGGCGTACCGTATGTTTTTGAAAGAGGTTGGAAATGGATGTGAACATATGTTTGAAGGCTGCCGCCTGAATGATCTGGAAAGCAGTCCGTGTCAGGAACCTGCCGAACCCTTTCTGCTTGACCGGTTCTGGCTCTGGGAGGACGACGAAAGAGATGTCGATATCATTGAGACTGAAAGGGACCATAAAGTTTACCGGGGGAATATGGAACTGATCAATTTGGGGTGCTGCATGAGTTATCGTTTGGTTATCACCGGGAAATGCCGGGGCGAGGTCTGGAACTTTACGGATGTGGGCGTCCAGCCCTGCTGTGAGCGGCAGGATTTCCTGGGATGGTTTGAATTATGGCTGGATCATCAGGAGGAAACAGACTATTTCAAGGACTATGTATATGGGGAAATGGACTGTGAATAGACTTTATATACTGGATGTGACACAGGATCGGAGATCGACGCTCTGGTTTTATGACTTGAATTTTTCCTGACAAAACAGGCAGAATGAAAAAAGATTATATATTATCCATAAATTTGGAAAATCTCACAGGAAGAACTGAGCCACAGAAGTGGAGTCAGCCATGGTTCCATCAAAAGACAAGGAGAATCGAAAGATGTGGAAATGTCCAAAGTGCGGGCGCGCTTTTAAAAAGCAGGGTCAGAGCCATTACTGCGGGAAAGCGCCGGAAACGATCGAAGAATACATTGCGGCGCAGCCGGAGGAAGTACAGCCGTATTTGACGGAACTTCGGAATGCACTGCATGCGGCGCTTCCGGAGGCGGAAGAACGAATCTCATGGAGCATGCCGACTTATTGGAAAACGCATCATATTATCCAGTTTGCCGGATTTAAAAACCATGTGGGTCTGTATCCGGGACCGGAGGCGGTCCTGGAATTTTCCGAACGACTGAAGGAATACAGAACCAATAAAGGGACGATACAGCTTCCATATAATAAACCGGTTCCGGCAGAGCTGATCGCGGATATTGCAAGATGGTGTTATGAGACGGAGCAGGCGAAAACTGTTTTGCGCTGAGATTTGCATGCGGAAACCTGCTGCAGTATAATGAGTTCAGCTGCTGATCAAATGGAACCGTATGAAAGACTGGCATAACAGGAAGGGAAGAATTATGGGATTTGAGGCGATTCCAAAGATTCCTGCAGGGCTGAATATCTATCTGTCACTGGTACCTTCTGGTGAGGAAAGCTGGCTGGAGATAAACTGCAACGGTGAATGGCTGGCGCTTTTTTACTGGTCTCAGGACGGGCAGGATAATTATTTTTCCTATAACTCTGCTTTTGCTGATACTCTGGATCGGATTATAGAGGGGGATTTTTCTGATAAAGATATGTTATCTCCGCTGATAAGCGGCGGTCAGTCCCCGGTTCCCAAGGTACAGGCTATTACAGATATCGAATCAGGCGTGAAAGCGGTTGAGTATTTCATTCGGACCGGGGAGTTTTATCCGGGAATCGCCTGGATGCACGAGTTTGTGTTTTGACGTGTCTGTACAAAATGAAGAAATTGTAGAAATTGCCTTTAAGGAGAGGGAAGCAGTTTATGCGTGCATACATCCACGCATTTCAGGGCAAACCCTGGAATGAAGAATGTCAGGCGGCCTGTGACGGTTTTACCCGTCTTGGCATAGAATGTGTTCTGTTTACAACAAATGAAGAGCTGGACCAAAGATCAGGAGAGGATATTGTCGTCGGCGGGATGCTCATGATGCATCACAGTCTTGCGGAACTGGGGATACAGCCTCCTGATTACAATTATCCGGAAGAACTTCATGAATATCTGGGAAGAAATATCCGAAAAGTCAGACTGAGGGATTTGCAGCAGGAAAAGCTTCCTGTATTTATCAAGCCCCTGGAAGAGAAGACGGCAAAAGGTATCATTGTTAACAGCCGGGAAGCTCTTCTGGAATACCGGCATCTGGATTCGGATGCAGAGATACTTTGCAGTGATGTTGTTCATTTTCAATCGGAGTGGAGATGTTTTATCCGATATGGACAGTTACTGGGAATACAGCATTATGCAGGCGATCCGCAAAAGACGCCGGATCAGGAGCGGATCCGGTCTGCGCTGCAGAAATATAGAGAGATACCGTCAGGATGTGCGCTGGATTTTGGCGTTGCAGATGATGGAAGGACTTTGCTGGTCGAGATGAATGATGGTTTTGCCATTGGATGCTATGGGCTGGATCCTGTGCTGTACGCGAAAATGCTGTATGCCAGATGGGCAGAACTGGTCGGGGCAGAGGACTGTTTTCTGTAGAGGAACCGCGGATGAACTGATCCGTCTGGAGGCGGCCGATTACATAACGGACAGATGCGAATATAGAAAATGCTTTACATCATAAAGAAAGCTTGAACCAGCAGGGATATCGAATGGTTATATGTAAAATACATGTTGCTGTGTACAGGCAGATGGATATGGTAATATATATTTATCATATTGCGGATACACAGACAGATGATACGAAGCTGTTCTTTTAGAAAAGCCTGTATGTTTCAGGATTGCATGGAGGGAGCTGTTCTGTGGCTCTCTTTTATGCTGTACCAAAAAGATCCTGGAAGCGTGGGTTCAGACACTTCCAGGATTGACCAGGTTACTTGCAGATGACATCAGATTTTGGCCTGTCTTCACACAACGACAGAAATCTCCGCCTCTGCGGGCAGTTCCTGATTGTATACCTCCCCTGCGCTGTTATAGACCACAGGCGGCATTTCCTGGGTCCCTGCGCTGGAAGCGGCATCGGCGGAACCGGCAGTTTCCGTTCCTGCGGTCTCTGCAGAAACAGGTTTTCCATCTCCGCTGATCTCGACGGTATCGCCGTCCGGATTTCTGCTCTGCTCGATCCGGGCTTCCAGTTCCTTCTGATCTTCTTTTCGCTTTTCGATGATCTTTTCCTGATCGGCTTTTGCTTTCTCCTTCTGTTCTTTGGCGTCCGCCTTCATTCCTTCTTCGGCTTTCGTCTCATATGCTTCCGCCTGGTCTACCATATCGCCGGCGTATCCAAGCGCCCGTTCTGCGGTAGCGGTATCCCCTTTCTGAGCGGCCTGCCGATAGACGCCCATTGCGGTGTCGGACAGATTGATATTGGATCTGGCGCCCACCAGTCCTTCTACGGTTTTCATATTCATAGACATGACCTCCTGTTCTGTATTTCGGCTCAGTTTCAGCCCTTACTGTCATTTTCGGCAGTTATGCGGGCTGCTTCAGACTTCTGTCGTAAAAAGCCGTTTTCCTGTCATGTGCGGGAGGGAGGCGCCATCGGAAGCAGCAGTGAGGCAACAAAAAGATCATCCTGCAGATGCAGGTGCAGGGCGCCGTTGTATTTGCAGAGTACGTCCTGAACGTTCAGCAGACCGATTCCGCGGCCGCCGGCTGGATGCTTTCTGCGGGACCGGATCTCTTCTGTATTTTTCAGGTCTGTGCGGTTTTTTATTTCCAGAAGAAAGCATTTTTTCACCGGTCTTGCCTGGATGCAGATCAGCCGGTCTCCCTTTGGAGAAAGCTTTTCACAGGCTTCCAGCGCATTATCCAGCAGATTGCCGAAGAGCACGCACAGGTCAAATTCAGGGATGCAGCATGCCGGAGGTATCTGTACGTCGCATTCCCAGCGGATGCTGTTTTTTTCTGCCAGCATGCGTTTCTGGTACAGAAGGGCATCCACAGCGCTGCTTCCGGTGGCTTCCTCTCCGGCGCCCAGGGCGGCGCACTGTTCCATATTTTTCAGGTACTCTGTGCTTTTTTCCCATTCTCTGCGTTCCAGCAGGCCGGACAGGGCAATGATGTGGTTTTTCAGATCATGACGCAGACGTTCAGACTGGCGGTACTGCTGTTCCAGCATCCGGAAGGCGGCAATCTGTGCATGATACCGGCTGTTTTTCTGCTGTTCCGTGCAGATCGTTTCCATTCCAAAGAGATAACAGCCTGCCGCAAACATGGAAAGGGCAGTCAGAACGCACAGTTCGCCGTGGCTGAAAAGCTGGTCATAATAGATGCCGAGATCGGCGCGGCTTCTGACCAGAATGCCGTTGGAGGCGCTCCAGTTGGCGATATCGATTACTGCCGTGATCCCCAGAAGCGGAGCTGCCAGTATCCCGTGCCATTTCCTGCTTTTGTCAGAAAACAGGACATCGGGGTCAAAACGGATATGGAGCCGGGAGAGCACAAGAAGCACCGCAGCGGTGCAGGTCCAGAGGATCAGGACGAACGCCTTCTGCCCAAGGACTGGCGTTTGGACATGCCAGATCGTATGCAGGGCGAAGAGCGCAAGGCATGACAGAAAAGATTCGCAGAAATTGTCCGTCAGTGTGGTGGCGGCAATCAGTACGGAAGCAGTCAGCAGTTTTTTTGCGGCATGTGCCTGAAAAAACAGGAAGACGGATCCCAGAAAGAGAAGATGCTTCAGCAGAATCAGCAGGATGTAGGAAATCCGGGCGATTCCGGCAGATTCCCGCAGAAGATGAGGAACCGTCTGAATGATGAAGAGGCAGACCGGAAAACCCCATCGGCTGTTTTTTCCGGGGGTCAGATGTTTTCGGCAGAGCCGGTCAACGGCCCATATACAGGCCGTAAGGCAGGGCAGCTGAAACAAGAATTCTTTTTGTATATCAAGCAGGTTCACAGGATCCCTCCGTTTTTTTTCATGCAGGCAAGCAGTTCTCTGCAAAAATCATCGTATCTTCTTTTGGCGATGGGGATGCGTTCTTTGGTGTCAAGAAGCAGCTCCTGTCGGCTGTAGGAATCCACGCAGTTCAGATTGACAAGAAAGCTTTTGTGACAGCGGAAGAAGCCTTTGCCCTGCAGCCGGTCCTCCAGAATCCGGATCTGTTCATAATAGGTAAGGCAGCCGTCCGCTCCGTGCAGATCAATCATGCGGCCGCGGATCTCAAAATAACGGATATCGTCCAGAAAAACCTTCTGCTGCTGGCGTTCCCGGCGTATGAGCAGGTATTCCCGCGGATGGGTCAGAGCTTTCTGAACAGCTCTGTGCAGAATGGATTTTAATTTCCGGCCGTCCAGGGGCTTCAGAAGATAATGAAAAGCCTCCACATCGTAGGCATTCCATACATAGTCCCGGCTGGAGGAAATGAAGATCAGAATCTGGTCGGAGGATTTCTGCCGGAGGCGCCGGGCAGTCTCCATTCCGTCAGGCTCCTGCATCAGTATATCCAGAAAAAGAATGTCGAAGTTCCCGGCTTCCTGAAGGAGTGCGGTTCCGTTGTAAAACTGGCGGATGGTACAGGGTATTTTCAGTTCATCCAGAATTTCCCGGATCATTTTTGAAAGCATGCAGCACGGAAGCATCTCATCATCGCATACGGCGATGGACAGCATAAGAATCACCTGCCTTTTGAAACGGTTTGATAAATATATATCGGCGGAAACAGGTCCGGAGTTTCGAATCTGTCATGAACGGGCGGATTTTTGCAGGAAACGGACAGTAAAAAACGTGGATGCCTTATTGTCTGAAAATATGGCCTGTGATATTCTGTACAGAGACAGAGGAACAGGAGCTGACAATATGACGAAGAAGGCATTTAAGGAAGCCATGAAGCGGGGACTTGGCCGCTGTATTCTGGAGCTGCAAAAGGCAGAGGACCCGCAGCGGTACCGCGAGGCCGTGCTGTGGGGATGTACACACAATCTTTCCTATGATACCCAGTGTGAGGGGACGCGCGCCTGGTATATGCGGGAGCTGATCCGTTTTTTTCCGGATGAAGAGCCGTTTCTGGAGGCAGTTATCCGGAAGTTACGGAAACGGCGGTTTCGGGATCGGTGGGAATTCTGCCACTACGAGGAACTGGTGTCCTGCTTTGCCCGCGGGAGAAATCAGAGGGCGATGGACGCGCTTCTGGAAACTTACAGGGAGCTTTACTGCTTTTTAGAGCGGCAGACGGCCCGCAAAGGGGAAGCGGAACTTCCGGAATGGGAGAATCTGGAAACGCTGTGTATTGATCTGGTCGACAGCCTGCCGCACCCGTTTGCGGTCTATGGGAGGATTGCAGAGGATATCGGACGGCTGCTTCAAAAGAGCGGGCATCCCTCCGGCTGGCATTTTGACTGGCTTTTTGCGCACTGTGAACAGCGTTATGGGAAAGAGCGGATTCGGAACATGCTGGAGAAGAAAGCAGCCGGTTCTTCAGCCGCTGCCTGTTATCTCACCGGGATGCAGGAACGGGCATGGGAGACAAAGTCCCCAAAAAAGCGCACCGCATATCCGGAAACAACGGAAGCGCTGCTTCGGGCTTTTGACTGGAAAGAGGAATCCGTGATCCGGATGAGTGTATGGCTCAAACGGTCCGGAAATGCAGAGGCGGCGCGGATATTTGCAGAACGCTATATTAATGAAACAGACAGGGAAAAGAGAATCCGGCTGCTGGAGCTTTTCCGTATTTCACCGTTTCCGCTGCCGCCGGAGGCAGTGATCAAAGACGCGGAGTCGGGAGATGAAAGACTTTGCAGGGCGGCAATGCAGACGCTGTATGTTACCCGTCATGAGACGGTGCGCCGGTATGCGCGGATACTGGCAGAGAGGGGTCAGAACATAAGCGATGCAGCGGTACTGCTGGCGGAGAATTATCAGCCGGAGGACCGGGAGCTTCTGGTCCGGCTGGTAAAAAAGATTCCGGTTACTTATGAGGATGCGGAAAACTGGCATGGCGTCTATTCCTCTGTGCGCCGCCTTCTGGAAAGAAAAGGAGTCCGTAATGCTCCCACAGAACTGCTTTTCCATATGTATGAGAATACCCTCTGTTCCTGCTGCCGGGAATATATTGTGGCGGAAATGGGACGGCGGCGTCAGATGACGGAGCAGCTATGGCAGGAATGCCTGTGGGACAGCAGCCAGGAGATCCGGGCACGTGCCGGACGCCGTCTGGCTGTCCGGACCAGGCGTTCTGCCGGTACAGAGCACAGAAAACGGTAATGGATTGTTATTTTTTTAACAGATTTCGGTATTCCCGATACTGCATCGGAAAGAGGAGGATGGACAAAGCGGTATACAGGATCAGAAGCAGGGGAACCGCTCCATACATGCGTCCGCCGATGGGATACAGATAAAAGTAGCCCAGGGTGGCGCCCACATCCAGTAGCCGGTCCGGCAGCAGGGCCAGGATGTGATTCATCAGCGGATGTTCAATGGCAGACAGAAAAGAGGGCAGGAAGACGGCTCCAAAAGGAATCATCACGGCCACGACGGCAGACCGGGTCTTTGCCGATACCAGCATGGTCAGGCCGGAGAGAAACAGGCATCCGACGTAGCCTCCGGTCAGGACCAGCAGATAAGCCTGTCCCATGGTCAGATGATAAAAGCATTTCCAGCCGCTCATATCCGCCTGTACCGGACAGGAGGCGCCGTCTGCGCCGAAGAAAGTCAGCACAAAGACGGTGTAGAACCCGGCGAGGATCCAGTAGATGCCGGTTACCGTCAGAAAGCCTGCCGTTATCTTGGCGGACACGGCCCGGTTGCGCCCATAGACGCTGGTGAAGAAGACGGCGTCTGCTTTCCACTGAAACTCACTGGAAAAAATTCCCGCTGCAAGATATCCCAGGATTATGACCGTCAGCATGACCAGTGTGGGGAAATATTCCATGGCGCGCCGCCATCCCTTTACATAGTCATAGTAGAAGGGCGTATCCAGCTCTTCATACTGCCGGATCAGCCAGGCTTTTTCCGCTTCTGTGAACTGGTCCCGGGCATCGGTTTCCAGCCAGTCCCGGAGCAGCCGGATCCGGTTCTGGTAAAAATCCGCGGCATTTACGGAGGTCAGACGGTCCGCCAGATAATAATCGTAGGACCGGAATCCCTCCGCGCAGGAAAGATTGATTAGATTTCGGATCTCATAGATGCTCTGAATCCGGCTGAAAGAAATCTCAAGGTCCTTCGGATTTTCCGACTGAGCTTCCGGAGAATGCCGGATCCGGAGGTTTTCCCGAAGGGCTGCCTGGAGCCGTTCCTGGTCCAGAATTCCGGCCCATTCCTTCTGCGCCGCCCTTAATTTTTGTACAGCAAAATAACCGTATTCTTTGACGCCGTCTCCGTTTACATAATATACATGGGCTGCAAGAAAACAGGAGACTGCGAGCGTGCACAGGAGCAGTCCAAGTGCGATCCTGCCGCCGGTTCTGGCAAATATTTTTCTGATTTCATACAGAATCATGGTCAGCGCCCTCCTTTTCTCCGAAATGATACAAAAATACGTCCTCCAGCGATGCCTGTTCCGGAACCGCTCCCTCGGCGGGGCAGGATGGGGACAGGATGCGAAGCTCGGCTCCGTCAGGAGTGTTCCGGATATTGGATACCTGATAGTACTGCAGATAATGCGCCAGCCGGTCTCGCGGAACCGTACAGCGCCATACCTGTTCGGGTACGGAGGCAGTCAGTTCCTGTGCGGTGCCGGTGAGCATCAGTTTTCCGTTTTTCATCAAAAGAATCTCTCCGGCGATGTATTCGATGTCCGAGACAATGTGAGTGGACAGAAGAACCAGGCGGCGGTCTGCAATTTCGCTGATCAGGTTACGGAAGCGGATGCGTTCGCCGGGGTCCAGTCCTGCGGTGGGTTCGTCCAGAATCAGGATCTGCGGGTCATTCAGCATGGCCTGTGCGATTCCTGCCCGGCGCTTCATACCGCCGGAGAGTTTTTTCATCTTCTTTTTTCGGACGTCCCAGAGTCCCATCTGATGCAGTAACAGTTCCGCGCGCTTTCTGGCGTATGCGGGGCGGAGTCCTTTGATGGAAGCGATATACAGAAGATAATCCTGTATGGTAAAATCCGGGTAAAAGCCAAAGTCCTGAGGAAGATACCCAAGAAGCCTCCGGTATGCCCCGTCCATGGAAAAGATATCCGTTCCTTCCAGGCAGATCGATCCGGAGGTGGGGAGCAGCAGGGTGCAGAGCATGCGCATAAATGTGGTCTTGCCTGCTCCATTGACGCCCAGAAGGCCGTAGACTCCGTTTCCCAGTGTGCAGGAAATATGGTCCACCGCGGCGGCGTCTTTGAATGTTCTGGTGAGATCGGTTATTTCTAACTGCATGATAAGACTCCTTTCATCATAATCTTTAGTATCCGGTCTGTGAGACGGCAGTTGTTCCGTCTGCTGTATGTGGTTCTGATAAGATAGACGCAGATGAAAATGAAAAAGATAGCCGGAAGGGAGAAAAATCGGCACGAAGACCTGGAAATTCATGTGTATGGCAGCATCCGGCAGTTTTTCCATACCTTGCGGATGCAGCCATACAACCAGAATACGGATCCTGCCAGAAGGAGTCCCCAGACCGGAAGGGTGATGAGTTCGTAGATGCGGTCCGTCAGGATGATTCTGGTCCAGAAGGTGATCCAGAGCATACACAGAAAGAGCGCAACAGGTTCCGAACGCCTCTGCCGGCTGTACAGGCTTTGAAAACAGATGCAGCAGGTCACGTTGAAGGGAAGGAAGAACTGGATGATCAGTTCGGCTGTCTGTATCTGCATGGTGACAGAGACCATGGTCAGAAAGGCCGTGATCAGGAACAGGTCCACCAGCGCGAAGAGGAACATGCGGGCAGCATACATCTGCCGCAGGGAATAGAGGGTGGTGCATTCGATCTCCACGGCATCGGCCATCCGGTCTTTCCAGAGTTCCGGCATGATCAAAAGTGCGAAAAAAGGCACCAGGATCCCCATGCAGCGCTGTATATGCGGACCGCTTCCTGTGTATTTCATATATATCCAGAGAAGGAGCAGGAGCAGCCCCTGCAGAAACCACCATCGTTTGCGGATATATCGGCCCTGGGTATATAAGAACTCGGAAGCGGACAGAAGATGTTCCGCTTCGTGCTCGCAGAAAGCCTGGGCAGACCGCCGGATCGTCTTCTGGATGTGTTCTTCCCGGCAGGGAGGTGCAGAATACGGTTTTACATAAGTATGAATTTTTCTCAAATGCTGTTTCATGATTGTCTCCATTCCGCCGCCAGGCCGGCGGCGCGGGCAGTGTGAAAGGTTTCTGCTGTCATCATCGGTCCGTTCGTATTTTGACTGACGGAACAAATCATAAGGAAACTCTCCGCTATATCAGATCTCTCAGTTTTTCCCGGATCTTCCGGATCCGGTATTTCACCAGCGGCAGTCCGATGCCCAGGATCCGGGCAATCTCCTTCTGTTTTCTTTCCTGTAAAAAGAACAGGATCGCAACTTCTCTGAATTCCGGAGAAAGTGTCCGAAGGGCAGCCCTTAGATCCATCCACTGTTCCAGATGTTCCATCCGGCGATCTTCCGGTTCCGGAAGCGTCTCTGTCAAAAGCTCGTCCTTTTTTCTGCGGTAGTAGTCCCGGCAGTTGTTGGCGGCGATGGCATAGAGATAATTTGCCGGTTTTCCATAGGGCTGATACTGTCGGAGAGACCGGAAAAAGCGCTCAAAGGTCTCCTGGGTCAGATCCTCCGCATGTCCGGGATCGTGAATATGGAGACGGCAGTACTGCAGGATCTGGGGGTAATATTTCCGCACGAAGCGTTCGATGGCAGTGTCGTCGCCGCTTTTCATCCGCTGTATGAGCAGGATATCCAGATCCATGCCGCGCCTCCTTTCCTTCCGGTCGAACAGATCGAAAAATGTTTTTCATAATATTATAGACGCAGATGGAGTGAAAAAGGACAGACAGAAATGTAATTTTCCCGAAGTTATTTATGAAACATTTTGCGCCCTTAGTACCGCTGCTGCCCTTCATTAAGCGCAGGCGGGATTTGCGATGAGAGAGGGGGACCCACGCAGTGGGGAGAGTCCTGATCGCCTGTCTGGAAGGAACAGATATCCATGACAGGCGTCCGGGGAAGCCATAGTGTGAACAGCACTGACGGCTTCATGCATTCAGAGGAATTTGTTTGTGTTCTCCTTGACACAGGAATTTCTCTGCCATATACTGGTACAGGAATTGAAAAAGAGCTGTGAAAGACAGATACAGGATGATAAAACAGCATCTGCCGAACCGTGCCGGAGGGCTTTCGGGACGCAGATGTCATATAATAACAGGAGGAACGATCGTGACAGATATCAGAAAAGAGATAGAGAAGAGACGGACTTTTGCGATCATCTCTCACCCGGATGCGGGTAAGACGACTTTGACGGAAAAGTTCTTATTATATGGAGGAGCCATCAATCTGGCCGGTTCGGTAAAGGGAAAGGCGACGGCCAGGCATGCGGTGTCGGACTGGATGGAGATCGAGAAGGAGAGAGGTATCTCGGTGACTTCCTCGGTGCTCCAGTTTCATTATGACAATTACTGCATCAATATTCTGGACACGCCGGGGCATCAGGATTTCTCAGAGGATACTTATCGGACTTTGATGGCGGCGGATTCTGCCGTTATGGTCATCGACGGCTCCAAGGGTGTGGAGGCCCAGACCCGGAAGCTCTTTAAGGTATGCGTCATGCGTCATATTCCGATCTTTACGTTCATTAACAAGATGGACCGGGATGCCATGGACACCTTTGAGCTTCTGGACGACATCGAGAAGGAACTTGGCATTGCCACCTGTCCCGTCAACTGGCCCATCGGTTCCGGCAAAGAATTCAAGGGCGTCTACGACCGCGCCGGCCGGCAGATCCATGTATTTTCCGATACGGAAAAAGGAACGAAGGAAGGCGAGGACCGGGTATTGTCCATGGAGGAAGCGGACGGAGTGCTTCTGGAAGGCCAGAAAGAGACGCTTCTGGATGAGATCGACCTTCTGGACGGCGCCAGTGCGGAATTTGACCAGAGTCTGGTGGACAAAGGAGAGCTCTCGCCGGTATTTTTCGGTTCTGCTCTGACGAATTTCGGCGTGGAGATTTTTCTGAAGCATTTTCTGAAGATGACCACCTCGCCATTGCCCAGAAAAGCGGATACAGGCCTTGTCGACCCCATGGAGGAAGGATTTTCCGGTTTCATCTTCAAGATTCAGGCAAACATGAACCGGGCTCATCGGGACCGGATCGCATTTATGCGCATCTGTTCCGGAAAATTCGACGCAGGCATGGAAGTCATGCATGTGCAGGAAAATAAAAAGATCCGCCTGTCGCAGCCCCAGCAGATGATGGCGCAGGACCGGAAGATTGTGGAAGAGGCTTATGCCGGCGACATCATCGGTCTTTTTGATCCGGGCATTTTCTCCATTGGCGACACGGTCTGCATGCCGGGGAGAAAGCTTCAGTATGAAGGCATTCCGACCTTTGCGCCGGAGCATTTTGCAAGAGTGCGCCAGATGGATACCATGAAGCGCAAGCAGTTTGTCAAGGGAATCGAGCAGATCGCACAGGAGGGCGCGATTCAGATCTTTCAGGAATACAATACCGGCATGGAGGAGATCATTGTGGGAGTCGTCGGCGTCCTGCAGTTTGATGTGCTGAAATATCGCCTGAATCACGAGTATAATGTGGAGATCGGACTGGAAAACTTACCATATGAGCATATCCGGTGGATCGAAAATGAAGAGATCGATATGGACAGGATCAGCGGCACCTCCGACATGAAGAAGATCCGCGACCTGAAGGGCCGTCCGCTGCTTCTGTGGATCAACAGCTGGAGCATCGGCATGACCCTGGACCGGAACGAAGGGCTCAAACTCAGTGAATTCGGGCGGTAAATTCCCCCTTTTCAAAAGCAGGAAGGTTTGTTATACTATAAGCAATATTGATTCAGAAATAATGAACCGTGGCCGGAATCTCCGGATGCATTAGCGCCGGGAAAACGTTCCAAAGTCAGGAGTACGGTTCAGACAGGTGCGGAACTTAAGGAGGTATTGGGAATGGAAAAACTGGACAGAGCGACACATGAGATCCGGGTTGACGGTGATCTGGGAGAAGTGCAGATTGCGGATGAGGTAGTGGCGATCATCGCCGGTATGGCAGCGACGGAAGTAAAGGGTGTCGCATCCATGGCCGGGAATATCAAGAACGAGCTGGTGGCGAAGATGGGCATGAAGAACCTGTCCAAAGGCGTCAAAGTGGAAGTGACCGATACAGATGTAAAAGTAGATCTGGCGCTGAATCTGGTCTTTGAAGCGAATATTCTGGAGGTATCCGGAAGAGTGCAGGAGAAAGTGAAATCAGCGATTGAAAGCATGACAGGCATGAAGGTGTCCGTGGTAAACGTACGCGTGGCCGGTGTAGTACTGGAATAACTGCTGCCTGTACAAATGAAGGAGGGCTGCCGGGGGACGCAGCTCCCGGTGTGCCGGGAGCCACAGGTCGCGGCAGCTTTTTTGTATCAGGTTCATGGAGGAAGATGAATGAAGAGAAGAGAACAGAGAGAGTGCATCTTTCAGCTCCTTTTCCGTGTGGAATTCAACCGGCAGGAGGAGATGCCGGAACAGGCAGACCTGTATCTGGATGACATCCGGGAGGAACAGACCGTAAAGGAGAAGGATGAGGCTTATATTCTGGAAAAATACAGCAGGATCGCGGAGGAACTGCCGAAGATCGACGCCATGCTGGATGAAGCGTCCAAAGGCTGGAAGATATCCCGTATGGGCAAGGTGGAGCTGACGGTCTTAAGGCTGGCGGTCTATGAGATGAAATTTGATGAAGATATTCCGGAGAAGGTGGCGATCAATGAAGCAGTCGAGCTTGCCAGAAAGTTTGGAGGCGATGACGCTCCGGCGTTTATCAACGGAGTATTGGCGAAGCTGGCGGTGAAGCAGGAAAGATGACAAAGAACGTATATTCGGTCCGGCAGGTCAATTCTTATATTAAAAACATGTTTGTGCAGGATTTCATGCTGAAACGGATCTATGTAAAGGGAGAGATCTCGAACTGCAAGTACCATACGGCAGGGCATATCTATTTTTCTCTGAAGGATGAGTCCGGAGCAATCGCCTGTGTGATGTTCGCAGGAGACCGCAGAGGGCTTGCCTTTCGGATGCAGGAGGGGCAGAAGGTCATTGTCCTGGGCAGTATCAGCGTCTATGAACGGGACGGGAAATACCAGCTCTACGCAAAGGAGGTTGTTCTGGACGGCGAAGGAGTGCTGTATCAGAGGTATGTGCAGCTGAAGCGGGAGCTGGAAGAGATGGGGATGTTTTCCGCTCAGTACAAGCAGCCGATTCCGGTATACAGCCGGACGGTCGGGATTGTCACGGCTCCGACCGGGGCGGCGATCCGGGACATCATGAACATCGCCAGACGGAGAAATCCCTGTGTGCAGCTGATCCTGTATCCGGCGCTGGTGCAGGGAGAGCAGGCGGCTCCTGGTATTGTCCGGGGAATCCGGATGCTGGATGCATATGGCGTGGATGTGATCATCGTGGGGCGGGGCGGCGGCTCCATGGAGGATCTGTGGGCATTTAATGAAGAGATGGTGGCAAGGGCGATCTTCGAATGCCGCACGCCTGTGATCTCCGCAGTCGGACATGAGACGGATACCACGATTGCAGATTATGTGGCGGACCTTCGGGCGCCGACTCCGTCGGCGGCAGCAGAGCTGGCGGTTGCGGATTACCGGCAGCTTCTTGGCGGTGTGGAGCTGTTTAAAAATCAGCTGACGGACCGTCTGGAACAGAAGATCGGGCTGTACCGCCAGCGCATGGAGCGCTACGGGCTTCTCTTGCAGCACGTCAGTCCGCAGAACCGGCTGAATGAGAAAAAACAGTATGCAGCGGATCTGATGGAACGGATGCGGCAGGAGATGCAGCAGAAGATCACGGAATGCAGACACCGGATGCAGCTTCACGCAGGAAGTCTGGAGGGCTTTTCGCCTTTGAAAAAACTGCAGCAGGGATATTCCTATACAGAGCTTTCAGACGGAAAAGCGCTTCGGAGCATTTCACAGATACAGCAGGGAGACCTGGTCAGGATTCATGTGACAGACGGGACAATTCTGGCAAGAACTGAGAAGACAGAGCCAGTGGAAAGGAACGGGCAGTAATGGCAGAAGAGTTAAAAGAGAAAAAAGAAGAGCCGGGTCTGGAAGAGGCCTTTGGGAAGATCGAAGGGCTTCTGGAAAAGCTGGGGGACCGGGACGTGTCTTTGGAGGATTCTTTCCGGTATTATCAGGAAGGTATGGAGCTTCTGAAGCTTTGCAATGCCCGGATCGATCATGTGGAGAAGCAGATGCTCCAGATCGATGAGGAGGGACAGGTCCATGAATTTTTCTGAAGAACTGAGAGAACGGACAGAGCAGGCGGAATCCATCGTCTGCAGGCGGCTTCCGGGGCATATGGGACAGCAGCAGACGATCGTGGAGGCCATGTGCTACAGCGTGACGGCGGGCGGCAAGAGGTTAAGACCCCTTCTCATGTTTGAGACCTTCCGGATGTTCGGCGGGAAGACCGATGCGATTGAACCGTTCATGGCTGCCATTGAGATGATCCATACCTATTCGCTGGTGCACGATGACCTGCCGGCCATGGACAATGACGAGTACCGAAGAGGCAGGCTGACCACCCATGCAAAGTACGGACATGCCATGGGGATCCTGGCAGGCGACGGGCTGTTAAACTGGGCATTTGAGACGGCAGCCGCAGCTTTTGACGGTGAGGAGGATGCAGAAGGGCTGAAACGGGTGGCGAAAGCGCTTCAGATATTGGGAACAAAGGCGGGTGTCTGTGGGATGATCGGCGGTCAGGTGGTGGACGTGCAGTCCACGGGACAGGCAATCGATGAAGAAAAGCTTCTGTTCATCTATGAACTGAAGACCGGCGCGCTTCTGGAAGCGTCCATGATGATCGGCGCCGTGCTGGCCGGGGCATCGGAAGAGGAAGTAAAGGCCATGGAGCAGATTGCGTCCGATGTGGGAAAGGCATTCCAGATTCGGGATGATATTCTGGATGTGACCAGTACGCTGGAGGTGCTGGGAAAGCCTGTAAACAGCGATGACCGGAATGAAAAGACGACCTATGTGACACTGAAGGGACTGGATCAGGCATCCAGGGAAGTGGAGACCATATCGAAGCGTGCGCTTCAGAGGCTGAAATCTCTTCCCTGTGAAAATGAATTTCTGACGGAACTGATAAAATCCTTGATATACAGAGAAAAGTAGAGGGCATGGATCATGGCACTGGAAAAGATCAATCAGGTCAATGACATCAAACAGATACCGCCGGAAGAATACGAAGCGCTTGCCGCAGAGATCCGGGAATTTCTGATTGAGAAGATCAGCAGTACCGGCGGTCATCTGGCATCGAATCTGGGGGTGGTGGAGCTTACGATGGCGCTGCATCTGAGCTTTGATTTCCCAAAGGACAAGGTCATATGGGATGTGGGCCATCAGGCATATACCCATAAGCTGCTGACCGGAAGAAAAGCAGGTTTTGACGGTCTGCGCAAATACGGCGGCATGAGCGGCTTTCCGAAGAGGAAAGAGAGTGAATGCGACTGCTTTGATACCGGGCACAGTTCCACCTCCATCTCAGCGGGAATCGGTCTGGTGGCGGCGAGAGACCTTCTTGGAGGAGATGAACACATCATCTCGGTCATCGGTGACGGTGCGCTGACCGGAGGTATGGCGTACGAAGCGCTCAACAATGCTTCCCGGCTTAAGAAGAATTTTATCATCGTCCTGAATGACAACCATATGTCGATTGCGGAAAATGTAGGAGGCATGTCGGAGTATCTGAACGGCCTTCGGACCAATGAAGTGTACACAAGCTTTAAGAGCGGTGTGGAGCAGTCACTGAACCGGATCCCGGGCGGCGTCCATCTGGCCAATCAGCTGAAGAAGACCAAGAGCGGCATCAAGCAGCTTCTGATCCCCGGGATGCTTTTTGAAGATATGGGCATTACTTATCTGGGACCGGTGGACGGGCACGATATCACGAAGCTTCTGGATGTATTCCGCAAGGCGAGGAGGGTCAAAGGGGCTGTTCTGGTCCATGTGCTGACGAAAAAGGGGAAGGGATATGAACCGGCAGAGCGGCACCCGGCAAGGTTCCACGGTGCTGAACCGTTTGACATTGAGACAGGCCTGCCGAAGAACAGAAGAAAAAAGGCCAATTATCAGGATGTTTTTTCTACCTGTATGGTAAAGCTTGGACAGCGCCATGAACATGTGGTGGCGATCACGGCAGCGATGCCGGACGGGACCGGGCTGAAGCGCTTCAGAAATATGTATCCAGACCGGTTTTTTGATGTGGGGATCGCGGAAGAACATGCGGTGACCTTTGCAGCAGGGCTGGCAGCAGGCGGCATCCGGCCGATCTTTGCGGTCTATTCTTCTTTTCTGCAAAGAGCCTATGATCAGGTGCTGCATGATGTCTGCATCCAGAATCTGCCGGTTATCTTTGCCATCGACCGGGCGGGACTGGTCGGAAGCGACGGGGAGACCCATCAGGGAATCTTTGACCTGTCTTATCTGTCCAGCATTCCGAACATGCATATCATGGCGCCGAAGAATAAGTGGGAACTGTCCGATATGCTGAAGTTTGCAGTTGGATTCGACGGCCCGCTGGCGCTTCGCTATCCGAGAGGAGAAGCCTATGACGGTCTGAAGGAGTTCCGCAGTCCGATTGCATACGGAAAGAGCGAGCTCCTTTATGAAGAGGAGGATATCGCCATTCTGGCAGTGGGCAGCATGGTAAAGACGGCGGAGCAGGTGCGCAGGAAGCTGAAAGAGATCGGCTACAGCTGTACGCTGGTCAATGCCCGGTTTGTAAAGCCTGTGGATACGGATATCATTACAGAGCTTTCCAAGGATCACCGGCTTCTGGTGACCATGGAGGAAAATGTGCAGAGCGGCGGTTATGGAGAGAAGGTTCAGGACTGGATCGTGCAGAAGAAGCTGCAGACGGCAGTGCTGAATATCTCCATTCCGGATGAATACGTGGAACATGGAAATGTCGATATACTTTATGAAGAGGTAGGCATTGATGCAGAATCCGTAACGAAACGGATCATAGAGAAATATATTGTGCAGGGATAGAGACAGTATGAAGACTAGATTGGATGTTCTGATGGTGCAGCGGGGGCTTGCAGAGTCCAGAGAGAAGGCGAAGGCAGTCATCATGTCCGGGAACGTATTTGTGGACGGGCAGAGGGAGGACAAGGCAGGCGCTTCCTTCGAGGAGAAAGCCGTGATCGAAGTGAAAGGAAATCCTCTGAAATATGTGAGCAGAGGCGGACTGAAGCTGGAAAAGGCGGTGGAGTGCTTCGAAGTGTCCCTGACGGACCGGATCTGTATGGATGTTGGTTCTTCCACAGGCGGCTTTACCGACTGTATGCTGCAAAACGGCGCACGGAAGGTCTATGCAGTGGATGTGGGGACCAACCAGCTGGCATGGAAGCTTCGGCAGGATGAGCGGGTGACCGTCATGGAACGGACCAACATCCGATATGTGACAAAGGAGCAGATTCCGGAACCGGTGGAGTTTGCTTCGATCGACGTGGCATTCATCTCTCTGACCAAAGTGCTTCAGCCGGTAAAAGACCTTCTGGTACCGGACGGCGAGATCGTGGCGCTCATCAAACCGCAGTTTGAGGCGGGGAGGGAACAGGTGGGTAAAAAAGGTGTGGTGAGAGACAGAAACGTCCATCTGGAAGTGATCGAACGGGTGCTTGCGTATGCAGAAAGCATCGGTTTTGCAGTCCGGAATCTGGAATATTCGCCGATTAAGGGACCGGAGGGAAATATTGAATATCTGGCGCATCTTAAGAATCAGGAAGAAGGGACGGTCCGGGAGCAGGAGGCAAAAGATCCTGCTGCTGTGGTAGAGCAGGCCCATCAGGCTTTGCAGGGATACATATGAGAACATTTTATATTATTGCAAATACAGACAAGGATGTGAATCTGAAGCTGTCCCATGAGATTGCGGATTATCTGATCGCCCGGGGAAAGCACTGTGTGGTCCGCAGACAGGAACAGGAGGAGTCGACGCTGCACAGCCAGCTTTCTACAGAAGATGTGGAAGGGATTCTCGTACTGGGCGGAGACGGGACGCTGCTTCGGGCGGCGCGGGAGCTGGCAGACCGCAGGATCCCGTTTCTGGGGATCAACATGGGGCACCTGGGATACCTGGCAGAGATTGAAGAACAGAATGTACAGGCGGCGCTGGAGCGTCTGATTGCAGACGACTATACCATAGAAGAGCGGATGATGCTGTCGGGAAGCGTTCATGTGAACGGGGAAAGAGCGGAACAGGACGTGGCGCTGAATGATATCGTCCTGAACCGGTTCGGCAATCTCCGGGTGGTGGATTATGAGGTCTTTGTCAACGGCCAGTATCTGAATTCTTTTACGGCTGACGGGATCATCGTATCGACACCCACAGGCTCCACCGGATACAGCCTGTCGGCAGGCGGTCCGATCATCTCGCCGACGGCTACCATGCTGATGCTGACCCCCATCTGTCCGCATACACTGAATTCCAGAAGCATTGTATTTTCCGGAAACGATCAGATCCGGATCCGGATTGGAGAAGGGCGAAGAGGCGGAAAGGATGAAGCATGTGTGACCTTTGACGGGGATACCTGTGTGCAGATGAAGACCGGGGACTATGTGGAGATCAGGAAGTCTGACAGGGTGACCCGGATTATGAAGATCAATCAGGTCAGCTTTCTGGAGGTGCTCCGCAATAAGCTGAGCCGGAGCTGACAGGGAAAGCATATCGGATACAAAGATCTGGACAACCGCACAGGCGGTCGGTAACAGGAGGTTTTCATGCAAAGCAAAAGACATGAAAAGATCATTGAACTGATCGAGAAATATGATATAGAGACACAGGATGAACTGGCAGACCGTCTGGTCCTGGAAGGATACCAGGTGACACAGGCAACGGTCTCCCGGGATATTCGGAAACTGAAGCTTTCCAAGGTGCCTGGAAAAGGAGGGCGTCAGAAGTACGCGCTTCTGAACCGGGAGGAGCATCAGATGGCCGACAAATATGTGGGAATCCTGAGGGAAGCGTTTGTGTCCATGGACTGCGCCCAGAACATTCTGGTCATCAAGACCGTCTCCGGGATGGCCATGGCAGTGGGAGCGGCACTGGACAATATCGGCTGGAAGGAGATCGTAGGATGCATCGCCGGGGACGATACCGTCATGTGCGCGATCCGTACGGCAGAGGATACGGCAAACGTAATGAAGGAACTGGAAAAGATCGTAAAAAGACAGAGGTGAAGAAATGCTGCTTCATTTACATGTAAAAAACCTTGCCCTGATCCGGGAAACAGAGATTGATTTTTCCGAAGGGCTGAACATACTGACCGGAGAAACCGGCGCGGGAAAATCCATCCTGATCGGTTCCATGACCATGGCTCTCGGCGGGAAAGTGCCGAAGGAAATGCTCAGGGAGGACGGCGGTCCGGCTCTCGTGGAGCTGGTCTTTTCGGCAGACTGTCCCGGGCTTTTAAAAAAGCTTCAGGAACTGGAGATTCCAATGGATGACAAGGAACTGATCCTGTCCCGGAAGATTACCGGGAACCGCAGTATCTGCAGGCTGAACGGAGAGACCGTCAGCACATCTGTTCTGAAGGAAGTATCTTCCTGGCTCATAGACATTCATGGTCAGCATGAGCATCAGTCCCTGTTAAATAAAAAGAAACATCTGGAGATTCTGGATGCCTATGCGCATGAAGAACTGCTGCCGGTCCTTCATGATCTGTCAAAGCGCTTTCAGATCTGCCAGAACCTGAACAGGGAACTGGAGCAGATGTCCGGGGATACCGGTACGAGGGAGAGGGAGCAGTCGCTTCTTGAATTTGAGATACAGGAGATTGAAGAGGCAGAACTGAAGGATACAGAGGACGAGCTTCTGGAACAGTCCTACCGCAGAATGGTCAACAGCAGGAAGATTCTGGAGGCGCTGAGCGCGGTACGGGGGCTGTGCGGAGGAGAGGAGATGTCCGCTTCGGAACAGACCGGCAGGGCATGCAGGGAGCTGTCAGGAGTTCTGCAGTACGATGAAGGACTGGAAAATTTTAACGACCAGCTTCAGGAGATCGACAGCCAGCTTCAGGATTTTGTCAGAGAACTTTCCGATTATATGGAAGGTTTTGAATTTTCTGAGCAGGAATTTCGGGATACGGAGGAACGGCTGAATCTGATCAATCATCTGAAGGCCAAATACGGCCCGTCCATTCCGGAGGTTCGGATGTATCTGGAAGAAAAGCAGAAACGTCTGGACATGCTCGTCCATTATGACCAGCATCGCAAGCAGCTCCAAGAGGAATATGAAAAGGCTTCGAAGGAGCTTATGGACTGCTGCCAGGAAGCGCACGGCATTCGGGTGAAGGCGGCAGAAAAGCTGACGGTACTGATGAAGAAGCAGCTGGGAGAGCTGAATTTTCTGGACGTGCAGTTTGAGATCTCGGTAAAGGATACGGGAACCCCCTCTGCAGCCGGTTTTGATGATGTGGAGTTTCTCATTTCCACCAATCCGGGAGAGCCCATGAAACCTCTGGGGAAAATTGCTTCCGGCGGAGAACTTTCAAGAGTCATGCTTGCCATCAAAACCGTGATGGCAGACCAGGATGAGATCGATACGGTGATCTTTGATGAGATCGACACGGGAATCAGCGGACGTACGGCACAGAAGGTATCGGAAAAGCTGGCGCTCATCGGACAGAGCAGGCAGGTGATCTGTATCACGCATCTGGCCCAGCTTGCGTCCATGGCAGACGGACATTACTGCATTGAAAAGCAGGCGCTGGACGGCAGTACGCAGACGCGGATACGCAGGCTGTCCGGAGAAGAGATCACGGAAGAGCTGGCCCGTATCCTGGGCGGCGCGAGAATTACGGATGCAGTTCGCTGGAATGCCATGGAGATGAGACGTCTGGCGCTTGAATTTAAAAAGAAAAAAGGAAAAACCTGACAGTAATTTTAGACGGTTTTATGCAGACACTAAAGAAAAAAGTTCGAAAGGTGTGGCTGCATGAACCGTCTGAAAATATATCGCGCATGCCTTTTCCTGTCCCTTGCACTGTCCGTTCTTCTGATGTTTTTCTATGTCAGATGGTATCTGCGGACACAGATACCGGATGTGGTCCGGGTAGGGGTCGGAGATGAGCAGACGCTGGATCTGGGGCTGAAGGAAGTGTCAGTCCGTGTTGTGGAGAGAAAACGGGTAATTCCGGGCGGGATTCCCATCGGCATCTATCTGGAGACAGAAGGAGTCTATGTCGTAGGGACCGGAGAGGTGGAAGCCGCCGACGGGCTGAATTATGAACCGGCTTATCAGATCGTACAGACAGGAGATTATATTCTTGCAGTCAATGGAAAGAAGATCCATGGCAAGGATGAACTGATCGGCTGTGTGCAGGCAAACCGGACGGATATTATGATTCTGAAGCTGCTTCGGAACGCACAGGTGATTCAGG
>ERZ778497.854-NODE-854-length-22739-cov-4.373259_pt1 | contig 22739 bp, 17 predicted proteins | sample MGYA00509938_ERZ778497 | MGnify/ENA primary metagenome ERZ778497 (study PRJEB29527, sample SAMN07138969) | mouse gut metagenome | material: feces | host: mouse | place: China:Nanjing | collected 2016-01-25 ... | reverse complement strand
GGCAGATATACCCGTTCTGAATATTTCCTGTGCCCAGGGGACTCCACAAACACATCTATGGCGATATCACCAATACTTGCGAACATATTGTCGTCGCAGTCAAGCCTCGTGAAAAAATTTATCGTATAGACCGCCGCGGAATCACTCATATCAAGACTGAAGACATATCTTCCGGCATCATCCCTGTCCGACACCCTGACAAAAGATTCCGATGACAGCGGATATGTGCAGGAAAACGCGGCACACCATACCAGGAACAGAACAAGAATAAACTGCACCTTTCCCATTATGCCTCTTTCTTCTTGCCGCGCGGACGGTTGTTGCGGTTCTGCCCGCCACGCTGTTCCTGACGCGGTTTTTCATCACGTGCCTTTCCGTTTCTGCGGCTATGGTTATTCCTGCTGCGTTTTTTGCGCGATTCGTCAAATCTTGTGATGCTGTCATCACCTACCGCCGAAACAAACTCCGGTGCCGTCACCTCAGGCTCGCTCTTGAGCGACTCCGGACGTACACCGTTGCGGTTCATCTTTATTATCTCCCTCACCTCCGATGCAGGCAGCGCGTAAAGATTTGCAAATGAACCCTGGTCGTATGAAAAATACATAGTCTCCTTCAGGATATCCGTCTTCATCAGATATGCCATACCGTCCTCGAATTCAAGAGGATTGAGCACACGAGGAATCCTTGACTGCGCGTCCATATAGGCAGCAGTCTCATAATTGAGACAGCATTTGAGCTTTCCGCACTGTCCGGCAAGTTTCTGCGGATTAAGTGAAAGGTCCTGCACCCTTGCCGCAGCTGTCGTGATCGACTGGAACGAAGACATATAGTTCGAGCAGCACAATTCACGTCCGCAGACTCCGAGACCGCCGATAAGTCCGGCTTCCTGACGGGCACCGATCTGCTTCATTTCGATTCTGATACGGAATTCCTCAGCAAACACCTTTATGAGCTGGCGGAAATCCACCCTTCCGTCAGCGATATAATAGAATATCGCCTTCGTGCCGTCGCCCTGGAACTCCACATCTCCTATCTTCATTTCAAGCCCAAGCTCAGCCGCGATCTGCCTTGCACGTATCATAGTCTCGTGCTCCCTCGCTATGGCCTCCTGCCATTTCTCTATGTCAAACTGCTTTGCCTTACGATATATTTTCCTGATATCCGGATTTTCAGGGCTTATCTTTTTGCAGGCCATCTGACGCGATACCACAGGCCCTTCAAGCGTAACTATACCAAGATCGTGTCCGGTCACAGCCTCCACGATCACGAGATCCCCTGTCTTGACCGTCTGTCCTGAAGTATTGAGATAGATGCCTTTCCTGGTATTTTTGAAACGGACCTCAAAATAATCCTTATACTGCTCCTGCCTGACCCCTGAGAGCCAGTCATAAACCTCAAGTTTGCAGCATCCCTGACGGTAGCTGCAGTCCAGTTCGCCTTCATCATTCCGCTCAACCACACATCCTCTTGAACAGTCGAACTTCTTTATTTCATTATCCAGTTGCTCCATAAGTCATAATTACCCCTTTCAGAGGGGATTTTCTATATATTAAAAAATATGCGGTCGGCAAGGTCGCAGAATATAATCTTCGGATTGACGTTCCTGTCGAGAAGGGACGCAGCCTTATTGATATAACCGATCGCCCGCGGGCAGAAGTTCTTCTGGCATTTTGCCGCAATGCCTGTAAAAAACTGCATTTCCTCAGCAGGGACATTCGATATTACGGCCATATTCTCCTTGACCATAAATATCTTCCTTATACATTCCCCTGCAAATGTACAAAAACCTTTCTGTTTTTCACGCGAAGTCCAGGAAGCTATTGTCTCCGCCGTTTCAAGGACTGTAAGAAGATCCTTTGCCACAGCTGCATTCAGCATATCGGAAAACAGATCCATGAATGCATCATAATCTTCCCTGTCACCTAACATATTGAGGGCAACGCCTATGCTTCCCCCAGAGACACAGGCCTGGGATTCCGCCTGATCACAAGGTATACTGAATTGGCTGTGAAGCACTTCTGCAACATCCTGCTTCGAAAGCGGAAGCACCCTGAGACTCTGGCACCTTGAGAATATCGTCTGCAGAACCTTCTCGGGAGCATGCGTGACAAAGAGGAACACCGTCTTTTCCGGAGGTTCCTCGACAATCTTGAGAAGCCTGTTCGCCGCTTCAGCGTTCATTCTTTCAGGAAGCCACACCACCACTGCCTTGTAGCCGTCCTCCACCGATGTCATAGACAATTTGTCAAGTATGAACTTGGATTCGGCCACAGCTATATTTCCGGCCTTCTTCTCCATACCAAGAGCGGCATACAATTCACTCTCAAGGAAATAAGGATTGGCCGTCACAAGCTCTCTCCAATATTTCAGGTATGCCTCCGAACTCGGCTTTACGGAAGTTCCTATTTTGGACCCGGAATTGACAGGATAGACAAAATGAAGGTCAGGGTGTATCAGTTTGGATATTCTGCTGCAGGACGGGCACTCTCCGCACGAGTCGCCGCCCTGCCTGTTGCGGCAGTTAAGATATTGGAAATAAGCAAGCAGAAGAGGCAGTGCACCGCACCCCTCATTCTCATAAAAAAGCATAGCGTGGGCTATCCTTCCGCTGTCGGCCATCCCGACAAGGGCAGCCTTTACGTCATCATTTCCCTTTATATCCGCAAATCTCATTACGACAACCTTTTAGCTACAAAAGAAGCCAATTCCGAAAGATAATGTTTTTCCATACTGTCAGGCAATATATCCAATGCCATTACAGCCTTGTCCACATATTCCTGAAGACGGGCGGAAGAATATTCCAGTCCTCCGTTTTCTCTTACAAAACCGATGATTTCATCCCTGTACTCAGGATGCTCCCCGATCTCACTCACCTTCCTCCTTATTTCACAGGCCTTGTCCTCGCCGCAGCCGAGCAGCGCGCCTATAAGAGGAAGCGTCATCTTCTGCTCCGTGACATCCACGCCGACAGGCTTGCCGACATCCGTAGAGACAGGTGAATAATCAAATATGTCATCCTTTATCTGGAAAGCCATCCCGAGAGCTACGGCATACTCTCCTACAGCACGCTCAACCTCAGGAGAAGCGTTTACCGAAATGGCGGCAGAAAGACAGGACGCCTCAAACAATGAAGCCGTCTTGCTGAAAATGATCCTCAGATAATCCTGCTCATCCGTATCTCCTGATTCGGCTTTCTGGAGCTGGAGCATTTCACCTTCGGCAAGATTGCTCAAGGTCCGGGAAAATATCATAGTGACTCGGCTGTTTCCATCACCATCGTCACCGAAAATGCACTCCATAGCTTTCACCAGCCAATAATCCCCCACAAGCACAGACACTGACGGTCCCATTATGGACCTTATCGTAGGGACCCCGCGCCTCTCATCACTGCTGTCCGCGACATCATCGTGGAGCAGAGTTGCATTATGCAGCATTTCAGCCGCTGCGGCATAACGGTAGCTGTACTCTGTCGGACAGCCTCCGGAACACGCCCTGGCCACAAGAAGCGACAGAACAGGACGGAGCTGTTTGCCGGAGCGGGACAATATAATGCTGTTGGTCAGATCAAGATTTTTGATGTCGCTTGCAAGCGACAGACGGATACGCTCTTCAACCCTCCTCCAGTCTTCCCCCAGAAACTCTTTTATATCATTCAGATCCATCGGCTATTTTCCTCCGAAAAGGATTGCGGCAGAAAGCGTGAAACCTCCGAAATTCCTTCTGTTGAAGGCGGATTCCACGATATTGACAAAATTGGTTTCGTTGTCCCTGATGGTATCTTCATAAAGAGAACCGAAGTTCCAGTTGTAACGTCCCACAAGCTGAATCCTCCAGACTTCAATACCTACACCGAGTCCCATTCCGTATTCCACACGCCTGATACCTGCAGAACTCCACCTGTTGCGCATTACATCCACCGGCTGCCCTTCTCCGGAAGTCGCCATCAGCTTGTTGTTGATACCATATCCGATATAAGGGGTCACATCAAGGAAAGGACGGAATATAAGGAGGTCCGGTCCCCACTGGAAAGACACAGGCAGCTCGACATAACCTATGTTTACGTCAAACTTGTCGCCGTCAGTCAGGACATTGTGCATTTTTGCACCTTTTACCTGATACATAAGGGACGGCTGTACAGAAAATCCGAGAGGAAGATCCAGCTTATATGTCAGTCCGGCATGCCACTGTGTCATAGTAGCCCTGTTCATCTCCTTGAAATTGCTTGTGGAGAAGGTCGCACCGCCTATTACACCATAACGGCTCTGTGCAAAAATTTCGTCTGCGGCCAGTGTCATAACCGCAAACGAAACAAAAAGAATAAAATATTTCCTCATAAGTCAGAATCCATTTTATGATTTTGTGGTTCAAACAGATTCCTACATCAATGAATCGATCTTCTTTGCAATCTCACCTTTAGGCAAAGCTCCTACAAGCCTGTCTGCAAGCTGTCCGTTCTTGAAGAAAAGAAGAGTAGGAATGTTCCTGATTCCGAACTTCACAGGAAGTTCCTCGTTCTCATCGACATTGCATTTGCCGATAACGGCCTTGCCCTCATACTCACCTGCGAGTTCCTCGATTACAGGAGCCAAAGCGCGGCATGGACCGCACCAGGTCGCCCAGAAATCAACAACAACAGGTTTGTCAGTATTAATCAGTTCTGCAAAATTAGCATCTGTCACTACGTGTTCCATAATAAAATTTTTATGTTGATTATACATAGGACTGCCAAAAAGACAATCCGGTTACAAATATAGTCAAAGTCGAGAGTATAAACAAAGTTCACTTTGGTTATACCGAGACCCAAACGTATATATGTGCATTGGCACAAATATAATATTTATAACCGGATTGCAAAAGTCCTGCCCAAGTCATCAATATGACTTCTCGATATTCCAGACGAAGGCTCTCATTCCGAGAGCCGGGGTTTCCTCATCCTTCTGTCTTACGACATCCATTATTGCGTCCACTTTGTCATCATCAACGACAGTGAACATAGCATTGTTCATCGTAGGCCAGGCGTGACTGCCAAGATGCGGTTCACCGCTGACAGTGCCCCTCCCCTCTATGTTCTGCCACATAGTGAAGCCTCTGCAGGAAAGTTCCTCAAGAGCGTCCGCCACCTCCATATTGTAGGCCTGGTCATAAACTATAAATATTCCTTTCATTTTTATTCAGATTAAATTCAACGTCCGGCTATTTTGCAGCAAGCCTTGCCTTTCTGGCAGCGCGGCGGGCCCTTCCCTTCTCCTGCCATGTCGAGAATGAGCAGTATATGGTCGGAATAATGATCAATGTGACAAGAGTCGACACCGAAAGTCCCCAGGCCACTGTCATACCGAGAGAACGCCACATCTCAGAACCCTCTCCACGACCAGCGGCCATAGGAATCATACCGAGCACTGTAGTCAGAGTCGTCATAAGGATAGGACGCAGACGTGATTTGGCCGCAGTCACCACAGATTCAACGATGCTCATTCCCCTTTCACGGCAAAGGATCGTATAGTCGATAAGCACGATACCGTTCTTCACCACGATACCCATAAGGATCAGGACACCGATAAGGGCCATGACTCCCAATGGCGTATTCGTAACCGTAAGTCCGATGATTACGCCCACAAGAGCAAACGGAATCGAGAACATAATGACAAACGGACTCATAAACGACTCGAACTGCGATGCCATCACAATATACACAAGTATCACGATCAGAAGCAGGAGCATGAACAGCTGACCGAACATTTCCTGCTGGTCCTCAAACGAACCTGCTATCTTGACCGACAGCTCTGAAGGTATGTCGGTCTCATCCAGAATCTTCTGGGTAGATTCAACCACATCACTGAGCGCATAGCCGTCAGCCACGACTCCTGAGACCGTAATCATACGCTCACGGTTCTTTCGTTCGATTGTAGGCGGCACCTGGCTCTCCACTACCTTTCCGAGGTCCCTGATACGGATTCCTTTGCCGGCATTGTTATAGATTACGATATTCTCTATATCCTCTATACCTGTCCTGAACTGAGGGGCATATCTGACACGGATATCATATTCCTCTCCATCCTCACGGTAGAAAGACTGCACAGAACCGTTCATAGCGGCAGTCAGGTAGGAAGCGGCAGTTGTACTGTTCAATCCGTTGAGAGCGAGTTTTGTCCTGTCAAAATCGACCTGGTATTCCGGAGTGTATTCGTCACGGCTGAGAGTAACCTGTGCACATCCTCCGGCATCAAGCATCTTGTCCTGGATAATGTTCGCTATACGGTCAGTGGTCTCGAAATCATATCCATAGATTTCCACATCCACAGTGGAAGCACCTCCCTGGCCGCTTTCCCCTTCGGTCACCTTCACCTTTTTGAGTTCAGGATAATCGGCGAGAATGGCACGGCACACATCGGCGATCTCCGAAATCGAACGGTCACGGTCCTCCATACTGCCCAGGTCCATATTCATTGATATGATATGCGTACCGTTGGTCTGCATTGAAGCCCAGGCGTTGTCAGTGTCAGCCTGTCCGAGTGAATATGAGCACACGACAAGTTCAGGTATCGCCTCATAGAATCTTCCGTATATTTCAGCCGCCGTCTCACGTGTTATATCCTGGGCGGTTCCCACAGGAAGTTCAAGATTTATAGTCAGACGTCCTGAATCAGATTTAGGGAAATATTCCGTCTTCATAAGAGGGGCAAGGAAAAGGATGCAGGCGGCAAATACAGCTATAGCACCGCATACCACTATGGTCCTATGACCTACAGCCCAGCGGATAACGTGTCCGTATCCGCGTGAGATCCAGTCGATGAACTTGTTGAAGTTGCCGAAGATAAATGCGTTGACCTTGCTTGTCTTAGGCTTGTAGCGAAGGAACTTCGAACAGAGCATAGGGATAAGAGTAAGCGCACCTACAGTGGAAACGATCATAATGATGCTGACAATCCATCCGAGCTGACGGAACATGATTCCTGCCATACCCTGGATCATAGTCAGAGGAAGGAATACGGCAAGCATAGTCAATGTCGACGCGATTACCGAGATACCCACCTCCTGGGTCGCGTGCACAGCGGCCTCTTTCGGCTTGGCTCCGCGCTCAAGGTGCGTTGAAATGTTCTCCAGCACCACGATGGCATCATCGACGACCATACCGATGGCTATAGACAGGGCGGACATAGAAATGATGTTCAACGTGTTGCCCGTAGCGAACAGGTACATCAGAGAAGCAAGCAGTGAAATCGGAATCGCAAGTATGATAATGAATGTAGCCCTCCATCTTCCGAGGAAGAGATATACCACAAGCATCACGACAAGGAAGGTTATCAGAATAGTCTCCTTCAACGAGTTGATACTGTTGCTGATGTTGGTAGAGCCGTCGATTACGGTAATTATGTCAATATCAGACGGAAGACTTTTCTTGATCTTCTTCAGTTCCTTCTTGACTCCTTTGATCACATTGACCGTATTGGCGTCCGACTGCTTCTGGATTATGATCTGCGCGCTGCGCTTTCCGTTGGTGTACGCTTCCTGTGAACGCTCTTCCGATCCGTCAACTACGACAGCTACATCTCTCAGATATACAGCCTTGCCGTCGGACTGCCCCACGACCACATCAAGCATTTCCTCCGCACTTGCAAACTCCTTCTCCACACGCAGGGAATATGTATTGGATCCTATGTCTATAGTACCGCTCGGCACATTCCTGTTCTCGGAAGCAAGCACTCCTGATATTCCTGCCACGGTCAAGCCGTATGCCTCAAGCTTGTTGGGGTCGCAGTACACCTGAATCTCCCTCTGAGGGGCACCGCTGACAGACACAGTGCCGACTCCGGATACTCGCGCGAGAGGCGTCGAGACCTTGTCGTCAAGTATCTTTTCAAGGGCCGGAAGGCTCTCCTTTGCAGTGGCGGACAGGATAAGAATCGGCATATCATCCGCACTGAACTTGAAAATCATCGGAACGGAAGCACCGTCAGGAAGATTGGAGTTCACCATATCCAGCTTGTCCCTGACGTCATTGGTTGCGACATCGATGTCCACGCCTTCATTGAATTCAAGAATGATAAGAGAGATATTCTCCTTTGACCTTGAAGTGATGTTCTTAAGGTCACTGACTCCGTTGAGGGAGTTTTCAAGCAGCTTCGAGAGGTTGGTCTCGATATCCTCGGCACTCGCACCCGGATAAGATGACATTACCATTACGATATTGGCATCGAATTTAGGGTAACGGTCAATCGATATGTTGATGAGCGAAAACAGTCCGAAAATCATCATCGCGACAAAAATCAGCGCAGTGGTGACAGGATTGTTTACCGCTTTTCTATATATACTCATATTGTTATTCTGACGATTTTAGCGATTATTCCTTTACGGTAACCTTGATGCCGTCCTTGAGTCTTACCTGACCTTCGGTAACGACAGATGCACCGTCCTCAATTCCATCAAGCACCTCATATTCGGCACCGATACGGCGTCCAAGATGTACATTGCAGTATGAGACCGTATTGTCTTCATTGAGGACATAAACAAAACGTTCTCCAGAACCAGACTGTTTCACTACGGCGATGTCAGGAATTACCACATTGCGGTTTGAACCGAATTTTACAGTCACACGCGCATACATGCCCGGACGGAGAGACCTGTAGTTGTTAGGTACGACTATCTCCACGTCAAAAGTATGCGTAGCCGGATCTATTGTAGGGTTGAGCCTGTTGACCTTGCCGTAGAATATTGTTCCGGGGAACGCCTCGACAGTTATTTCAACAGTATCGCCTTTCTTTATCTTTGTGTAGTCGGACTCGGAAATCCCGACATAAAGCTTCACCGGTTTGATCTGCTCCACTACATAGATAGGTGAACTCATGGAATACATATCACCCTTGTCATAGTTGCGTGCCGTGATGACACCGTCCACAGGAGAGCGGAGCACAGTATTTTCAAGCAGATTTTCGTATGTGGTCTTACTAACCTCGTATGCAAGCTTGATGGCATCAAGATCCGACTGTGAAAGTCCGCCCGCATCAAAAAGTCCCTGAAGACGGTTGTATTCAATCTCGTTGTTCTTCATCTGAAGTTCCGCGCTCTGAAGATTTACCTTGTCCATCTCGGCGACGATCTGTCCCGCCTTCACGAAATCTCCGACCTCCACATTGATTTTCTGTATTCTTCCGACATTCTGCGGAGCTATATTGTTTTTTACAAAAGGTTCAACGGTTGAAGTATAGACCGACAGCTGGTCCACTGAACGGGAAGCGACCTTCACTACACTCACTTCCGGAACGACATCCTCAACCGGCTGGGCAGCAGTCTTTTTACCATTACCGCCGCATCCGGCAGCTACGCCGAGCACTCCGGCGAACAACAATGTCCTGATAATTGTTTTCATATTGTATTGTTTTTATTCTTCTGTTATAAAATCATTTCCGAGACTCTGCTCAAGCTGAGACTTTGCAATTATGAAGTTGTATATTGCCTGCGACTCGCTCAATTTGGCCTGGGTAAGCGCAAGCTGGGCATCATTCAGCTCGATAAGCGTACTGCGCCCGACCTGATATGACCTTTCTGCGATATCATAACCTTTCTGAGCTGTAGAAACCGCCTCCTTTGCCGCATAATAACTTTTCATATTCGTCTCCATCGTATTGAGGCTCTGACGTATGGCAATCTTAAGATTCCTTTCGGTGTCCATAGTCTGAAGCTGGACCTGTGAGTAACGGTTCTTTGCCTGGCGCACATCATTCAGACGCTTTCCGCCTGAAAAGATAGGAATGGAAAGACTCACACCGACGTATGAATAAGGGGTCCATCTGTACTGGCTGAAATTGAAATCATTCGTCATAGCGTTCATACTGAACGAGAACTGCGCGGCAAGAGTAGGAATATAGGCGTATTTCTGCATCTTGACAGTCTGCGCAAGCTGCTCGGCCTGAATCGCAAGCTGCTTCATCGTCGTATTGTTCTCCAGCGAAACGGAATCATGCTGGTGGATATCATAGAACATATGTTCAGAATGATCCTCAAGCACACCGGCCACATCGATATTGGCATCCAGATCGACGCCGAGGATAGCCTTAAGCTGCCACAACGACAGGATTACGGAGCTTTCCGCATTGTAGACATTAGGCACAGCATTCGCCACCGTAGTCTTGGCCCTTGTCAGATCAAGTTCAGAGGCTTTCTGGACATTGTATTTCTTCTGGGTCTCCTCATAGTTCTTCACGGCATTCTCATATACCTCCTTGTAGACATTGAAGGCCTCCTTTGCAAGGAGAGTCGAGAAATAGGCCTGTTTCACCTGGGTCACCATATCAAGACGTGACGCGCGCGCCTTTTCCACAGCAAGTTCCACATCCAGCCCGGAAATTCTGATACTTTTCCAAAGCTGCGCATTGATGACAGGCATCGCTGCCGTAAGCCCCGCGCTCCAGGTATTCCAGCGGCCGACTTCAAGGCCTCCGCTCGTATCCATACCTCCTGCGGAAGGGGTGTCGGAAGAGCCTTCGCCGGTCTCTCCGTCGCCTCCGGGCATTCCTCCGCCTATGGAGCTCATATCAAAATCCATATACATCACCTGTTTCTTGATTGTCCTCTGGTATGCTCCGGAAATGTCAATCTGTGGAAACAATGAAGCGTATGTCCCTTTTTTCGCAAAACCTGTCCTTTCAATCTCTTTGTCCGCGACCTTCACAGACACATTTTCGCTCAGGGCTATCTGCAGCGCCTGATCCAGCGTAATGACCAGCGGTTCTTCTGAAGAGTCCGCTTCCTCGAGCAGAATCTGCACGTCGGTCCTGACTTCTTCCTCACCCTTTTTCCTGTACTGGGAATAGGCAAGTTCCGGAAGAAGAAGCCCTGTCATCACGATTGCAACAACTAACTTTTTCATTCTTTTACTTAAATAATATAACCTTTGTTCTATCTAAAAAGCGAGGCTGGACACGCACACAAATCGCGCCACAGCGCGCATTATTTTGGTTCATTCCTCCAATCTATTGGTCCAATCTGCTAAATTGTTTATCTTTACCGGTGCAAACATACGAAAAATACGAACACTGAGCCAAGACAGATTAAATTATAAAATGGACAAGTTTTCAATAATTTCTGCACAGCAGATAATAAAAACCAATTACAAGGAGCACTATATATACGGATATGAGCTGAAAGGAGCATACAGGGCTTCGTTTGAAAAGCCTTTCTATTCCGACTATATAATAATAGTGACTGTATTGAGAGGGAAATTGTCATATACGTTCGGAGACAGGACGATGACAATAGAGCAGGGACAGTTCAGCACGATCTCATTCCTGAATCCTATAGACAGCATCAGATACAGTGCGGACTTCCACGGTCTTGCAGTCGCAGCCAGCAAGCTTCTCATATCGGATATATTTCTCAACAAGAACCATTTTCCTCCCGCCTTCCGGATGAGGTTCGCAGGACAGCACCAGACATTGGCTCTTTCATTCCGTGAGCAGAAAATCATAGCTGAGGACATTCACAGGCTTATAGGAGCCTTGGGGAACAAAGAGCACAGATATTCCATAGAGCTGAACTATGCACATTTCTACATACTGCTGACAGACATCGCCAATGCACTGTGGAACGCCTACGGGAATGACACGGATGATCTCTTGCAAGGGCTTCCCAGACCAAAATATATATTCAGGCAATTCATAAAACTGGTGGACGAGAACATCGAAAAGGAAAGCAGTGTCCAGTTCTATGCCGACAAACTTTGCATATCAAAGCAATATCTGTCGCTCGCAGTAAAGGAAAACACAGGAGAGTCAGTCGGAAGCGTACTGTCAAGAATAAGATTCGAACAGGCGGTAAGGCTTCTGAGGGACCCTTCTGTCACAATCCAGCAGGTTGCGGACAGGCTCGGGTTCGCAGACCAGTCTTCTTTCGGAAAATTCTTCAAAAAACATGAAGGTGTATCACCCCTGCAATACCGCAAGGCAGCACGCGACATCCATGTCAGCGGCAATTCCTCCGTATCAGAGAAGTCCGAAATGCCTTAAGGCAGCTGTCACGCCCTCATCATCCACCGACAATGTGACATAATCGGAATAGGACTTTACAATGTCGGAAGCATTGTCCATCGCTATTCCAACACCGGCATATTCAAGCATTTCAATGTCATTTCCGCCGTCCCCGAAAGCCATTGTCTCTTCGCGCGTGATTCCATAATGGTCTATTACCTTTGCTATCCCTTCCGCTTTTGAAAGCGACTTCGGTATCAGGTCGATGAAAGCCGGATGCCATCTTGTGGAAACCATATTTTTCAGGTACGGCGTAAGAAGCTCCGCTTCCTTCTTCTCATCAAGGAAAAGGTTGTACTGATAGATGTCCTCTTCTATAACGCTGATGTCGGACTCGGCCGGAGGGTCAATGGCAAGTTCCCTGAAAATTTCAAGCGTAAGATCCGTATGCCTGTTCATCTTCACACCGTCGCGGAAGTAGACGGCACACGGGATATCGTGTTCTCCAGCGATACGTGCCACTGTCTTTATGTCATCACTGTCTGCAGGATGGTGGAACAGCACCTTGTCCCCGACATAGACCAATGCTCCGTTCATACAGATATATCCGTCAAAAGGATAGTCCCTCAGGTTGTTCATAAAGATTTTAGGCCGGCCGCTGGCGATGAAGACCTTGATACCTTCCCGTTTGAGGGCATCAAGTGTCCTGACCGATTCTTCCGACATTATATGATCCCTGAAGCTGACAAGCGTGCCGTCAATATCAAAGAAAACAGCTTTTACCATATTATCTGAGACTTTTGGCATAATGGGTCGGAGCCGGTTTCTGCTTCTCCTGCGGAGTTATCATCGCCGGTTTCCCTTTTACAAGACTGTAGATCAGAAGTCCGATGCCGAGAAGTATAAAAGGTATGCTCAGAATCTGTCCCATATTCAATACCATATTCTCCTCGAACCCGACCTGAGGCTCCTTTATGAATTCTATCAGGAATCTCATACCGAAGAGCACGATGAAAAATATGCCTATAAATGTGCCTCTCTTAAGTTTCTCAAGCCTGTATCTGTACAGTCCGAGCAGGACAAGGCCAAGAGCAAGATAGCTCAACGCCTCATACAGCTGTGTCGGATGCTTCGGCTGTGTCTCGCCTCTGAGGTCAAAGATAAATCCCCATGGAAGAGTCGTGACATCTCCGTAGATTTCAGAATTGCAGAGATTGCCAAGACGGATGAACATTCCGGCAAAACATACCGTTATGCACAGCCTGTCAAGAATCCAGAGGAAGTCAAAATTATATTTTTTGCCGTAATGGTGTGCAAACCACCACATTGCTATAAACAGGGCTATCGTGCCTCCGTGACTTGCAAGTCCGCCTTTCCACGGCATGAATATCTCCCAGAATCCCTGCCAGCTGCCGAAATAATAGTCCGGCTGATAAAAGATGCAGTGTCCAAGGCGTGCTCCTACAATCGTGGCTATAAGAAGCGTATAAAGAAGAGGGTCAAGAAGCGTCACGGGAACGCCTTCCCTTTTGAAAAACCATTTGAAGATAAACCATCCGAGTATGAATCCGGCTACGAAAAATACCGAATACCATCTGAGGGAAATTGCCCCGATATGGAATATCTCGGGATTCATATTCCAGTGTACAAACAAGAAATCCATCATTTTAAAATTTTAATGTGCAAATATAAGAATCTGTTTCAGAAAGTGTTTGATTTTTTCAATATACTTCAAGATTAGCACGAAGATTGCTATAATCATATTCCGGTTTTAAAATTTAATGAATTATGAAAAAGTATATTTGCATAATCTGCGGATACGTGTATGATCCTGCAGCCGGTGATCCAGACAGCGGAATCGCGCCGGGAACAGCATTTGAAGATATTCCTTCCGATTGGGTATGCCCTCTGTGCGGAGTCGGCAAAGAGGACTTCAAGGAAGTTGAAGAGTAGATGCCACACTGGTATAAGATTATGGGAGCTGACTATAAGATATTAGTCCAGCTCCTTTTTTTGTGCAGGCACGTGAGGTCAGGGCCACCTTCAGGTACAAATCTCTGATAATCAAGCAAAGTCTACTTAAGGTGGTAACAGATTTTCTCCACCTTAAGCCACGAAACAAGCATACAGAGCGTCAGATGGGAGAAGAATATCAGAAACATTATGACAAGTGGAAGCATTTATGGGGAGCTAAAATAATCTGCAAATTTTGGAAGAAGACCCAAAGATTAGTAAATTTGTTTGCATTATGCGGAATGTTTTATTTGTCCGAGTACAGTACAAATGAATCCGGCTCTGCCGAAGATTGCATGAAAAAGGAGAAAAAAGGAAAGGGAATGGGACAAAACAAGGAAAAGGGATCCAAGGAAAGGGAATATATAGAGATAAGGGGTGCAAAGGCGCATAACCTTAAAGGGGTGTCATTGTCAATCCCGAGAAATGAGTTTGTCGTGATAACAGGACTCAGCGGAAGCGGAAAATCCTCATTGGCATTCGACACGATATATGCGGAAGGACAGAGGCGTTATATGGACACCCTTTCAACATACGCAAAGCAGTTTATGGGAATCCTGGAAAAGCCTGAGGTAGAGAGCATTTCCGGATTGAGTCCTATTATAGCCATTGAACAGAAGACCACAGGGAACAATCCGAGGTCAACAGTGGGGACCATCACGGAAATCTACGATTTCCTGAGGCTTTTGTACGCAAAGGCGTCAAAAGCCTACTCCCCTGCCACCGGCAGGGAGATGGTCCGCTACAACGACGACCAGATCATCTCGCTCATTCTCCAGAACTATGCAGACCGCAAATGCTATCTGCTCGCACCTCTCGTAAAAGGAAGAAAAGGACATTACAAAGAACTTTTCGACCAGCTCAGAAAACGCGGCTACACGCAGGTACGTATAGACTCTGAACTCAAAGACCTCAACGATGTAACCGCCCTCGACAGATACAAAGCCCATTTCATAGAACTGGTGATAGACCGGCTCAAACCGTCCGCAAAAGACGAAAAACGAATAAAGGACTCTGTAATCTCGGCACTCAACTACGGGAAAGGTTCAATCGCAGTTATGGATATGGATTCCGGAGAGGTAACCCATTATTCAAAACATCTCGTATGTCCGGACACCGGACTGTCGCTTGCCGAACCGCAGCCTCACTCCTTCTCCTTCAATTCCCCTCAGGGATACTGTACGCACTGCAAAGGTCTCGGAATGATTGTGGATGTGAATATGGACTCCATCATCCCCAACAGGAGCATCTCGATAGCAGACGGAGGAATAGTGCCATTGGGCAAAGTAAGGGAAACAAGAAAGTTTGACATAATACGTTCCATAGCAAGAAAATACAACTTCTCTCTATATGACCCGATAGAAGAACTGCCGGAAGAGGTAATCTCCCTTATCATATTCGGATCGGACGAACTTTTCCGTGTCGGGGAAGGAGGAATGTCCGAAATGGTATCCTTCGGAGGCATAGTAGATGACATTTCAGACAAAATCGTCTGCCCGGTATGCCACGGAACAAGACTCAACCGCGAAACGGAATATTTCAGAATAGACGGGAAGACCATTTCAGAAGTCGCCGCAATGGAAATTTCGGATCTTTATTCCTGGCTCAGCACACTTGACGGCAAACTCAGCAGCAGAGAAATGACAATCGCACGTGATATCCTCAAAGAACTGAGGGAAAGAGTTTCATTCCTGCTCGACGTAGGACTGGAATACCTGTCACTCAACCGCGCGACAGCATCGCTTTCCGGAGGTGAAAGCCAGAGGATAAGGCTCGCGACCCAGATCGGTTCAAAGCTGGTGAATGTGCTGTATATTCTTGACGAGCCAAGCATCGGACTTCACCAGAGAGACAACCGCAAACTCATCGCATCGCTGAAAAAGCTGCGCGATGAAGGCAATTCCGTAATGGTCGTAGAACACGATGCCGAAACGATGATGTCCGCAGACTGGCTTGTGGATATAGGCCCTGGAGCAGGACAGAACGGAGGACGCGTGTGCATATCAGCACCGGTATCAGTGCTGACCGGAAATCACGGCAGGAACAGGTCTGCGGCAGAAGATCCGCACATAATAATAAAGGACTCGCTCACGCTTGACTATCTGACCGGGAACAAAAGCATAGAAGTTCCGGCAAAAAGAAGAAAAGGCAACGGCACAAGCATCGGAATACGCGGAGCACGCGGAAACAATCTGAAAAATGTAGATGTGGACTTCCCTTTAGGATGCCTTATAGGGATAAGCGGAGTCAGCGGAAGCGGAAAATCTTCGCTTATCAATGAAACTCTTATGCCGGTGCTGAAAAACAAATTCTACAACGCCAAAATTCAGCCGCTCCCTTTTGACAGCATAGTAGGAAGCGAAAACATAGACAAGCTCATCGAGATAGACCAAAGCCCTATAGGCAGGACTCCGAGAAGCAACCCGGCGACATTTACAGGCGTGTTCAATGACATACGCACATTGTTTGAAAACACCCCTGATGCAAAGGTGAGAGGATTCAAGGCCGGAAGATTCTCTTTCAATGTGGCCGGAGGACGCTGTGAAGAGTGCAAGGGCGCAGGCATCAAAGTCATCGAGATGAATTTCCTCCCGTCCGTCAATGTGGTGTGCAGCGAATGCCGCGGCAAAAGATACAAAGACGACACCCTTGCCGTCAAATACAAGGGCAGGAACATCAATGATGTGCTTGAAATGCCTATCAGTGAAGCGTACGAGTTTTTTGAAAACATCCCGTCAATAGCACAGAAACTGAAAGCCCTGACAGATGTAGGATTAGGATATATCCGCCTTGGGCAGTCCGCAGTAACGCTTTCCGGAGGAGAAAGCCAGAGGATGAAACTCGCCGCAGAATTGGGGCGCAGGGGCACCGGCAATACATTATATATACTTGACGAGCCGACTACCGGTCTGCACAGCGAAGACATCAAGATACTTTTGGGCGTGCTCCAGCAGCTTGTGGAGCAAGGCAATACAGTGATAGTAATCGAGCACAACCTCGATGTGCTGAAATGTGCCGACTATCTGTTCGATATGGGTCCAGAAGGAGGAAAAGGAGGCGGAAGGATAGTCGCGCAGGGCACTCCCGAGCAGCTTGCCAAAGATCCCGGCTCCGTCACCGGACCGTTCCTCAATGAGATTCTCTGATCAGCTCAGACCGCGGACTATTCAAGGTCGCGGACACAGCGTACAGAGAATGAATCACCTGCCTTAGGAAGATCTTTGTTCATAAACATAATCTTACTGCTGTTGCTGCAGGAGAATCTGGTACGTTCACCGTACCCCTCCATAGTACAGGAAAAAGTCGTACTGCTCAAAAGCCCTTCATTGATCATCATAAGCAGTTCCCTCTGGTTGGGAGCTCTCCAGGTCGCACCCCCGTCTCCGGTCTCACTATACCCGGCACAAGGAGCATTGGCGTCGAGCGCGTCCTTGACCGTATTGTATCTGGCTCCATCAAAATTATCCCCCAGTCTATAGCTTGCCTCCGAGGAAGAAACTTTCATCTTCTTCGGAGTCTTGTTCTTGTCAAGGTCCAGGACACTGTGCACTTCGATATAGGTATTGACAGGACCTCTAAGAGAATTGCCGTAGTAATGCGTCATATCAAACACACGGCTTGCGGCATCATAGTGGTATGCCTTTTCCACAGGATCATCAGCGGGATTCACTGTAACGGAGCTCAAATCCACTCCGAGATTCCTCACGCAACGTATATTCCAAGGATATCTTCCGTATGATGTACCTCCATTAGGCCAATAGATACTGATATTCCTATGGTAGGATCCCCCTTCCTCAGGGAAGAATTTCATATGGTCGGAAGATATGAACTGTATCTGGTTGTCCGAGCCGGTGGCACCTATAGTCCCGTCATAGCCATAATTGTTATGCTTTTCCGCGATTTCATCATTGGAATTTGTATAATAATTACCATTGGATATGGAGAACAGAGGAGTCTGCAACGAGTTACGTCCGAGCATAATACGCTCATATTTCCCCTCGGCAGGAAGATACCATCTCACCTCGTCAGGGCTTATCTGTCCATCCCCGTCAAGGTCCCTGTTACGGCTCATACACAATGCGACAGCCTCGTAATAACGGGCAACATTCTGAGGGTCATTGCTCCTTGTACCTGACGATGTATAATATGCAAGCGCAGGCACGGCATATCCTTCTTCATCTTTCTGCATAAAACCGGAACGCACGGTCTGAACTTCCCCCCGAGCATTTACATAGCGTATCATACCGTAAGAAGCTGTAGCCATCTGATTAGCCTTGATGCTGTTAAACCATGAGCGGGATGCCTCTCCCCCACTTCCCGGATTATTCTTTTCATCAGTGGCATTATTCAGAAATTTCCAGAGATTCCAGCGTCCGTTGCTGTTGGACAGGTCACTGTTGCCTGTTTGCGTCGTTCCATTGCCGTCAACAGACGGAGCAGCCCATCTCCAGTCGATTCTCTTCCCGTATGATTCATTGATATGCTCAACTCCCAAAGCGGTAGCCGCACCAGTAAAGTTGGCCAGGTCGGTCGAATAATATGTCTGTATGGAATGCTGCCTTATCAGATATTTCCCTTTTGAATAACGGCTTTCACTGTCAGACGACACATCCACATCCTGTACAAGCAGCAGTACAGACCTCGGAACGCTTTTATTGACAAATCTGACCCAGTCATTCAAAGGATGGGGATCTTCACCGTCCCTGTCATACACGTGCTCATTGATAAAGACCGTATAATACTGCTGTTGACCGTTCTCCGGGTCTGTGTTCCCGTTATATCCGGGATGATTCTGAACATCAAGAAGGTCGTCCAGATACCATGGGTCATCTGCAGTTCCGGTCTTGTACTCAGCGAACACGTCTGCTCCGGAAGTAGGCTTTATACGCACCCAGTTGTAATATTCATTGTTTTCAGACGTCGTCACTACCTCACCCTGACCGTCAACGCTGATGAATCCTCCTTCGATTTCCTTGACGTCATCATCATAAGGAGCCTTTATCGAATAATGCAGCCTCGCACGCTCCCTGTTGCTCAAAGAGATATTATAGATTCCATAATGTGCATCCACAGTGACGATTTCCTCGGTGGCGTCTATAACGTCTCCCTCAAGACCGGGATATTTCTCCGCTCCGCTTGCCTCAAGCACAATCTGGTTGAGTCCGAATATGGTCATTGAATAATTGTACCTGTAATTCCTCCGCACATTGAAGTCATTCGCATCATTGTCCATATATCCGAGATGGACAGTGTATATGGCAGTGCCTGTACGGTGTATATTATCGTCAGTGGTATATGACACATTGCAGGCAATCTCAACGTATGTGGCAAAATTGTTACGGTTCACATCATTGAGAATGTCAGGAGCACTTCCGTCTCCGCACAGCGAGACATAGATGCCGCTGTTTTCCCCTTCACCTGTCTTATATTCCTTTTCCCTTGCATAATAAGGGTCCATACCGTCCTCTACAGGTACCGGAATAATTCCCGTCCTTTTGTTTTCGTATGTATAGAAACTGAATGAGTATCCTCCTGCGGAGGTTCCTGCAATTTCTGTCTCAGGTACAGATGCCCCATAATTGGCATTGGGCGAAGCGTCCGTCAGATGTCCCGTGACGACATCACCGGCATTTGTAAATCCGTCCGCATCATTGTCCTCGCGCTCATATATGAAGCACATACGGGGATTGTTCACAACACGCCAGGAAGCAGGACGCACAGTAATGCCCGGAGCAGCCTTTATACTGAAGTTCACCTTGGAAATCACCCTTCTGAGGTGTATGCGTCCGGACAATGAAGAATATCCCTTTTTGATATACACCGGCTCGACACCAGGCTTTCCAGGATGGAAACCTTCGGAAGATGAGGTATATGAACCTGACATCACGATATTTGCCTCAGTGTATTCCACAATGGAAGGGCTTGGAAGCGCGGCAGCAACCGATTTGTATTTGTCGAACGTATCGGCCTTATCCAGCAGTTCCCGCAGATTGGTCAGAGTGCCGTCCTGAGGACCGACAGAAGGATCGCTGCTGATACCGTTGCTGTCACCGGCATTGGCGACCGCCACAATATAGCTTTCTCCGGAACTTGTCTTCAGATAGCCGCCGTCAGTAGGAGGCAGGAAATGGGGATTATGCCTGTCTTCGTGACTTACAGTATAATAATACCGGTTTTTCAGCCGTCCTGATTCCGCATCATATATACCGATCCATATATTGTTGACTGTCAGCTCCTGCTGCTCGGTAAGAGCGCGTGTGCCCACAGACATATCAGGGACAGACAGCCTCAGCTCAATCTCGGCCGGGAGTCCATCCTGAGAGTCCTGTCCCGAAAAACTTTCCTCTATACTGCAGGATACAGCGGAAAGGCCCGCCACACACAGGACTGCTGCAATAAATGACAAATATTTATGACCCTTTCTTTCCATAATCAATTAATTTTCCTGTTCCGGATAATCCGGTATCTCTATCTCCCCGGATTCATCCCACGGACAGACAGTATATTCCAATCTTATGTTCGAAGACAGATTTACGCTTAACCTGTAGATGTGGTTCCTCAGCAGTGCCGCACCCCAGACATTGTTTTCCGCAGGAATGGCGACTTCATATCTGGTCACATCAGTCGCACTGCCGCTGTTGCGGACAACAACAGCAAACGCCTTGTTGCCGCCATTAAGGTCTTTGAAAGAAATCTCCGGAATATAAGCCGTGAATGCCCCATCCGTTTCCGACATTGTTTTTGCGCTGCTGTCAAGTACCGGATCGGCAGGATAGCTTGGAGAAGTGACCTGCACACCGTTTTCAAACCCTCCGGGAATCAGGAGCGCGACATTGTTTCGATTGAGCATAGACACAGTCTCTATGCAAGGATATCCATCTTCATTCTTATCTCCGATATTGTCAATGACCTCAACTTTGGCCAGGCATCGGAGCATATTGATATTTTCCCTTATATCGCCTGCCACAGGATCATACAACTCCACAGGATCCAGTTCCGTGCTTTCAAACAGCTGCTGCTGTGATACCTTGAATCCTTTCAGACCATACATAGGAATGCCTGTACCCGCATCGGCAGCAGGGTCATAGGCAGGAAAGAAATCTTCAGGCATCGTATAGGATGCGCGAAGCTCCTCAATCCCGGAAACACTCCGGATGCCACTGATTCCGTCCAGGGCCGGGGCAGGCCAGTTTGCAAGAACCATTATCTGGAATTCAACATTCCCGTCCACCGCACCGGCCGAGAAATAAGGCTCCTTGAAAGTCGCGGTGACGATATACTGGGAATAGTCTGCCGCATCAAGCTGTTTCTGCTCCCGGGCTACAGCTGTTATATCCTGCAGAAATCCTCCTCCCTTTGTAAAAAGAAGGAATCTGACAGTCTCAGGGTCGATCCAGTTTTCCGCAACAGTACCGGTCTCCTCACCGACTACCGACTTTGTACCGGCAGTACCATAGGTAGAGATGCGGAAAGTCATAGTTATCTCCCTGCTGTCCACATCCAAAGGACATCCGTCAAGCCTGTCCCGGATACATCCCGCCAGAAGAAGGGATATTCCCAGAACCGTTGCCACAGCCAGGATCCGACGCGTTATATCAGCCATTGTCATATCTGTGCTATTGTTCGTCCGTTAAAATTCTGTATCCTGCTCAGGTACTATCACCCAACTGTTGATATGTATGCCCGCTGCCATATACCATTTGTCATCACCGTCAAGGAAAAATGTCAGATTGTACTCGTCGAGCCTGTCCAGAAACTCCTGGTCGCCCATTTTCTTCCTGTACTCTCCTTTTATCATCAGAAGATATTTGACAAGAGGCAACCGTATGATTTCCACACCGTCCACATTGCGTCTGACCTTCAGCACTGGCTGTCTGTCAGCCATAAGCCTGCCGACCGTCCTCTCGGCCAAAAGCCCGTTGACTTGTGTTATGGTCCCCGGCTCCTCGAAATCAAATCCTGCAGAAACCGAGTTCTTCATCCACCATCTGTAGGTGAAAGGCGAACTGCCGGCTATACTGTTGTCATAGTTCATCTCCGACACGGAATCTTCAATGAAAAAGTCAAAGTCACCGGGAGACATCACCTTGCCTGATGCATTTTCACTCCGGTAATACTGGAGCATAACCCTGATGACATTCGTGTTTTTCTTGAGCTCCACGGCAACGTCCGAAAAGCCGCCGAATTCAGGCTCTTCAAACACCACACGTGAAAATCCATTATAAAGACCTGTCAGATCCTCCCCTAAATATGTCCCGTCAACATCAGACTCAGTCTTCAGTGAAACGGAAAGGTCATTGAGAGATTCAGGTTTATCCGCACCAAGGACATATACAGGACGGTCTTTGAGACCTCCCCACACCACGGCATCATAGACACCCGGCTCAACCGGGACCGTCATCCTGTAGTCTTCATTTCTGAGGACTTCCCCTGATTCGCTTCCGTGCCATACAAGCCTTCCGTCAGTAGAGAACAGCCATAAATCCACGGACTCCACTTCCTTGTGGAAAGCATCCACGTCCTTGATGTTGTATTCATACTTGAACTTTACCCTGTATTCAGTCACACAAGGAGCGATATCATCATATATCGTCTCACAAGAGAGAGCCGACATCAGCAAAGCCACCGCTGCCGATACAAGGCATAGTATCCTGAACTTTTTCATAAACCTGTTTCTTTTTATTCTGCTCCCGGGAAGGCGGTCAGGCCCGCCCGGGAAAAATACGTGTCAGCTCCGATCCGGCGGCAGATGCCGGGTACGGA
>ERZ778497.824-NODE-824-length-23493-cov-5.727750_pt1 | contig 23493 bp, 25 predicted proteins | sample MGYA00509938_ERZ778497 | MGnify/ENA primary metagenome ERZ778497 (study PRJEB29527, sample SAMN07138969) | mouse gut metagenome | material: feces | host: mouse | place: China:Nanjing | collected 2016-01-25 ... | reverse complement strand
CTTCTATAACGAATATTGGTTCGCAGATGGTAGCAAATAGATGTGACTATATACCATTCTGGGTTGATACATTTGGAACCATTCTTGATGGGAGTTCAGTATACAATGATATGATGAAAGGTTTGTCATCGGAACTTATAGAATGACAACTTCCGGTTGATAGAGGGAGCAACAGACAAAATGTTTGTTGCTTTTCTTTTTTTTGATGGGAATGTAAAATAAAACTATCATCATATGATGCGTTTGAAAAACTTATCAATATAGACCTAGAAAGTTATCTTTCATGACAACGAATAATAAGAAATCTATGGTAACATCCTACCCGTAGTGGTAAATTGTTCTACAGGAAAGGGTGCGAAACATGGAAAATGAAGTATACGAAAAGGACTATGGAGAAGAATTCCGGGAGAGAAGCGATAAGGCAAAGGGAAAGGATTTTCTGCACACTTTGATGGATGTTGGATTTTTTCAGGCGTATAAAGAAGAAATGGACAAAATCCCAAAGCGTGTGGTTCCCAAGGAAAAAGCAGATTATGAATACCTACTTGGGGAGTGAGAGCATCTGTCAGCAAAGACTGGCGGGTGCTTTTTTCGCACAGATATGGTATGCTGTAAGCAGTATATCAACTTGGAGGTACAGGCATGGAAGAACAGCAGAATTCATTGACTTATGAAATTATCAAAGCAGCTGTTGCCGGGGAGAAATGGGCAACAGAAAAGATTATGGCATATTACGATGATTATATGACAGAGCTTGCCACAGTGGAAGAGAAGCAGTCGGACGGCAGTGTAAAGAGTTACGTGGATGAGGATTTGAAGCAAGAGATAGCGTTGAAACTGCTGGAGGAGATACCGAACTTTCCGCTGGAGGAAGCGGAGAGGATTGCAGGAGGGGAGACTGATTAGAGAAAGATCAAATCTACGAGGCATTCTGGAAAGAGATCCAGGGCATTGCGGGTTGCAGACGCTCAGAGAATCTGGAGTTCAGTGGGGTTTGAGGTCTGATTATGGGGTCAATTCTTTTATAATAAACTGTTTTGAGGATATAGTATAAACTGGAAAACGCTAATTTGGCTATTCTGTGGCATTATTCAATGGATTATGGTAAAATTCTGCTGTCCGGGATTGAATAGCAACTGAAAGACCAAACAGATGTTAACAATGATAATAGCTGTAAATCTCATTGAAGTCATTATATAAGTCTTTCAGTTTGTATAGAAAATGTTCGTTTTTATAGGAGGCATCTATGTGGCAATTTACATTTTTTATATTTTTCATATTATTTTGTATATTTGCAGGAATAATGGCACGTGAACCCAGAACGTTATGGAGCGGGGTTTCTTTTTTCTTCATGATGATATGTTTGTCTATTTCCTTGTTTTTTATTCTATCTGAATATTCCAGGTGGCTGGCAGCACATGACGTGGTAATTGGAATACTGATTCTCCTGTTTGTTTTGGCGATAGGCTGTATGCTTATGTTTCCGGCAGCTTTGATCGTCATGTTTTTCATCGAGGGAATAAAAGTCATCAAACATGAAGGAGTGAAACCGTCAAATTTATTGTCGATGCTGTTCTCTATCTTGTTATATGTCTACCTGTCTGTCTGGCCGATGATTGGCAATTTAAGAAAAAATACATTAAGTACAATGCTCTATGTTATCATCAGTTTTTCGGCAGTATATGTATTATCATTGATGGCTATGTATTCACTTTCTGCAATTCTTAACCTTATTCATCTGAAAAAGAACAGAAATGCAGATTATATTGTTGTTCTGGGATCTGGAATCATTGGAAAGAAGGTCACACCGTTACTTGCGGCCCGGATTGAAAGAGGAATGGAATTGCTGTATTCCAATCCTAATGCTGTATTGATTATGTCCGGTGGGCAGGGACCTGGAGAGGATATTCCAGAGAGCGTGGCTATGGCTGCATATGCAGTAGGTAAAGGTGTAGATGCAGAGCGTATCATAATGGAACAAAAATCTGTATCAACAGAAGAAAATTTACTGTTTTCAAGGAAATTGATTGATAAAGAGGCTCCTAAAATTGTTATCGTCACAACGGCTTATCATGTGTTCAGAGCATTAATTCTGGCAAAACAGCAAGGGTTAAAGTGTGTTGGATTTGGGGCAAAAACGAAATGGTATTTTACGCTAAATGCTTTAATACGTGAGTTTGTTGGATATCTACGTTTGACATGGAAGAAACATGCGCTGGTAATTGGCATAGTAGCCAGTATTGTCGTGGCGACTAATATCGCTGGTTGGTTGAGATAATTAATAACTGTGAAATTACAGCGATTTAAGAGAGGAATAGTTATAAAGAACCGTTAAAGTATTAGCAAGAACTCTCTAAACTTGAGGTGAAATAAAGCGTATGAAAAGCCCCAGGCGGCATTTGAAGCTGTTCTGGGGCTTTATAATTATCCTTTGAATTTATCAGGCAAGTGAATTTCAGTTTTCAGACCATGAGGTGTAATGTTTGAAAATTGGATATCTCCATAATGTACTTTTACAATCTGTCTTACGATTTTAAGCCCCAATCCGTGTTCTGCTTCGGCTGTTTCCGTCTGGGAACTGGGAATACTGGTATCGTTATTCAGTAATGCCAGGTATGATTCCTTGATTCCGCACCCAGAGTCTGCGACACAAAACGTACAGATTCTGTTGTCCATTTTTACAGAAACGGTTATCTGACATCCACCAGGATTGTGTGTGATGCTGTTTTGTATTAGATTGTGCAGCATCCGGTTAAGCAGGAAATTGTCGCCGTATAGGAAAGTTTTTATATCTGTGTCAGTTCCAGACAGTTCTAATTCATAGCCCTCCGGAAGTCCGTTATTTAGAAATTCGCTTATCACCTGCCGGATCAGTTCAAGAGGATCAAGCGGCTTTATGCGGAAGGGCTGCATAGAGTATTCCAATTTTGTTGTTAAATTTAGATCTGCAACCAATGTACGGAGCTTTTCACTTTGTTTTCGTATGATTTCAGCCTGTCTTCTGGTTGCTGCTGGTAAGTCAGGGTTATCTTCTATTTCACTGGAATAACCTAAAATCATAGAAAGTGGCGTACGGATATCATGAGATATTCCACGAATCCATTCAGCACGCGTATTATCCTTTTTTGCCAGATAGTCACTGGCATGGTTTAATCCTGTATTGATTTCAGCAAGTTCACCTTTTTCCTCTAAGTGAAATGTTTCCCCTTGTGACAGTTTTTGGATGCCAGCCAGGATTGGCCGCATTGCAGTTTCGATTTTTCTGGTATTACGTAAAAATAAGAAAATCATAACACCGATATTGATGACCAATGCAGCCAGACAGATGAAAAGAACAAGCCAGAAATATCTGATTTTGAACGAGATATAGTATTGGCTGATTGTGCCCGGCTGAAATCCCACAACTAAAAGTCCATTTGGATGATTCCAGATTTTAACGGGATAGTCCTTCAGATACCATCTGCTGAACATCGCAATTTCAGATGCAGAGTATTTAAGGGGAAGTCCTTCTGGCAGACCGCTTTCCCAAATGACAGCACCTTCATCGTCAATCAGCATAGCCCAAGCATCCGTCTGTGCTAAGATGTCATTTGCTTCCGGATCAACTGCGAATGCCCCGTTCTTTTGTTCAATAAGATTTGAAAACCGTTCCATTGGAAAAACGGAGTCCTTAACACCATTCAGATAGGAAGTAAGAAAAAGGATTCCTATTAATACAATGTTGATTACAAAAAACAGCAGCAGTATTCTGATGACTGATAATATATAGCGGCGAAAGAAGCGGTCAATTGGTTTCATTTTTCCGCCCCCTTAATGTGGAGCCGGTAACCTAATCCTTTTACGGTTAAAAGGGAAACAGGTTTTGACGGATTGGCCTCGATCTTTTCCCTTAAGTGGCGTATATGTGTCACAAGAGTATTTTCATATCCCTGCCAGAATTCCCCACAGACAGTTTCGCATAGTGAACCTGTGGTTACAATCCTTCCGGAGTTATCAAATAACTTTTCAAATAGCGTAAATTCTTTTGCAGTCAATGAAAACACTTCATCCCCACGATAAACTTCGGCCTTATCTAAATTAACGGTTGAAGCTTCCAGATATACAATACGTTCCTTTTCAGGATAGGCGCGGTTTAAGATTGCCTGAACACGCAGAAGTAACTCCTTGGGCAAAAAAGGTTTTATAAGATAATCATCAGCTCCGTTTTCAAATCCTAAAAACTTATCATCGGCTTCTCCGCGGGCTGTAAGCATGAGAACAGGAATCGTACTCGTTTTTCGTATTTCCTTTAATACAGTGAAACCGTCAATGCCCGGCATCATCACATCAAGAATTACCATATCGGATTGATTTTCCCGAAATATCGCTAATGCCTCTTTCCCAGAAGAAGCAGTGGTGATTTTGGTGTACCCGGCACGTTCAAAAACCGATTGGAGCATTTTAAGCAGCTCTGATTCATCATCGACAGCAAGAATGCTTTTATCTTTCATACGGCACCTCCTTTTCTTTGTCCCTTATTATAGCTCAAAAGATGAAAATATCCTATTCATGTTTTGAAATCTCAAGGTAAATTCAAGGTTAACTCAAGATACCCTCAAGGATGCCATGTTACAATCAATGTGAATCAAAAAGGAGGTATAACATCTATGAGTGATTACATTATTGAAACCTGCAGCCTGACAAAAATGTATGGAGAACAGGCCAGCGTATCTGATTTAAGTATCCATGTAAAGAAGGGGCGTATTTATGGTCTGTTGGGACGAAATGGTGCAGGAAAAACCACGACTATGAAAATGTTGTTAGGTCTGACGGCTCCCACATCCGGCGAAGTGAAGATTTTCGGAAAGCCTATTTATGGAAACGAGAAGAAAATTCTTCCGCGTGTGGGCTGTTTGATCGAATCCCCCGGCTTCTATCCCAACTTGACCGCAACGGAAAATCTGAAAATTTTTGCGAAGCTGCGTGGGCTGAAAGATTCCAACTACATTAAGAGCGCACTGGAACTTGTTAATCTGCCGTATCAGGATAAAAAGCTGTTTTCGCAATACTCTCTTGGAATGAAGCAGCGGCTTGCGATTGCGCTGGCTGTCATGCACGATCCGGCAGTACTGATTCTCGACGAACCGATTAACGGGCTTGACCCTATCGGGATTGCAGAGGTTCGTTCTTTTATCCGAGAATTATGTGATGTCAGGGGAAAGACCATTTTGATTTCCAGCCATATTCTTTCGGAGATTGCTCTCCTAGCAGATGATATCGGCATTATTGATCATGGTAAGCTGCTGGAAGAAGAAAGTCTTGCTGAATTAGAACAGAAAAACCGCCATTATATCCATTTTACAGTATCCGACAGCAAACAAGCCGCCCGCATTTTTGAAACAATGTTTCAGACAAGATATTTTAAGATTACTGATCAGCATAATATCCATTTGCTGGATGTCAATCTGCCGACTGCAGCGATTACCCGTGCATTTGTAGAAAATGGCCTGGAGGTGTTTGAAGCGCACCTTTGTGAAGACACTTTGGAAGATTATTTTAAGAAAGTAACAGGGGGTGAGGGAATTGCTTAACCTGATAGCTGGTGAGTTTGCAAAATTGAAGCGTAAAAAAATTGTGCCCTTTATTATTTTGCTATCTCTGCTGTTCCCTCTTATTGTGGTTTACACTTCTAAAATGGGAATGGGAAATGATACAAGTGTGGAATTTTTGAAAGGACGGTTCGATTTATCTTATACCATGATGCTTGGATATGGTCTGGTTTTTTTGGAACCGTGTCTGTTGGGTATTCTAGCCTCCATACTGTTCTTTATGGAGAGGGATAATGATACTTTCAAAAATCTATGTGTAATTCCGGTCACTACGTCACGGCTGATTGCGGCAAAATTATTCGTTGTATTGATTTATGGGCTTTTTTATACCCTTTGCAATACTGTATTTATGATTTTCTTTACATGGGTTTTAAAGGCGGGAATCATTTATGATGTTGGATTTAAGCTGGTATTCAGTCTTGTTTTTGGAATAGGAATTACGATTGCCACGTTGCCGGTTATCGTTTTCATTATCTATTTCAACAAATCCTATTTGATTTCCACGCTTCTTTCATTCTTCTATGCGATTTTGAACTGGAGTGTTTTATCGCTGGTTGAAGTGAATTTATCGCTGGTAAAGGTAATTAATCTATTTCCGACTTTATGTGTAATGAATTGGAGCAGCAAAAAAATGATGGGACGTTTGGCGGACAGATATCTTTCAGAAGCAGCTTATTTGTTATTTCCCTCCGATATTTGGGCATTTGCTGTACTGGGGATAACGCTGGTTTTTTCGATACTGCTCATGCTGCATTTTTATAAGAAATGGACGAGGTGATGAAATGGATAATCTTATAACTGAATTTTGGAAAATAAAACGCTATTCTGTAATCAAGGCCGGAGCCGCTATGATGTTTCTCTCCGTATTTATGAGTTATTTTTACTCGACGGCCAGTACCTCTGTCGGCTGGGATTTTAACTATTTTGTTCATCAGGTGGTTCAGCAAAATTGTACGTATTTTTTTCCTGTGGTAATTATGCTGACAGCCTCCTTTGTTATTTCGAGGGAGACAACGGACGACACTCTGAAATCAATTTTAACGGTTCCGGTTGACTTTAAAAAGCTGTTGCTTGGAAAATTTGAGCTTCTTTTTTTTCTCTCCATAGCTTTCAGCCTTATCAACGCCGCGTTCGCTGTTATTATGAATCTGCTCCTGCATTTCCCCGGAATGTCAGCATACAGCATTATGATCGCCACGGGGCGGATCATAGCCACAAATATTTTAATTTACCTTTCGGTACTTCCACTCATTATTATCAATACATTTCTTTTTGGAAGTAGCCTGATTGGTGTTGCTGTCGCATTCGTATATGGTTATTTTGGAACCTTTGAGGGCTCTTTGCTAAATTGGTTTCCGATCAAGGCTGCAATGATTTTGTTTGATCCGTATTGTGGTGCAGAATATGATACTGTTTCCTATCAGACCTTTCCGGCAATCATCATATTAATTCTCACGGTGTTGCTTTCTGTTGTACTGTTAAATGCTTTTACACATTCAGAAAAACTTCCCAATGTAAAAGCAAAAAGGAAGCCAAAAAAAGCAGAGCGAAAAAGAGGTTGGTAATCTAGAACAAAAGGGATGAAAATGCAAAAGCGATCGAAAGATGGGGTGGTATTCATGAAAAATTGATAACACAAAGGTAAAGGAAATTGAACCGCACGGTGCGATGAATTATTCTTACACATTGACAGTCTATGATGAAAATAGTACGAAACGAGATATTACTTTTGAAACAAGTAAAATTCTCAAGGATGACGCCTTCTTACGCTTGGAGGTAGCTCCAATTCGTGGAGTTGTAAATTGGGAAGAAGTGGAGTATACGGAACTTCCATCTGCTGTACAGAGTGTTTACTCAGAGTAATGTTTAATTTATCGTTAATAGAGGGAAAAATATTGAAAAAGATGTTGATTGTAGAGGACGACGTTACATTTTTAGGGCTGCTATCTCATGTTCTAAGGAATCAGTTTGAGATATATGAGGCTTGTGGTGTGAATGAGGCATTGAAATTACTTGAAAACATATCAGTTGATTTGATCTGTTCGGATTACAATATGCCGGGCGGTACAGGTTTGGAACTTCTGGAACAGCTTCATAGAAGTGGGAAGAAAATTTCGTTTATTTTGATGTCCGGGACAGAGGATTCATTTGTGGTTCATAGCGTAAAGTTTTATGGAGGAACATTCTGTAACAAGACTGATTCGGATCTGCTTACAACAATTAGAAAAAAGCAAATTGTGAATAGTGGCGATTGGTTTATGGGATAGATGATAATACAGAGACAGTTGCTCCATACTGGAGTGATTGTCTCTGCCTTTATGTTTAAGAGAAATATAACTTGGATGGACCTTGTATTAGAGCTAATATAGAAAAAATCAAGCAGCAGCCAACTGTATTTATTTTTAAAGTGACGAATCTCTTACGAAAATAGCACCACATTCACCCTGGATTTTTCTATTCCGACAAAATTGTAGCCTTACAGTAATATTACAGTAAGGTATGGATGGTATACTTTCATAAAATGTAAAGTACAAGAAAAGATGGTTGTTCTATGGAGCATTGCCAGACGAGGAGTAATTTTATGATAAATATTGAGGATGTGCCAGGACTTGAAACTGAACTGCAGATGGTAAATACGCATATAGAACGTTTATGCCGGTCAAACAATAAGTCAATGCAGAAAATGCTGGATTGGGTGCTGAACGCAAGGGGAAAGCAGATACGGCCGATTTTGACACTTTTATGTGCGAGGCTCAAAGGGAAAGCTGTTGATGCGACAGAGGTCGCGGCGGTGATTGAAATATGCCATACCGCTTCACTGATCCATGATGACATTATAGATGAAGCGGATACCCGCAGGGGACAATTATCCGTGCAGAAAAAATTCGGAAAGGAGATGGCAGTCTATGCTGGCGATTTTATGATTTTTTCTACAATTAGACGGACTGGTCTGAAGAACAAGCCCTGGTATGGTTTGATGTTTGACAAATTGGAAACCATGTGTGATGGGGAGGTCAGCCAATTTGATAATCGTTATAATACGGAAATTACAGAGGAGAAGTATATTGAGAATATCCTGGGAAAGACTTCGGCAATGTTTAGTATAGCTTGTGGATCAGGTGCTTACGAAGGTAAGTGTAAGGACAGTGAAGTATTGGCAGCAGAACGGTTTGCAGAAAAATTTGGTCTGCTGTTTCAACTGAGAGATGATCTGTTGGATTTTGTGTCCACAGATGACCTAGCAAAGAAGACCATACATAATGATTTTTGGTGCGGATATTATACACTCCCGGCTATTTACTCATTTTCTGATTGCAGGCGTGTTTGAAAATTATCAGTTTCTCGTCAATATGCCGAAAACTGACAATAATAGTGCTATAATCAGCCCGTTATATTGCTTTTAAACACATGCTCACCCAAGTTTTACGAGCATTTTGTGCTATTTCTCATCGGATTTTGTGCACTTTTTAATTTTCAAACACACTCTAGTGGACGGAGACAGAACAGGAATAATAAAGGATGGGATTTACCAAGAATGTAGTTAATAGGTTTGTGACCGATTAACAAATTAAGGAGGAACTGTTATGCTGCGTAAATTGATTTCCGGATTGCTGCTCTTGGCGGCATTGACGACAAGCCTTACGGGGTGCGGCATGGATTTGGCCCGCGGTATCATTAGGGAGTATGAAGATAATAAAGACGGTATTAAAAGTGAGCTTCATGAACTGAAAGATGGTATTAAAAATGAATTTAATGACTGGATGAGTTCTATCAGCCGATACTCCCTCACTAGGGACAAAAGCTTAAAAGGCAAACGGGAACTCGGTATTGATGATTATGTTGGAAGTTATGAAGCTGAGTACACCCGATTTAACGGGGAAAAATATATCTTCGGCGGTACTTCGATGGAACGTGAAAATGGCAGCACACTGAAAGTGACTTATTCACTTAATATTAAATCCGGTACGGCTGCCCTTTATTGGCTCGGAAGTACAGATGAGCATATCATTTTGGGAGATAAGGAAGAACATATGATTGCGGAAGTGACTGCCGAGGACGTTTACGAGTTTACTTTTAATGCCGGAGATAATTTTATCGTTCTCAAAGGTGATGATTTCACTGGAAGTCTGTCACTTAAGGTTGAATGACCAAAGCCGCTGGCATTGCCGCATACATAATGTTTTATTGAGTATTCAGAGAAAGGTAATAGATAAGGGTGGCGGCTACAGGTTTATAGGAAAAATAAGAGTTGGTAGCAGGTATCTGGGAACAGGTGTGTCTATCGGCTCTTTTGTATGCCGCACTATACAGAAAAACTGTCGGTGGCAGTTTTCTTGTATTGTCGATGATAGAGTTGAGATAATATGCTTATAGAGGTAAAATAAGTTGTGGCTGTAAGTGAAATGGAAGTGTATAAAGAAGCTCAGGAGTTATTTCTAAGGAGATTAAGCAGCTGATAAAAGGATGGTGAAAATAAATGAAATGGATTTTATTAGTTGAGGATGATTTGAGTTTAATAAATGGCTTATCCTTTGCCGTGAAAAAGCAGGGATATATGCTAGATGTTGCACATACCAAAGATGAAGCGGACCGGTTATGGGAAAACGGAGCATATGATTTAGTGATTTTGGATGTATCCCTGCCGGATGGTTCTGGATTTGACATATGTAAAAGAATACGGCAGGCCTCGAAAGTGCCGATTATGTTTCTGACCGCTATGGATGAAGAAACAGATATTATCATGGGGCTGGATATCGGCGGCGATGACTATATCACAAAACCGTTCAAGCTGGCGGTGTTTATGTCGCGAATCAATGCCCTGCTTAGAAGGAGCGATAATTTTAATCAGGCGGATACGGAATTGAATTCTAACGGTATAAGGGTTCAGCTTCTGAAAGGAGAAGTATATAAAAATAATGTGCAGGTCGAATTAACGGCGAGAGAGTATAAATTGTTATGTTTATTCATGGAAAATCCAGATGAGGTTCTTTCCCCGGAGCAGATTCTAAATCGGTTATGGGACTGTGATGAAAACTATATAGACAATAATTCCCTTACGGTATATATACGCAGACTGCGGACAAAGATTGAAGATGATCCGGGTAAGCCCAAAAGGATCGTGACCGTCCGTCGCATGGGTTATAAGTGGAACACGGCTGAATGAGGTGCATCATGAAAATACTGGCAAACAGAAAAATTAAGGCTTTATTTTATAAAATTATGGTTTGTATGCTGATATTTATCGTGGTTTCCGTGTCATTCATGATGTTTGAACTTAACAATGCAGCACTTTATATTCTGTTATGCGCTTTGTTCATGTGTATTGCGATTATGGCAGCCTGTTATGGATACTTTAAAGAACAGAATGAAATTATGGAAAATGCAGTGGCTCAGATCACAGAATACATTTCCGGTAACAGGGAGACGAGGATAGAATGTGATGAAGAAGGGGAAATGTACCGGCTGTTCCATGAGGTAAATTCTCTGGCTGCCATTCTGGACGCAAATGTAGAAAATGAGAGAAAATCGAAACAGTTTTTGAAAAATACCATATCGGATATTTCCCATCAGCTGAAAACTCCTCTTGCGGCATTGAATATTTATAACGGACTTCTGCAGGGGGAAACGGAAGAACTGCCGCAAATTCAGGAGTTTGCAGCGCTGTCAGAAAAAGAACTTGATCGGATCGAAACGCTGGTACAGAATTTGCTGAAGATTACGAAACTGGATGCCGGTTCCATAGTATTTGAAAAAAACTCAGAAAATGTGGCGGATATGATGGGAGAAGTGGAACTGCACTTTGCATACCGTGCTAAGCAGGAAGAGAAGGAACTGGTGCTGACCGGGGATGAACATATTTCACTGCTTTGTGACCATGACTGGATGATAGAGGCAGTAGAAAATATTGTGAAAAATGTCTTTGACTACACAGAAAAGGGGAATTTTGTCTGGATTGAATGGAAAAAGTCTGCATCTGTAGTTCAGATTATCATAAAGGACAATGGGAGCGGCATCCAGCCGGAGGATTTGCACCATATATTCAAGAGGTTTTACCGGAGCCGTTTTTCTAAAGACAAGCAAGGCATTGGCCTTGGTCTTCCTCTCGCAAAAATGATTGTTGAATCGCACAATGGCACGATAGAAGTGGACAGTACGTTAGGAGCCGGAACAACTTTTACCCTGAGTTTTTTAATCCCTACAAAATTGTAGGCTTACAGTAATATTACAGTAAGGTTTGGATGGTATACTTTCATCGAATTAAAAATATGAGAAAGAGGTGCTTATAATATGGATTTATTAGAAGTAAGATCAATTTCCAAAACTTACGGCAGTGGTGAAACATCCGTACGGGCATTGAAGAAAGTCAATTTTTCTGTCCCAAAGGGTGAGTATGTGGCTATTGTCGGGGAATCAGGCTCCGGAAAAAGTACATTACTCAATATGATTGGTGCGTTGGATAACCCGACATCAGGAAAAGTGCTGATCGACGGCAAAGATATTTTTGCAATGAAGGAGAGCAAGTTGACGGTTTTCCGCAGGAGGAACATCGGCTTTATCTTTCAGGCATTCAACCTGATCCCAGAGCTTACTGTTGAGCAGAATATTATCTTCCCGGTACTGCTTGATTATCAGAAACCGGATAAGAAGTATCTGGAGGAGCTTTTGGAAGTTCTTAACTTGAAAGAACGCCGGAACCATCTGCCGAGCCAGTTATCTGGAGGTCAGCAGCAGAGGGTGGCAATCGGGCGTGCGTTGATTTCACGGCCTTCGCTGATACTCGCTGACGAGCCGACTGGAAATCTGGACACGCAGAACAGCAGTGAGGTAATTACTTTGCTGAAAAATGCGTCAAAGAGATACGCACAGACTATTATTATGATTACGCATAGTCGGAGCATTGCACAGACTGCAGACCGGGTACTGCAGGTGTCGGATGGTGTGCTGACCGATCTGGGGAGGTGCAGTGAATGAAAAGCTATCTTAGTCTTGTGCCGATTTCTGCAAAGGTCCGCAGGCGGCAGAACCGTATGACAATTCTATGCATTATATGTGCTGTTTTTCTTGTGACTGCGATTTTCAGTGTAACAGACATGATGATTCGGACGGAAAGCAGCATCATGTTGAGCAAGCATGGAAACTGGCATCTTCAACTGGATCATATCTCACAGGATATTGCAGAGGAAATCTGTAGACGTACAGATGTTACCGACGTAGGTGCATCTTCCGTGTTTAACTATGAAGGAGGGCAGCCGTATCGTATTCGCGAAAAAAAAGCTGTCTTATATGGTACCGAAGAAACCTATATGAACCAGATCTCAAATGGAATTACGGATGGGGCTTTTCCGCAGAATGATAGTGAAGTTATGCTTAGCCCAAATGCTGTAACAGCATTTGGAGCACAGATTGGAGAAAATGTAACCTTGCATACCCCTGCCGGAGATGCAACGTTTAAAATATCTGGGTTTGGTACAGAGGATAAAGGATATTATGAAAATCAGACCTATTTAGTAGGGGTATATATGACACAAACAGCATTTGCCTCCATTATGGAGAATAATGGAATTACAGACAATGAGCCAGCCTATTATGTGCAGTTCGAGGATGCGACGAAAGCAACCAAAGCCATCACAGAATTGCAGGCACAATATCAGCTGCCGGCGGAAAACATCTCAGAAAATACCGGTGTAATGGGTATGGCAGGGCAAAGCAGCAATACCGCTATGAAGAATTTCTACGGAATTGCAGTGATTCTGTTTATTATAGTGCTCTTAGCAGGCGTACTGATGATCTCTGGTAGCATGAACAGCAATATAGCCAATCGGACACAGTTCTTTGGCATGATGCGCTGTATTGGCGCAAGCCGCCAGCAAGTCATCCGCTTTGTGCGGCTGGAGGCATTGAATTGGTGCAAGATAGCAGTACCCGCTGGAATCCTTATGGGTACAATCATCAGTTGGGGCATCTGCGGGGCACTCCGTTATGTTGTCGGTGGTGAATTTGCTGTGACACCGGTGTTCAAAATCAGTCCTGCCGGCCTTATCAGCGGAGCCGTGGTAGGAATTGTAACAGTACTTTTGGCGGCACAATCCCCGGCAAAACGTGCTGCTAAGGTTTCTCCTATGTCAGCAGTTGCCGGTAATATGGAAAACACAGCTACTGTTTACCATGCCGCAAAGATAGGTGTTGGGAAAATTGACTGTTCTTTGGGCATACATCATGCAGTAGCATCAAAGAAAAACTGGTGTTTATTGACAGCCTCCTTTGCTCTCTGTATTATATTGTTTCTTTCTTTTTCCATTGTGATGGATATGGTACGGTTGTTGCTGCCATCACTAAATGTTACCTCAGCGGATCTTGCGTTAGCCAGTTATAGTAATGAAATGGTTCTTGACCGTGATTTAGTTGATGAAATCAGAAAAATAGATGGCGTTATAAATGCTTATGGCAGTAGTTATATGGGTAATATCCCTGCAACATCTTCAGGAGCTGGGATAGACCATATCAATATTGTTTCCTATGATGATACGCTGTTGGACTATGCAAAAGGAAATATTGCTCAGGGAACCTTGAATGAAGTTTATGGAGACAGCAACAAGGTTGCGACAGTCTTTAATAAAAACAACTCCTTAAAAGTCGGCGATACCATTCAGATTGCAGGCACTGAGGTTGAGATTTCCTGCGCCCTGTCACAAGGACTGTTTGGCGATGATCTGATTATCATCTGTTCAGAGGAAACGTTTGACCGTCTCATGGGACAGGAAAAATATGGTTTGATTGGTGTTCAACTGGGGAAAGATGCTACAGATGAAACAGTAGCACAGATCAGAAAACTTGAAAATGACGATATCGCTGTTACTGACCAACGGGAAAGTAATCGGACGAACAACACAACTTATTGGGCATCACGGATTGTTTGCTATGGATTTTTAGCGATTATTGCGGTCATTACTCTATTTAATATTATTAACAGTATTTCTATGAGTGTATCTGCGAGAACAAAACAGTATGGTGCAATGCGTGCGGTTGGCATGGACAATAAACAGCTTACACGAATGATTTCTGCGGAAGCCTTTACCTATGCTGTTTCAGGTCTGATATTGGGTTGTGGAATGGGAATTCCTTTCAGCCGTTTTCTGCATACGCTGATGATTACACGTCATTTTGGAGTGGCATGGCATTTGCCGATTGTATTGCTCGCTGTAGTAACAGTTTTTATTTTTGTTTCTGCTGTTATTGCAACCCATGCTCCATCTAAACGGATATGCAATATGGCGATTACCGCAACAATTAATGAATTGTAAGTAAAAGGTTGAAAATATCCTGCCGGACAGAGTAAGTCTCTCGTTCGGCAGAGATATTTTAAGAAAAGGGGGGCGACTAGGAGGAGCTGGGAAAAGTGTAAGATTTCGTTTATTCTATTTTTAATGGTTACCTTTTTCTGTATTGCTGCAGTATACACGCCGGCGAAATGGATGCGAGACATGGCAATCACAGATACGATAAAGAACCTGTAAATGAAACAATAGATAAAACTGCGGCACAGTGGAAATGAAAAGCCGCTATATTGCAGAATATTTTATACATCAGTTTTAGAATGTGAGAATGGAATATGGAAAATAAGGATTTGCAGGGGAGAATACAATATGAACCTAACATATAAAAGAGCAACGGTTGAAGATATAAATATATTGGTAGAAACAAGAATAGAGGTATTAAGGGCAGCTAATAAACTTTGCTCTGATACTGATATGAGTGAAGTGAAAAGGCAATCTTATAGCTACTATCAAAAAGCACTTTGTGATGGCTCTCATATTGCGTATTTGATTTTTAATGATAGCTGTTGTATTGGAGCTGGTGGTGTTAGTTTTTTCCAAGTAATGCCGACCTATCACAATCCAAGTGGAAATAAGGCGTATATAATGAATATGTATACTAACCCTAAGTACAGAAGAAAGGGGATTGCCTATAAAACATTAGATATGCTGGTTAAAGATTCTAAGAGCAAAGGTATCTCGTCTATTTCATTAGAAGCGACGGATATGGGGCGACCGTTATATGAAAAATATGGATTTGTAAAAATGAATAATGAAATGGAATTACCGGAGTGACAACTTCCGGTTTAGTGAACTGTTACAGAGACGGAAAAACAGGACTATTTAGAATGAGAGGAATTAGGTTGAAAGAAAAACGTAAAAAAAGGCAACACAGTACCAGAGCACCAGTAAACTGCCGCTTTCACAAGAAGATTCTGTAAATGGAGGATATCAGGCTGTTACAGCAGGAGGGATAATTGTAAAGCCTCTCTTCTCCAAACGTTTGATTGCATTCTTATCGTACTGTTCTTGGAATTTCTGGTACATTTCTTCTGGGATTGCCGAATAATCCGTATCCGCAGGATTGAATGCTTCCTGCTTTGAGAACATATGGTACAGGCAGGTCAGCATCATACGTGCAATGGCGATGATCGCCCGTTTATGCCCACGGCGTTTTTTGATACGGTCATATTTGTATTTGAAATAGGGATTCTTTTTATCCTTAATCGCTGCGTTTGCACATTGAACCAGCAAAGGCTTTAAGTAAATCCCGGCCCTTGAGATATGGACACTTTTCTTTTTACCGGCACTTTCATTATTTTGGGGAGTAAGCCCAGCCCAGGAACATAAACGTTTCGAGGATTTGAATACCGCCATATCCACTCCAATTTCAGCAATGATAAAGGAAGCTGATTTTTGGGTGATTCCAGGAATAGTAGTAGCCAGTTCGATAAATTTATGGTAAGGTTGAGCCAGGTCAGAAATCGTTTCTTCCAGAGTGTCAACACAGGCATTAATGAAGTCGAAGTGTTTTCTACAGACCTTCATCTTAAGCGATTGGTCACCACGCAGTTCATAACCGATAATGGATCTTACCACATCTTCTGCTTTATCTTTGGCTTTTTTCATGAGCAGGGATTTGCAGTGTTCCGGGTCAAACACCTCACAGGTAAGGATATAATCAACAATGGCGGTTGCTGATTTACCAAAAGTGTCTGTGAGGACAGAGGAGAGGGCAATATTGGAAACGGTAAGGGCGTTCTGGAAACGGTTTTTTTCGCTGCTGCGGTGGCCAATCAGCTTCTGGCGGTATCGGAACAATTCCCTCAAAGCGCGAATCTCCCTGCAGGGGATATAACTGGAAGGAACAATATCAAACTTAAAGAGATCGGCAATCCAAGCAGAATCCTTATCGTCCGTTTTCTGTCCTTTGATTGCGCGGACATATTTAGGATTGGCAACAACGACATGACAGGAATCTTCCAGAATATTAAAAACAGGAATCCAGTATTTGCCGGTGGATTCCATGCAGACCTCAGAGCAGTTATGGTCAAAGAGCCATTTTTTAAGAGTTTTGAGATCTGAGTTGAAGGTGGCGAACTTTCTTTTGATGTAAGAAGTAACGCCACGGTAGTCTGTGATGGCAATGGTGGCAACTACAAATTTTTTGTGGACATCCATGCCGCAGCAGACAAAGTGCTTAACAGACAACATAGATAACACCTCCTTATGCAGAAGCAGGCATTGACTGGCTGTCCAGCAAAGAAAGACCTAAGGAATTGCTTTGACAATAATTAGGTTGCGTGCTCAAGGCATCACTCATTTGTGCTTGAAAAGACAGCCGACACATGTTAAAATACGGACTTTATTCCGAAAAGCGGAGGAATCAATTCTACTTCCTCCCCCGTGCTCTGTAGTGTACCTGCATAAGAAGAGTATAGCATAGAAACAAAGTAAAAGAAGGCACAAAACTTGCTATTTCATAGCCTATTTGTGCCTGAGCGAAGCGAAAGGAATGTAAGTTAAAATGGTAAACACATACTGCGATTACTATTTGTACGGTATGACTAAAGCTGATTATATTGAAATCACCGATAAGGGGGCTACCCCCTTACGAGCACTTTGAACGCTTTTTCCGAAAGAACTAAATCCATATAGCCCCAATCTGCTGAACGACGGCAAAAGAAAAATCATACGCTTGATGAGCGTTGATTTATAACTGGCAAGCCCTAAATTGACAAGGAGAAAAAATGGAACATCAAAACAATAATATAAGGAACCGGTAGAGATCAAGGACGAGGAAAAGGATTTGCTATGGTTTCGTGTGTATTGCGCTCTGCTTACTTATAGCAGGTGCCACCTTTGGTGCCGTAAATCTGCTCAAAGGCAGTAAAAGTCCTCCCTCTCCCGACAATGGAATTACAAGTAGTAACGAGAGTTATTTCCAAGAGAATCACAAGCAGAACGAAGCAGTTGCTCCTGTACCTGGGGCGGTTGATTCTGTTGGTTCAATTTCTGTGGACGTCGCAGCAAAGAATGTAGTTGTAATGAATGCCGACACCAATACCCTGCTGTATCAGAAAAGCAGTACAGACAAAATTGCGCCAGCCAGTACAGCCAAGTGATTACAGCGTTGACGGTACTTGATTACTGCGACTCAGAAGATGAAATGACGGTAGGTACTGAGATAGATCTGATGCACGAGGATTCGTCCAGGGCGTGGCTTAATCAGGGCGATGTTCTGACAGTAAGACAACTTCTGGTAGCCCTCTTGCTCCCCTCCGGTAATGACGCAACTTATACGCTTGCGGTCAATACCGGAAAGAAAATTGCCGGCGATAGCAGACTGACAAATGAGCAAGCCATTAATGTGTTCATGGATAAGGTAAATGAAAAAGCACACATGCTTGGTGCTGAAAACTCAAACTTTGTGGCTCCAGAGGGATATGATGCTGAAGGGGAATACACTACTGCTTATGACCTTGCCATCATAGCGCAGGCGTGTTTGGATGATCCCTACATTTCAGAGATTGTAGCAAACTATAAGTCATACCAAAAATGGGTTAGCGGCAGAGAGGTTACATACAACAACTCTAATGAACTTCTCAATCCCAACAGCCAATATTATTATCCCGAAGCCATTGGCCTAAAGACAGGTGCCAGCACTTTGGCGGGTAACTGCTTAGTTTCTGCAGCAGTAATTAACGGGAAAACTTGTATTTGTGTAATGATGGGTTCCACTGTGGATGACAGATTTACTGATAGCATCACAATTTATGATAAAATCAAAGCTCACTAATTTTCATATACTTTGTGCGCCCGATAGAAATCCAGTGGTAACTGTCCTATTTCTCTATAATGGATATGGTGAGAGTGAAACGAGGTGAAAATATTAGACTTGCAGCTTCTATGAATTACCGTAGTTACCGCTATGGATACTGCCTGTTTCCTGAATTGATGTACTTGAAAATATTGCAGGGTAGGTCTGTTGCCTGCCGGAATGGGTCAGTCTGCCTCGTGTAGATTGGCCCATTTTGTGCATAAAGGAGGTGTCCGTACATGCGAATTCTTTTATAGCTTTGCGAACCCACTTGCCTGCCTTAAAAAATAAAATAAAAATATTTTCAAAAAACTTTCCGGTTTTGCACCCTGAGATGTGTTCTGGTTATGTGAGGAGGCGAAAAAAACCAACCAGCTCAATTCTGCAAAAAGGAGGGATGTGTCATGGGAGTTCCCTCTGATAACCGTGAAAAGCGTATGGTCGCCATGTTTGACTCGTTCAGCAAGACGGTGGCTCGCAATTTCAGCAGAAACTTAAAAAGGGCGAAGGAAAACCGGGACAAACACTTTTCAGAAGAACCGATAGACTATATTCTTGAACTTTTAAGCCACGAGGACAGGTATCCGTCCGACTATTTTGTGCTTTTTGCAGATGGGTTATCCTGCGTGGTCTACAGTGAAACTTTATATAAAGCACTCCTTTCCCTACCGGAAAAACAGCAGAAGGTATTGTTGCTTGACTTCTGGTATGATTTGACGGATGAGGAAATTGCAAAAAGAATGGAGGTGACGGTACGCACTGTCTATAATTATAGGCAGCGCGCCTTTCAGGCAATCAGAATATTTTATGAGCGGGGAAGCTCAGAGACATGAATTGAACTATGACCTAATTAAAAGGGCGGTCCACGGAGATGCAGCGGCATTGGATGAAATACTGCTGTACTATGATGCTTACATCAATTCGCTGGTGACCTATGAGACGACCGGCAGGAACGGTGAGATATTCCAGCATATTGATGAAGACATGAAAGTCCAGGTGCAGATGAAGCTGGTGGATGCGATCCAGAAAAAATGGAGGGAATTGATATGATATTGCAGCCAGATCTGTTTTCCTTTGCCTACGTCCCGGACTGGTACATCCAGCTTGACGCACTGGCTGAGATGGCACTGCCGGAGCCGTGGCGCTTTCGGAATCCGATCTATTTAACTAAAAATCCGGATACGCCGATTTTAGAGCGTTATATCCATGCAATCTTTAAAAAACAGCTAATTGACTACAAAGATGAAAGAAATCCCAGCAAGGCGGCGGAGATGTTCCATATTGAAAACGAACATGCCTGCTTCCATACGGGCCTTTACACGCCGCGTTACAAAGCAATTTACGCCTGCTTTGGACGGAACAAGAAGAAAGATTCTATGCTGGAATGGTATTTCAGGGGGTTTGCGGACGAGTTGTCTCACCAGCTCCGGTACATATCGCCGCTTCCGAAGAAGCCCCGCTATTATATGACGCAGAATGGCGTCAACTACAACCCGGAATGGCCGATCCGAGTCAATGTAGACCACATCCTAGGAGATGAGGAAAATTATTTCCGGTTGCCCGCTGAAATCCGCGATGCACGGAACCTGCCGTTGCGGAGAAATCCCGTGCCGGGCATACGGCAAAGGTCAAGGAGTTGCTTGAGAAGCACGGTGCGCCGAAGCTGTCCGGCATTGATCCGGCGGAGTATCCGGCACTCCTTGCAGAAGTGGAGGTGCTGTGATGGCTGGACACGCTTTATTGTTGGCATCTTCCAGCCGCCGATGGCTGAACTGCCCGCCGTCCGCAAGGCTGTGCGAGAATTATGAGGACAAGAGCAGCGAGTATGCCCAGGAAGGCACAGACGCACACAGCCTGTGTGAACACAAATTAAAATCGATGCTTGGGATGGAATCCGCCAACCCGACCGAGGGGCTGTCTTTCTACAGTGAAGAGATGGAGCAGTGCGCCTGCGACTATGCCGCCTATGTGATGGAGCTTGTGGCGGAGGCAAAGAAGATATGCAAAGACCCGGTCGTGCTGATCGAGCAGCGGCTGGACTTCTCCCGGTTTGTGCAGGAAGGCTTCGGCACCGGAGACTGCGTGATCATTGCGGACGGGACATTGTACATTGTGGATTATAAGCACGGCAAGGGCGTGGAAGTCTCCGCTGTGGACAATCCGCAGATGATGCTGTATGCCCTGGGCGCGTTGGAACTTTTTGACGGCATCTATGACATCGACACTGTGCAGATGGCAATCTTCCAGCCGCGAAGGGACAATGTCAGCGTGTGCGTCATGGCAAAGGATGACCTCCTTTCGTGGGCGAATGGTGAGCTGGCAGAGAAAGCAAAGCTGGCCTATGACGGCGAAGGCAAATTTGCCTGCGGCGACTGGTGCCGGTTCTGCAAGGCGAAAGCCGCCTGCAGGAAGCGCGCCGAGTACAACCTGGAGATGGCGAAATATGATTTTGCCATGCCCGCCACGCTGGAGGATGCGGAAATCGTCGCCATCCTTGCCAGGACGGATGAACTGTCTGTCTGGGCAGCGGACGTGAAGGAATTTGCATTGCAGCAGGCGCTAAGCGGCATAAAGTACGACGGGTACAAGGTGGTGGAAGGCCGTTCCAACCGCAGATATACCGATGAGGCCGCCGTAGCGGATGCAGTCAAAAAAGCGGGCTTCAATCCCTACGAGGAGAAGCTGCTGGGTATTACTGCCATGACGGCGGCGCTCGGTAAGAAGAGGTTTGCGGACATCATCGAGAAAGCGGGACTGACCGAGAAACCCCAGGGCAAGCCGGCACTTGTGCCGGAGTCGGACAAGCGCCCACCGATGCACACCGCACAAGAAGATTTCAAGGAAAATTAAGGAGGCAAATCATATGGCAAACAATGTAAATAATCCGACAAAGGTAATCACCGGTCCGGACACCCGGTGGAGTTATTGCAACGCATGGGAACCGAAAGCAATCAACGGCGGTGAGTCGAAGTATTCTGTTTCGCTCATCATCCCCAAGTCGGACAAAAAGACAATCGCAAAGATTAAGGCGGCGATTGAGGCTGCATATCGCGAGGGCGAGGCAAAACTGAAGGGTAACGGCAGGAGCGTCCCTGCCCTCTCTGTTCTGAAGACGCCGTTACGTGACGGTGACACGGAGCGCCCGGACGATGAGGCATACGCAAACGCTTATTTCGTCAATGCAAACAGCACCACAGCACCGGGAATCGTGGATGCGGACAGACAGCCGATTCTGGAACGCTCCGAGGTCTACAGCGGCGTGTATGGAAGGGCAAGCATCAATTTCTATGCTTTCAACAGCAACGGCAACAAAGGCATCGCCTGTGGGCTGAACAACCTGCAGAAAATCCGTGACGGCGAGCCCTTGGGCGGCAAGTCCCGTGCGGAGGATGACTTTGCGGATGAGGATGACGAAGATTTCCTGTCCTGATCTGAATAAGTAGTGACTGCAGAGGGAGGTGGGGATACGTTCCATTGTGTGCGTTTCCCTGTCGCCCAAAGGTCAGTGAAAGGATACTTCCGCAGTTAATTGAACTCTGGGGATTGAACGTGCAGACCGATGTGGAAGCTAAAAAAAATTTCGTCCGACAGACCGTGAAATGACAACACCGTTGTTTCTGTTAAGGTGCGTGCAGTTAGGCTTGTCGATGGCAGATTTGGAGCTGCTGTCGATAGGCCTTATTAATGATATGTATGCAGAGAGTAGGAATGATGATTGTAAGTATGCGCAGGTTGCGACACAGGAGGATTTTGATAGGTTCTAAGAATATTTTTTTGAGAAATGCATAAAATATTCCCAACTTTATTCCCAATGTGTTATAATGATTTTGTTGGGAATAAAAGTTGGGAAAAGGATGATGATTTATGAATATTGAAAAATTAGTTTTAGATTTATGTGCATATGACGATGAACAGGAATGGTTTGAATTTAAAGAAAATTGGTTTCAGCCAGAAGTGTTGGGGGAATATATATCAGCATTGTCAAACGCAGCGGCATTTCATTATAAACCACAAGCATATTTTGTATGGGGTGTAAATGATGAAACCCATGAGATCGTGGGTACGACATTTAATCAGTATTGTGATCATAACAAAGAGCCATACCAAAATTTCTTGGCGAGAAATTTATCACCAAGTATCAACTTTTCATTCGAGGAAGGAACCATTGATGGTAAAAGGGTTGTTGTTCTGGTGATTCCTGCTGCTGAGGAGATACCAACGGCATTTAAAGAAAAACGATATATCCGTATTGGTTCTTCTAAAGCAAACTTGAAAGATTATCCGAAAAGGGAAATTCAGTTATTTAAGATTTTGGATGGAAGAGTTGAGACGATTGAGACATTACCGGCAAAATATCAAGAACTGACATTTTCCAAATTGTTTGGGTATTATGGTTCAAAAGGAATCGTGTTAAATGAAAGAACCTTTGAGAAGAATCTTGGATTAAGGAATAAGGATGGAGAGTATAATCTGTTGGCACAGTTGCTTTCAGATAATTCTCATTTTCCATTAAGGGTATCAATTTTTGAAGGAGAGACAAAAGGTTCCAATTTGTTTTCTGTAAGAGAATTTGGTAATAATTGTTTACTCTATACTCTGGACGAGGTTTTAAGATATGCAGATGTGTTAAATTTGATTCAGACAGATGAGAGCGAGCGTGTAGTGGAACGTCCGGAAACACCGCTGTTTGATAATAAGGCTTTTAGAGAAGCAATTATCAATGCTATTCTGCACAATTTGTGGATTAGTGGAAATGAACCGATGATTTCTG
>ERZ778497.820-NODE-820-length-23661-cov-11.980852_pt1 | contig 23661 bp, 12 predicted proteins | sample MGYA00509938_ERZ778497 | MGnify/ENA primary metagenome ERZ778497 (study PRJEB29527, sample SAMN07138969) | mouse gut metagenome | material: feces | host: mouse | place: China:Nanjing | collected 2016-01-25 ... | reverse complement strand
AAACGGGAAAAACAGCGGGATGCAGAATACCGACACCACGCCGATAATCACCTGAAGGGGCAGACCCACCTTGACATAATCCATGAATGTGTAGTGGCCCGCACTCATTACCATCGCGTTGGGCGGCGTACAGATAGGTGTGGCAAAACAAGCCGATGCGGCCACGGCGGCAGCCATCATGAAAGGCTGCGGACTGACATTCATGCCCAAAGCGGCAGCCCAGGCAATGGGGGCCACAAGAATAGCGGTGGCCGAATTGCTGATAAACGTTGAGAGCAACGACGTAACCACATAGATGCCAGCCATGACGGCCAGCGGCCCCATAGTATCGAACTGTGACACGAGATTTTCGGCAATCCACTTGGATATGCCCGTATTGGTAAGGGCTGTGCTCATAGGCATCATGGCCGCAATCAACACGATGCTCTCCCAGCCAATCATCTTATAAGCGCCGTCAACACTGCGGGTACATCCGGTAAGTACCATCAGCAGGCCGGCAATGATAACCGTCGCCACCGAAGGAACACCTATTTGTTTTTCAAAAATCATGGCCAGCACCATGAGCATCATGATAATGGCAGCCACCGGCGCCTTATGGTCAAGGGCCACATTTTCGGCCGTTTCGTCGGGACGGCCTATGACGAGCCACTCGCGCGTCTTTTTGGAGAGACTTTCAATGCCTTTCCATTTGCCGTGTACGAGCAACATGTCGCCGTTACCCACTTTTTCGTCCTGAATATCCTCGAATATATAATGTCCGGCACGCTTGACGGCCAACACATTCAGACCGAAGCGCTCGTTGAAATTGGCCGAGCGCAACGGCCGGTTGATGAGTGCCGACTCCGGCGTGATGAGCACTTCGGCCAAACCTATTTCATAAAAATCAAGCTTACCCTTGCCATCGCGCTCCTCATCTTCGAAAACGGTGAGATTAAGCGTCTGCGCCATTCTCTCCACTTTAGGCCGCTCGCCCAACACGTAAATGGTGTCGCCGGGCATAAAAATGGTGTCGGCCTCTACGTGCTCCTGCTGCACGGAACCGAAAAGGGCACGGTGTTCGCGACGGATTTCAAGCAGGGTCACCCCAAACTTCTTTCTGATGTCAAGTTCGGCTGCCGTGCGTCCTTCGAGGAGCGAATGTCCCTCAACGGCCTGAAGGCGGAACACGCAGTCGCTGATGTGATATTCGTGGAGCAATCCGGCCAGGCTGCGCTCTTCTTCGCGTTCCACGCGCTCTTTGGCTTTCTTGCCCAGAAACAGATTGCACAAAGGCCAGAGGAACACCAGTCCTACAGCCAGGCAGATAAGTCCCATGGGAGTAAAATCGAAGAAAGAGAACTCTGGAAGATTGTTTTCGGCCAGATAATTGCTCACAATAAGGTTAGGCGGCGTACCGATGAGCGTGAGAATACCTCCCAGCGAACTGGCAAACGCCAACGGTATCATCAGTTTGCCCGGATTGACGCCGGCTGTTTTCGACATGGCCAGAATGATGGGCAAGAGCAGCGCCACGGTGCCGGTGTTACTCACAAAAGCCGCTACAACGGACGTTACAATCATTACCAGAAAGAAGAGACGCTTTTCATCGGTTCCTGCCAGACTCAGGAGCCGGCCGCTGATGATTTTGGCCAGCCCCGTCTGAAAAACGGCACCGCCCACCACGAAAAGACCTATCATCATGACGACGGCAGAATTGGAAAAACCCGCCAATGCGGCTTTGGAGTCGATAACGCCTGTGGCCAGGAGTACGGCAGTGGAGCACAGGGCAATGATGTCGGAGCGGATTTTCCCCACCATAAAGGCTACAATGGTGGCGGCAAAGGTAAAAATGGTGATGCCCACTTGAGCGGCTTGCGTGTCGAGCCATTGGGCCATACTGAGTAAAGGTTCCATGATAAAAGGTTAAGTTAGTTCTTTGGCATTCGCCACAGGGCGATGCTTTCATTTTTCGCGCTAAATTAATGTTTACCGCTGAAACGGCCAATTATAAAGCTGTAAAAATGATCCGTCGGCTGTTTTTATTGCCTTTCGGCAGAAGAAAATGGTACCGGTGCGAAAAGAAAAAAACTGTTTTATATGTAAAGCCCGCACATGATGTTCTTTCCAATTGCACCAATTGAACCGGAAAAGCCCTACCGACATCTTTAACTTTCATTTTTTGCAATCTAAACCTTTCAAAACACACGGATAAGTTTAAAAAAACATTATAAAACAGCGATTATCAAGGTGCAATTCTTGCTATTTTTCATAAAGTCCTTACTTTTGCATCGTGTTTTTCATAGTATTAGATTTAAGGTTAACAAGGTTGGGATACAGCGGTATCCCTTTTTTTATGCCCTGATGTCAGAGAGAAGGAGCGTTGCACAGGCTGTTTCTTCAAATCCACAGACCAAAAGGCCCCTACACCCTGACACAAATTCTCCGCACAATGGTTCGGACATCGGCAGCCTCTGTATGAAAATAACAGGCGGCGGACACTGTCACTGTAATACCGTAGCAGTGTCCGCCGTTCCGTATATATCTTTCAAGAACTTGTCAGAAAGGGAAAAACAGCGGCAGGACAACGATCATTGCCACGGCCATAATCAACTGCAGCGGCAATCCCACTTTCATATAGTCGACCGGCTTGTAACCTCCCGCCGACATGACCAGCGCATTAGGCGGCGTGGAAAAGGGTGAGGCAAAACACATGCTGGCCGCCACCGTTACGGCCATCAGCAAGGGAACGGCACTGATACCCTGTGCCGCGGCAGCGCTGAGCGCGATAGGGGCCATAAGTACGGCCGTGACGGTGTTGGAGATGAAAAACGTCAGGAAAGAGGTGGAAAAGTATACGGCCGCCAGCAACACGTAGGGGCCGTAACCGCCGAAAGCGTTCACAAGGGAGTGTGATATGAGGTCGGAGGCACCGGTCTTCTCAAGGGCTGTGGACATGGGTAGCATGGCACCGAAAAGGATGATGCTCTCCCAGTTGATTGCCTTGTAGGCTTCTTCCACATTGCGCAGGCAGCCTGTGAAGACCATCAGCACGGCGGCCACCATTACGGCCGTGACGGGTGCCACTGGAATGGCTTCAACGGCCATGGTAACCACCATCAGCAGCATGATGGCGGCCGCTACGGGAGCCTTGTAGTCGAGCGTGACGCGGCGGGCCTCTTCGGCCGGCTGTCCCAGCACGACCCACTTGTCCGTTTCGGCCGCGAGGCGTGCTATGTTGTCCCATGGTCCCTGCACGAGCACAACGTCGGAAGCGTGCAGGCGGATGTTCTTGATGTCGTGCAGCAGATATTCGCTATGACGGCGCACGCCCAGTACGTTCACGCCGTAGTTTTTGCGGAAACCGGCTTCTTCGACAGTGCGGCCCGCCAAGGCGGAGGCCGGCATAAGAAGAATTTCGGCCATACCCACATCGTAGAATTGGAGGCGTCTGCGTCCTTTGGTCTTTTTCACGGCCTCCAGTCCGCATTCTGCCGCAAAAAGCCGCACGGCATCGGGCGCCCCCGACACATAAAGAATATCGCCGGGTGCAAGAGGGACGTCTGCGGCGGCATACTGTTCCACACGCTTGAGAAAGGGACCGCGCTCACGGCCGGTGCGGCGTATTTCTATAACAGTCACGTCCCAGCGGCCATGCACGTCGAGTTCCTTGACAGTACGGCCTGTCACGGGCGCACCTTCGGTCACACGCAGGCCGCCGAGACGGTCGGACAGGCGGTATTCCTCCGCCAGACGGTGGGGCGACTTGCCGTCTCGGCGGGTCTCGCCGCTGTTTTTCTCCTTCATGAGAAAACGTTTTGAAAGGGGAATGAGCACGGCGGTGCCAACCAGAATGCAGACGATGCCGACCGGCGTGAAACCGAAAAAGCCGGGCGGGTTATCATAGCCGGCATGGACGAGCGCGTCGCGCACAACGAGGTTGGGCGGCGTACCGATGAGCGTGAGCATGCCGCCCATGCTGCCGGCAAAGGCAAGCGGCATGAGGAAACGTGAAGGAGAGGTGCCTGCGGCGCGCGCCATGCTCACCACGATGGGCATCATCAGTGCCACGGTGCCCGTATTGCTCACAAAAGCGCCGACAGCGGCAGTGGTCACCATAATGAGGACGAAGAGACGCGTCTCGCTCTTGCCGGCCAAACCGATGATGCGGCTGCCGGCCATCTTGGCCAGACCGGTGGAGAAGATGCCGCCGCCCACAACGAACAGGCCTACCATCATGATGACAATGGGATTGGAAAAACCGGTAAGGGCCTCTTCGGCGGTGAGTACGCCGCTGAGCACCAGTGCCAGCGATGCGCATACGGCCACGAGGTCGGAACGCATACGGCCGGAAACGAAAAGCGCTGCTGAAATGACAAGAATAATGAGTGTTGCTATCATTTTCTTTTCTGATACATTCAAAAAGGGATTGAAGGAAGAAAAAAGAAGTCGGGAATATCTTCCCGGCTTCGTGATGTTTAAGATTTCAGATAATAGTCAACCGATGTGACCACACGTACATTCTTGATGTGCGGCGTGTACTGGTCGCGGTTGTCGATGGAGAAGAGGCCCTGCGTGGCGTTCTTTATTTTTCCCAGTTCGCTTTCGGAGTCCTGGGCAAACTTCATGGCGGCCTCGCGGGCGTTGCGCGTGGCTTCCTCTATCATGGCGGGCTTTATTTTGTTAAGGCCGTTGAACTCATACTGCACGTTCGATCCGTAGTCCGACGCGGCAATGGCTATGCCGTCCTTGAGGAGCTCGCCCATGCGCGACATGAGACCGCGCGCCTTTTCCACCTGTGCGGACGACACGGTGATGACGGAAGTGACGTTGTAACGGTCGCGCACGCGCTGCTGGTCGCCGTAGCGCTCGGCCATGAGGTCAATGATTTGCGGTGCGCCTACGCTGATCTCGTCCTTGCGCAGGCCGTTCTTCACGAGGAAGTCCACTATTTTGGCATTGGCCGCATTGATATCAGTGTAGAGCCGCTGCAGGTCGTTGCCGGTTGTCTTATAAGTGATAGGCCAGATGACGTGGTCGGCCGGCACCTGCCGCTCGGCCAGACCGCGCACGGAGACCACACGCTCGCGACCGGCAAAAGTATTGAACCCCAAATAGAGAAAAAGTCCCAGCACCACCAGGCCGGCAGCCACGATGGCGGCTTCAATGCGATAGTTTTTCATAACGTAATAAATATTAAATGAAACTTTCGAAGCGGAAAGATACGACATTCCATACAAACAGCTCCAACGATGGGCCGGCAAAATGGAAACTCTGCCCGTTTTTTTAACGCCTTAAAACTTTCAGTGATGTTTTTTAAAGGAAAAGACGCCGCTCCGCGGCTTGCCCGCTTTAACATATTTAACTTTCCGTTACATTTCGGCGTGTTAAAATATAGGTTGCAAGTAGTTGGGGGAGAAAAAGTCCTTATCGCAATTTTAACACGAATACTTGGAATTTGAATTGCAATACGGGGAGTTTGGGATGAAAATACAGCGGAAAATCACCGGAACAGGCTTGAAAAACAATGAAAAAGCGAGACTTTCCCGTGGAAGGTCCCGCTTTGCTATTACAAAGATACAACATTTTCCGGCGGAAAGCAAATTGTGTTAAAATGCGGAAAGCATCCATTCCCGTCGCTTTTCTACCGTTGCTTCCGGTCATCTCTGCAATTCTGCCGTGCGATTGCTTGAAAGGTCGTGACTGCCGGTCTTCAAAACACAGGCGAGGCAATCTCGTCATGAGACTGCCTCGCTTTATGTTCAGACGGAACGGTATGGAAACCGTCCGAAGAAAGTATCAGAACACTTCGGTTACAGTGAAAGTGTCAAGGTCGGTTCCGAAACTGCCCACACCGGGTACCTGCCAGTTGAAGCCGAAATAGAACACGCCTTCCTCATAAAAGGCCTTCAGGCCATTGTTGGTGATGGTTACGGGTACGGCATATACAGGACCATACTGCGGATGGTCTGCACCGGAATAGAAACTCTTCTCTGCAGGTTCCACCGCAGCCTCGCCAATCGTCCAATAAGCCGTCAGCTCAGAGCCGGGATAGCAGAAACCGTTGATGCGAAGCATCTTGCGGCTGGGAGAATATTCCATCGAAGCAGGATATGTCTCTTCACGGAACCAGCTGCTGTATGTACCTTTGGCATAAACGTACCAGTCGTTCTTGGGCTGGGTCATGATGTGCTGCACATAGAACGGCGCGCCGCCCTTGGAGGCCATCATCTGACCGTTGGCGTTGAAGGAAAGAGTGATTTCCTTGCCGCTTGCGGTAGTGATTTTACCGCTTGCGCCGTCAAAGGTGAAAGTGCCCTCTTCAGTGGCTCCTCCATCGGTAACCGTGGCGGTTCCGTCGGCATTGAGCGTGAAAGCCAGGCCGTTGGCGGCAGTCCAGTCGCCCAGCGGAGAGATGGCAGTGGCCTTGACAACCTTGAACAAATCTTTGGAAGTGAGTTTGTTATTGGTTACGGTATAGATGTTCACCGTCATCGTCTGCAGGTCATGCTGATAAGCCAGCGTAATCATGGCCGGCATGTCATAAAGCGATTCGGCGTAATTTACAGTGGCAACGCCCGTAGCAGGATCGTAGCTCACCTCACCGGCGCCGAACACGTTGGCGTCACCGGTGCTTTCGTTGTAAAGCGTCACATCACAGATGGTGTCGCCGGCTTCGTTGAGCGTGATGTTCACCGTATAGCTGACACCGCCTGCAGGGGTGTATTCCTTGGCCCAAGTGCCCAACGGCAATTCGGCAGGATAGGCGACATGGTTGTCGTCCTCATCGAAATTGTCGTTACACGAGACAAATGTCAGGCCGAGCAGCAAAACCGCTGCCAAAGTCTTGATGTATTGTTTCATTGCGTTGAATATTTTATGGATTAAACCTTCACCGGTGCCGCGGATCACTTCACAGACCAGTTACGTTCAAGGTTCTTGTTGGCCTGAAGGTCGTTGAAAGGAATTTCCCAAACGAACTTTTCGTTGTCGGCATTTACAGTCAGATTGGTGAAGCCGTCGGCAGTAATAAAGAAACCTGCCATGAGCGGCTGAGTCGGCATACGGGTGAAACCTTCGTGCCAGCGCTTCAGGCAGTCGAGACGGAAGCCTTCGCCTACCATTTCGCGAACCCACTCGTTCTTGATTTCAGACCAGAGCGCATCGCCGGTGAGTGTGACACCTGCCGCACCGCGCTGCTGACGCAGGCTGTTGAGGAAACCGCCTTCGTTGCCGTCCTTCTGATATGAAGCCTCGGCGGCAATGAGGTACATCTCGGCGGCACGGAATGCCTTGGTCATATTGTAATAATCCGTGGGCTGCTGCTTGAGCGTAGGATTGCCGGGATATTTATTGAGGATAACGGCATTCTCGTCCACCATGTCGTTAGTCGAAGCAGGCACTTGGGCAAAGTAAGTGCTCAGGCGCATATCGCCGGGAGTGTAAAGGTCAATCACACCCTGAGTCGGGAGGAAAAAAGGCGAATAAGCGCTGAGAGCCGTACTGTAGCTTATGAAGGCACTATAGCCGTTGACACGCTCGTCGATAGTCTGCAAAGGCTGGTAGATGATTTCAGAACCGTTGTCGTTGAGCCACATATCGGCAAACTCGTCCTCGGTCTGAGCCAAGGGATATTTGCTGATAAGGTCGCTGGCGCAGGCAATGGCATTGTCCCAGTCGTGCATGTAAAGGCTGACACGGGCGTCGAGAGCCTCAAGTGCATTGGCATTGGGTGCCGTAAAGTCAACATCGCTGCCATCGGTGAGCAACAGCTTGGCCTGGCGGATATCTTCCTTAATGAAAGCATAAGTGGTCGCCAGAGAGGAACGTGAAGGTTTCTTGTTGACATCTACAGTCTCTATGATGGGAAGACCGAGTTCGTTGGCGGCCGTGGCGGGGTCGTAGTCCTTGCAATAACGCACCACCATGTTGGTATAAGCGTAAGCACGGGCAAAATAAGCCACACCCTTATAATACTTCAAGGCTGCCTCATCATCGGAACCGGCTTCTACAGCGATATTGTCAATATTGTTGATAATATTGTTGGCATTGGCCACGAGGTTATAGTTGCCGCTCCAAACCACATCACCATCGAACTGGGAAGTGGTGAACGTCCACTGGTGTGTCTGATTATAGTCGGCAGTACCCATACGGGCATTGAAAAGGTCACTCTGCACTTCCGAAACAACACGGTGGTTGCCGCCGGTCACAGAACGCAACACCGCCAAAAGACCGGTGTTATAGTTGGCAGCATCCGAAACCTGCTCCCAAGAGCCTTCCACTGGAAGACTGGTTTCAGGATATTGATCGAACTCACACGAGGTAAGCAGAGGAGCTACCAGCGCCGAGCACAACAATGTTTTTAGTATATATTTATTCATAATTGTATTTCGTATGTTTTTTGTTGAGGAAAATACATCAGAAAGTAACTTCAACGCCCAACGTGAACTGACGCGTAGAAGGATAAGATCCCAGAGTCAGGTTCGTGTCGATTTCAGGATCGGCACCACGATACTTCGTCACAGTGAAAAGATTACGTGCCGTAGCGTTGATACGTACATTCGAGAAGAAATTCGTAGCTTCCATCCAGTACTGGGGCAGATCGTAAGAAAGGCTCAGGTTCTTCAGGCGAAGAAAAGAGGCATTCTCCAGAACGTGGGTGTCGAACTGCGTTTCATACTGGTAACCCGGCAAGTTAGCGATGTCGCCCGGTTTTTTCCAGATGTTAAGCATGTCTCTATCCTGGTTGAAACCGTTGCGGGCGTTACCATTGGAAGCGGCAAAGAAGTAGTCGTTGTTGACCAGATATTTGCCCAAAACATAAGAGAAGTCAGCCTGAAGCGTAAAGCCCTTCCAGCCGGCCGTCAGACCGAAGCCACCGGCGTGAGGAGCATAACGGGCCTTGCCTGTATCCTGATAAAGGTCGTCACTGTAGGTTTTGGTCATTGTTTCGGGGTTATACTCATGTACCACGCCACCTTTGTGACCTACCTTGTACCACATCGGAGCACCATCGTTCTTATCAACACCGGCATAAATCGGCATGTTGAAGTTCAGCGAAGCGCCTACCTTGTAGTTGAGCAGGTAGTCATACATAGGCCACTCTTTTAAATCGTAGAAGAGTGCGTCGATGGTGTTGACGTTATAGCTGTAGTTGCCATAGAGAGAGACAAAAGCGTCACGGGTACGGAAGACGTCATACTGGAGTTCGAGTTCCAGACCCTTGTTGCTCATCTCGCCCACATTAACCGTCTGTGAAGAGAAACCGGTCGTATAAGGCAGAGGTGTGCTCATGAGCATATTCTTCGTCATGCGCTTGTAGACGTTAAAGTCTACGGTCAGTTTGTCAAAGAGGTTAGCGCTGAAACCGAAGTTGCCCTGAATCTGCTTTTCCCAGCCCAGAAGATTGTTGGAAGGCTGCTGGAGCACCCATCCGGAGTTACCGCCGTACTGCGTTGTTCCGATGAGGCCGAGATGTGCGTAGTTACCTATTTCAGAGTTACCCGTGGTACCGACGCTACCTTTAAGCTGAAGGTTTTTCAGCCAGCCCTTAGCACCGGCCATGAAATCCTCATCGAGAATGTTCCACATCACGCCGCCGCTCACAAACGTAGCCGCACGGTTGTCGCGGCCGAAACGTGAACTCTTGTCATTACGAACGGTCACATTAAAGAAGTACTTGTCCATCAGAGCATAGTCAACACGACCGAAGAACGAGAGGTACTCATACTTATAGGAGCTGTACTCGGGCACCTGTCCTTCTGTCGTACTACCAAGAGTCGGAAGACGGTCGTCAGTTGTTCCCATACCCTGAATGCCGAAAGATTTCGAAGAGCCTTTGATGCCTTCCTGACCGGCAAGCAGCGTGATGGCATGGTCATCGCCAATATTGAATTTGTATTCGGCCGTATTGGTGATGGTCCAGATGGAGTTACGGCTGTGGCTCTCATAAGCCCAGCCTTGAGCAGCGCCCGGCATGCTGGGGTACAGGATCTGCGAACCGCGCGTATCACCGGCAAAAAGGCCGAGTTGCGAACGGAGGGTCAGTCCCTTAACAGGCATAATCTGCGCATAGGCCACACCGTTGTAAACGACGTCATTAGTGAAAGTTGGGCGCTTCGTCTGAATCCACTGGTAGTCATAGCTGTTACTACCATAAATGAGATGATCGTCCACATAGTCGGGATGATAAGGGTCCCAATAAGGCGCACTCATGAATGTACTGACGGCGTTATTGGCCGTATTGCCCTCACCCTGCTTCGTATACTGGTCGGCACGGCGGTCGGTGTAAGTAGCATTCTGCTTGATGCCGAACAGGAGCCAGTCCTTCGGTTTCGTATCGAGGTTGGTACGGAGGGTATAGCGCTTGTAGTGCGAAACGCGTGTCAGTGAGTTCTGCTTCAGGTATGAGGCAGAAACATAATAGTTAGTCTTGTCCGAACCGCCGCGCAACGAGAAGTCGGTGTTGTACATCGGAGCAGCGTTGTCAAAGTAATAACGCTGCCAGTCAGTGTTGGCGCCATGGTTCTTATATTCCTGATATTTGTCAATCTGGATAATACCGTTTTCCAGCTGGAAATCCAACAATTCGTTGGCGCTCATCGGATTGCCGATACCTTTGGCCAACTGGCTCCAACCGATTTTCTGCGAAACGCTGATCTGGGCCTTTTCGCCGCCGCGTCCGCGCTTGGTGGTGATATATATAACGCCGTTGGCAGCACGGGAACCGTAGATACTTGTTGCCGAGGCATCTTTCAAAGTCGTTACGCTTTCGATGTCCTTATCGTTAAGCATGGCAAGCATCGAAGTGGAAACAGGCGCACCGTCCACAATGATGAGAGGCGTGTTGCTGGCGGAGAGCGAACCTACACCACGCAAGCGGATAGACATGTTGCTGAGAGACTGACCCACGTCACCGCTGTTGTTGAAGATTTGCAGACCGGCCACCTTGCCCTGAAGGGCGTCGGCCACGTTGGCCGAAGGCTTGTCAGCCATTTTGTCGCTGGAAACCTGCTTCACCGAACCGACTACAGTTCCCACTTTCTGGGCGGTACCGTATCCCACGACAACTGCTTCGTCGAGGATGTTGTCGTTGTCGGCCAGGGTCACGTTCACATTGCCGGCAATGCTCACCGTCTGGGCCTGCTTGCCGATGTAGGACACACGCAGGTGACGGGCAGAGGAGGGCACGTTCTGAAGAACGAAACGGCCGTCGTCGCCGGTGGTGGCCACTGCCTGGTGGCCCTCAACGCGAACCGAAGCGCCGACAACGGGCTGGCCGGAGGCGTCGACCACGCGGCCCGTCACACGCTTCTGCGCAGAGGCCGTGGAGGCGCTCAGGAGCATCGCGGCGCCCAAAAGCACTAACTTTTTGTTCATAATATAACCATTTAATTAAACATTGTGATGTCTTAACTGACAAAAGGGCACAAAGAGGCCCTGATGCATTACTTCTTGCAAAAGTAGGTCTTAATTTTTATTTAACAAAGAAAAATTTGACTTTTGATTACTTTTTTAACAATGGAGTGTTTTTATAGCTGCTTTATGCTATCTATAGTTTTCATTTTAATAAAAAAGGCCTAAATGAATAAATATTAATTCCCTGAGGAGGTTTTACAGATGCAAAAACGTAAAAAAACAAATACTTCCAATTCTTCTCTCTTGCGCGCGTATTAATAATAATGTGTAAATCATTTCGGAAAACCCCACGTGCGGGATTAGCGGAAACGCACTATCCGGAATTACTAATACAGGCATCGAGGCCAGAACTCCGGGAAAAGCCATTCATATAACCCTTAATATATTATCAATCAATACTATATATAACAACCCCAGGCGCAAGCAAAGATTCTTCACCATGGATTATGATCTTCAACATGAAACGGGGAACACCATCCACCTCATGCAGCAAGCAACTTCATGCGACAGTTTTTTGCCGTATCTGCCTTTTGCAAGAATGTAACCTGCCGGAACGCATCTTTGCCTCTTGTTTGCTAATCTATCAGAATAATTCATCGGGACAGGACACTTTGCAAGCCGGGAAATCTGTTGTTCCGGACACCGTTATACTTACGAGCTATGGCGCCGGCCTCCTTGCGGATACATGCGGAAAAGCGGCATGCGGCATCGGGAGGCTGTTCACTTTAAAGAGCCGCGGAAGGTGTATGCGCACCCCCTCCGCATCACGTCTGGACAAGGTGCAGGCTGGTGCCCGCCGGCTTTCCTGTTCCAGACTGCCAAGGCGCTTTACGGACAGGACAGCCATTTTAACATTTCTTGCTTTCGCCTGAAAAATGTTGTATCTTTGTAACAGCCAAGCGGGACGTTCCTCACGGAAGCCCCGCTTTTTACGTGGTTTTGAGGATAATCCGTAATGAAAAATGCCGTATTTCCACCCTGAAAAGCATTACTTGGAATTTAAAATCGAATACTTGGAGTTAAAATTCCAATACGGACTTTCCGCCTCTTCCCACTTTCAACCTATATTTTAACACCATGAAGTGTAACCGAAAGTTAAATATGTTAAAGTTGAAAGGACCAAAAAACGGCTGAAGACGCTCCCCAGCGACCATGTAAGCAATCTGCCTGCGGGTAAAAAACATCTTCCTTGTACGATGTCTGAAATAAAAGTTGTATTTTTGCGAGGATTTACCAAATACTTATATATAATAGTCAACACTATATAAAAGAAAAAACCAATGGAAAAATTAAGCTACGCCCTCGGCATGGTCATCGGCCACAACCTCAAGGGAATGAACGTAACTAACCTTAACAGCGCCGACTTCGCGCAGGCTGTTGCCGATGTGCTCGCCGGCGAGAAGACGGCCCTCACCGACGACGAGGCGCAAACCACCGTGAGCACGTTCCTGCAACAGCAGCAGGAAGAACAGAGCAAGGCCGCCCGCGCCGAAGGCGAGGCTTTTCTGGCTGAAAACGCCAAGAAAGAAGGCGTGACAGTACTGCCCAGCGGCCTGCAATACACCGTATTGCGCGAAGGCGAGGGACGCAAGCCCGCAGCCACCGACAGCGTGAAATGCCACTACGAAGGCACTCTGACCAACGGCACCGTGTTTGACTCCTCCTACCGCCGCGGCGAACCGGCCACTTTCCCGCTCAACGGCGTGATAGCCGGATGGACGGAAGGCGTACAGCTCATGGCCGAAGGCGCCAAATACCGCTTCTTCATCCCCTATAACCTGGCCTACGGCGAACGCGGGGCAGGACAGAGCATTCCGCCCTACGCCGCCCTCATATTCGATGTAGAGCTTATCGAGGTTCTCTGATTATCGCACGTAACCAATAAAAAACAAACATAATGAAAAAATTAATGATTGCGGCCATGGTGACCGCTCCCATGCTTTTCGCCGCCTGCAACGGCAAGCACACGGCTCCCAAAGCCACCCTTGAAACCAGCCACGACACACTGGCCTATGAAATGGGTATGGCCTACGCTCCCTCCGAGGCCGAACTGAAAATGTATCTCAGCGATCCGCGCACCGGCAGCGACTCCCTGCAGATTGAAGCCTTCATGGAAGGTATGCACGAAGGGCTCGAAGCCGCCAAGGACAAGAAGCAGGCAGCCTACATTGCCGGTCTGACCTTCGGAACACAGCTGAGCGGCAACCTGACGCAGGTGGAAAAAATGGTGTTCGGCAACGATTCCACCAAGCACCTGAGCCGCAAAAATCTCATTGCCGGCTTCATGACTGCCTATGAAGGCAAAAAAACAGCCCTCCTGCTCGACGGAAAACCCGCCGACAAGATGGCCGCACAGCAGGACCTCAACACACGTATGGACCGCCTGTCGCAGGAAGCCTTTGAGCGTGACCACGCCGAAGACAAGAAGAAATCGGAAGCAGCCATGGCACAGAAGGCCAAGGAAGCCGGCGTGAACAAACTTCCCGGCGGAACGCTCTACAAGGTACTGACCGAAGGTACCGGCGCAAAAGCCAAGGAAGGACAGACGGTTAACGTCATCTATGAAGGACGTCTGGAAAACGGTGAGGTGTTCGACGCCTCCGCACAGCATCCCGGTGCCGACGGCAAGAGCACGCCGATGGTGGTAGGCCGCCTTGTACCCGGTTTCAACGAAGCTCTCAAGGCCATGCCCGCCGGCTCGAAGTGGGAAATCACCATCCCCTACGACCAGGCCTACGGCGCACGTGGCGGCGGTCCGTTCCCTGCTTTCTCAAACCTCACTTTCACCGTTGAAGTGGTGAGCATCGAAGAAACCCCTAACGCAGAGCAGTAACCATCATGAAAATCAGACACATCCTCATCCTTGCCCTGGCAGCCTGCACAGTCACAGCCGCCACGGCACAGAAGAAAAGCGGAAAAAGCAAAAAGGCCAAGACGGAAAAAACCGTCAAAACAACCAAAATGACTCCCGCCAAAGTGCAGCCCGTTCCGGCAGCCGAGTTCAGCTACGCCATCGGCGTGGGACAGAGCCAGAGCCTCAAGACGTACCTCATCCAGCGCGAAGGGGTGGACAGCGCCTACATTGAATACACCGCACAGGCACTGAAGGAAGCCGCCAAGATGTCGCCCGAAGAACTGAAGCAGAAAATGGCCTACGCCGCCGGTCTGCGCATCGCACAGATGAACACCGATCAGGTAATCAAACAGTTCAACCAGGCTGCAACGGGTAAGGCCGACACGACCTTCACCGACCTCGCGCTCCTCAACAACGGACTGTCAGAGGGCCTTTTGGGCAAAGCCACTCTCAGCGCCGACTCAGCCATGAAAGTGGCCGAGCGCCAGTTTGAATACTACAAGCAGAAACTGCAGCAGGAGAACGCCGACTTTCTAGTGAAAAACGCCAAGGAAAAAGGTGTGAAGACAACGCCCAGCGGCCTGCAATACCGCATCCTCACGCAAGGCAAGGGGACTGTGGCAACCGACACGACCGAAGTGCAGGTACACTACGAAGGACGCCTCATTGACGGCACTGTGTTCGACTCGTCCTACAAGCGCGGACAGCCTGCCACGTTCCGCCCCAATCAGGTGATAAAAGGATGGACAGAGGCTCTCACCACCCTCCCCGAGGGCACCGTAGCCGAACTCTACATCCCTTACAATCTGGCCTATGGCGAGCGCGGAAACCAGAACATACCGCCCTACGCCACCCTTATTTTCAAACTTGAAATCCTGAAAGTAGGGGATCCGGAAGCCGGGAAATAACCGGAACAGGCAATTCACATCACACCGCAAAAAGGACAGAAACAACCGGGACTGCGGAAAAGACAACGGAGGGAGCACGTCGCAACGGTGCTCCCTCCGTTCATTGGTGGTTTCTGCTGTAAGTATATTTAAAAAGTCATAAAAAAACGTCTTTATTCGTTTTTAATCCGTATTTTTGCTTAATGCACCACACCCCATCCCATTGGAGGTAACACTTCTGCATAATCTTCACATATTAAATAATTTATCTATGGAAAACTTGCTACACAAAGTTCTTTTGTCGGGAGGTATCTTCCTTTCGGCCACGGCTTGGGCGCAACATGAGGTGGACATGAAAAAGTACACCGACTATCAGCCCGTAAGCAAGGCGGACGCCGGTCTGCGCGCCTCCACGGTACGCTCCGGCGAAACACGTCCGGACCATGTCCACAACGGTCTGTCGCGATTCTTCCCGCCTGTGTTCAATCAGGACGGCGGCTCGTGCGGCTCCGCCTCGCGCATCTGCTACATGTTCACCCACGAAATCAACTCCTTCCGCAACCTCGACGGCTCGCAGCCCGAAAACTATTACCCTTCCCATTTCTCGTGGCTGCTCACCAACGGCAACTCCGGCAAGGACGCCTTTGTGGCAAACATCGGCATCCCATCGGCAGCTCTCTACGGCGGCCAGACTTACTCCAAATATTTTGGCAATCAGGACACGGCCAACGATGACTTCGGATGGATGCAGGGATACGATAAATGGTTTGCCGCCATGCACAACCGCATGGAATGGCCGGTGAGTTTCCCTGACAACGTGAGCACCGAAGCCGGTCGCGAAGCCGTTAAGCAATATCTGTGGAACCACAATGGCGACCCCGACTTTCACGGCGGCGGTATCGTGGGAATCGGCGTGGCCAGCGCCGCCACACTTGCCAGCATTGCCTCAACCGAAGCCAACAACGCGGCCAAAGTAACCGGCAAGAAATACATTCAGGCATGGGGCACACAGGTAGACCATGCCCTGACTATCGTAGGATATGACGACCGCATAGAATTCGACCTCAACGGCAACGGCATCTATGGTGAGAAATCGGCCGATGAGGTAGGCGCCTGGATCATTGTCAACTCCTGGGGCACAGGATGGGCCGATGGCGGTTTCGTTTACTGCCCCTACGCTTACGGCGGAGCTTACTCCAAACTGGTGGACGACAAGAAAGTGTTCGACACCAACAGCTGGTGGAAACCGGAGGTATATCACGTACGTAAAAACTACCGCCCGCTGCGTACCATCAAACTCAAAATGAACTATTCACGCCGTAGCGAACTGTATCTCACGGCAGGCATCTCAGCCGACCTCAACGCTGAAATGCCCGACCAAAGCATTGCTTTCGACCACTTCAAATATGCCGGCGACGGCAACTACGGCAACACGGTTCCCGCTCCGGAAGTGCCCATGCTCGGACGATGGACCGACGGTCTGCACCACGAGCCGATGGAATTCGGTTACGACCTGACAGATCTTTCGGCACAGTTCGACAAAAACCGGCCGCTCAAATATTTCTTCATCGTTGAAACAAAAAACACAGCCGTAGGCGAAGGACGCATCCACAGTGCCTCAATCATCGACTATGAAGAGAACCTCGCCGGAGTGGAAATGCCTTTCGACCTCGGCAACGAAGGTGTGGAAATCAAAAACGCCGGCAACAAAACCATCATATCAGTAGTGGTGCAGGGACAAGGATATTACGCCCCGCAAAACCTCACAGCCACCGACGGCGTACTCTCGTGGATGGCACCGTTAGGTTCGGCCCACACACTCACCGGCTACGAAGTTTACACCGGTGGCGAGTGCATAGCCACACTCGGGACCGAGGAAACATCCTACGAACTGCCCGATGGCGCCACCGGCAATTATGAAGTGAAAGCCCTCTACGGCAACCGCCGCTCGGCCGCAGTCACCGCCGTCGTTGCCGTGGCTGACACAAAGAGCAACCGTGTTATCCAACTCCGCGGCTCAGGCTTCACGATTAAAAACGCATTCGGCGCACGCTACGACAAAGCCACTATCGAATACTGGCTGCGTCCCGCCTCCCTGAGCAACTGGAACCAGAGCGCCGGTCCGGGATGGGGACAATTCATGCTCCATGCCAACTCCAACGGTTCTTTCTCCACCGGATGGGACACCAGCAACCGCATCAATACGGCCGCTTCAACCTTGAAAGTCAACCAGTGGACGCATATAGCCATTGTTGTGGACGGCAATAAGATGACAGTTTACGCCAACGGACAGGAAGCCGGCACGGTTACGTCTGAAAACCATTCGGGCCTCGGCGGTTTCGGCGACCTCACGTTCCGCAACAACAGCACCGGCGACCAGACGAACGGGCACATGGACGAAATCCGCATCTGGAAATCGGCGCGTACCGCCGAAGAGATTGCTGCGAACATGAATGTGACCTTCGGCGATGCCGGTCTGCCTGCTGACCTGTTGGTTTATTACAAAGGCGACATCATTGTGGACGGCGGAGAAAAGAAACTGCGCGAGCGCGTTGCAGGCAACCACGCCATCATGCTCAATACGAACTTTGTTTCCGCGGTAATGACCACGCCGGCCCTCAAGCCTGTGACGGATCTTTCCGTGAACATCAACGAACCTTCTGAAGAAGTTTATGCCGGCATCCCCACGACGTTTGCCGCCACGGCCTCCTCTTCCGCTACCGAACTGTCGTGGACGGCTGAAGGTGCCGGTGTGAAAGACGCCAAAGTTAAAAGGCCCGCCCTTACCTTTACCGCTGCCGGCGATCAGAAAGTAAGCGTTACAGCCTACGACAGAGATGGGAAAACCGCCACTGCCGACCTCACCGTCAACGTTAAGGAGGCTCCCGCCCCCGTTGCCGACTTTACCATGACGACAACGACTATTCCCGTAGACGGTACAATTTCATTCATTGCCGGCACTCCCCGCATGGGCTACATCTATGAATGGAGCATGCCCGGAGCGGAAACGGAAGAGGCCCTTACGACCAATGCCGCCGCAACTTATACGGCTGTCGGTACCTATACCGTCACGCTCACGGTAAAAGCCCCCGACGGCCGTACCGCTACGAGTTCGAAGGAAGTCAAGGTAGAAGCCGTGGCACCCGATACGGACTTTGACGTGGCACCGGCCGTTATCATGAAAGGGGAGACGACTTTCCTCAAGGACAAGAGCCGCCACCAGCCTACCAGCTGGAACTGGACCATTCAGGGCGATGCCAAATCGTTTGCTGTGAACGGACAAAACTCTTCGCTCACCATCAACGAGCCGGGTATTTACGATGTGACGCTCAAAACGGCCAACGAAGTCGGCTCCAGCATGCAGACACAGAAAGGCGCTCTGGTGGTTTGCAACGCCGACAGCAAACAGGGCCTGAACTTCTCCTCCGGCGAAGGTTCCGTCACGATGAAGAAATTGCCTCTGACGCGCGGCCAGAGAACTTTCACCATCGACTGGTGGATGAACCCCTCCGCGCTTACGGGCGACCTCAACGGTTTTGGCGATCCAGACAACAACTTCTCCGTGTTCACTACGGCCCAAGGCCTGCTTGTGCTCAACATGAAGGCTTCAGACGGCAAGAACTACAGCGCCTATACCGCCGCCAACACGGTGAAGCCCCAGTCGTGGCACCACTATGCCGTTACCTTTGACAAAGGTCAGGTAAGTTTCTACGTGGACGGCACACTCAGTCACAGCATGAGCATCTCCGCCACGATCATTCCCTCCATTACGGAATTTGTCATGAGTCCGAGCAAATATCCTCTCACGGCGATTATCGATGAGTTCCGGATTTGGGGTAAGACGCTTACCGCAGAGCAGATCAGACAGTATGCCAACGAACCGATAGCCGATGTAGCCGCCGCCGAGCGCGACAATGACCTGCGGGTGTACTACAACTTCAACCAGTCGGGCGGCGACGTGAAAGACGCCACCTCCAACGCCAACGACGGCGTGCGCCGCAACTTCGGCCCCGACGGCGATGCCTGGAGCTCGTCAAAGGGAGTGTTCTGCCTCAGCAATTCCGCGGGCACACTCACCGATGTCACACAGAATTACCTGGTCAACTACACCGCCCCATTCAAAAACGACGGCACATCAGTCAACCCCGCCAACAGTTCCCGCTTCCTCGGTCTGGCCGACTGGACGCTCCAAAATCAGATCAAGGAAAATGGTGTGACCACCGGCGCACACGTTGACACCCAAAAGGGCAACTCCATGACCATCACCTCCTTGTGGGACAACTTCTCCACTGTTAAAGACCACAAAGTGTTCCAGACCGTTACCCTGCCCGCGGGTGCCTATACCTTCACGGCCGAGTTCAGCAACTGGGAAGGCGAGCCTGTAGAAAGCTACCTTGTAGCCGCCGCCGGCAAAACGCTGCCCGTCACCGACAGCCTGGCCACCAAAGCCCTGGGCTACACGAAAATGCTCTCCAAAGCACAGACCATGACCAACAGTGTGTCCTTCATTCTCACAGAAGAGACGGAAGTGTCGCTGGGCATTCTGGCCAACATCAACGGCAGACGCTGCGTTACCTTCAAGCAGTTCAGCCTCTCCGCCGGAGAGTTCGAAAGCATTGAGGCTGACAACTCCGGCGGACACACCCTCACCGTGGACGCTTCAGGATGGGCTTCACTCTTCCTGAACTACGCCACCTCCATTCCCGAAGGCGTGAAGGCATACGTTGCCGTCAGCCGCGGCACCTCCGAACTGGTTCTCAACCCGATTGAAGACGGCATCATTCCCGCCCAAACGGCCGTTATCATCGAAGCCGAACCTGAAACCTACCTCTTCGCGCCCACCACGACTGCCGGAACGGCCACCAGCCTCCTGCAGGGCACGCTCAGCGACCTCACCACAACTGCCGGACAGGTATACTATACCGTTCAGAAACCGGCAGCAACCGACGAAGCTGTTATGGGCCGCCATACGGGAACCGTCATTCCGGCCAACACGGCCTACCTCACAGCCGATACCGCCGGCGCGCCGGAAGCTTATACCTTCAGTATAGTGCCCACAGGCATCGGCGGCATAAACACCCCGATCAAGGGCAATGATGCCGTGTACGACCTCAGCGGCCGCCGCGTGAAGCAGCCTTCCAAGGGCTTCTACATCATTGGCGGCAAAAAGGTCATTGTGAAATAAAACGGCTGTGATCCAGCACACCGCTCCTGCCATCCGGCTCCGCGAACACCAATTCCGTGGAGCCGGATTTACTTTCCGCCTGACCGCCCCTGCGGCAGTCTGCCCGTTCTTCCGGCACCACAGTCCCTGCAGCTGCTATCGGCACTTTCAACACGCTGAAAAGGCAAAAGCGCATTTTAACACAATTTGCTTTCCGCCGGAAAATGTCATATCTTTGTAACAGCGAAGCGGGATTTTCCACACGGAAGTCCCGCTTTTTCAGTATTTTTCAATGACTTTCAAAGGCATTTCAGAGTAATTTTCGCTTGAAATTCCAAGTATTGCAATTTTAATTTCACGTATTCGTGTTAAAATTCTGATACGGACTTTTCGCCTTTCCCTGCCTGCAACCTATATTTTAACACATCGGAATGTTGCGGAAAGTTAAAAACGTTAAAGTCCGATCCCCGCGAAAATGTTAAAAAAACGGTTCGTCCGGACCTCAAGAACATAGGAATGCACTGCCCTAACAACAAAAAGCACGCCTTTGACGAGAAAAAACGCCAGAATAATCGCCACCCCGTTTTTTCTGCGTATCTTTGCAAGATTAAACACAGTATATACTTTTTTATCATCCCGAATTTTGAAAACATTTGAAGAATTGGGCGTTTCGGAGGCCATCCGCCGCGCCATCGCGGAGTTAGGATACGAAAACCCTATGCCCGTTCAGGAAGAAGTCATCCCTTATCTGCTCGGTGTGGGCAACGACGTCATAGCCCTGGCACAGACGGGAACCGGCAAAACGGCCGCCTACGGCCTGCCCGTGCTCCAGAAGGTCAATCCCGACGACCGCCGCACACAAGCCGTCATACTCAGCCCCACGCGTGAACTGTGCCTGCAGATAGCCGGCGACCTCAAAGAATACTCACGCTACATCGACGGCCTGCACGTACTCGCCGTCTACGGCGGTTCGAGCATAGAGAGCCAGATACGTTCCCTGCGCAAAGGCGCCCAGGTGATCGTGGCCACCCCGGGCCGACTGATAGACCTCATGAAGCGCGGCGTGGCCCGCCTCGACGCCGTGGAAAACGTAGTGCTCGACGAAGCCGACGAAATGCTCAACATGGGCTTTACGGAAAGCATCGACGAAATACTGGCCGGCGTACCCGAAGAACGCAACACACTGCTCTTCTCCGCCACCATGGGCAAGGAAATAGAGCGCATAGCCAAAACCTACCTGCGCAACTATCAGGAGATCGTTGTAGGCTCGCGCAACGAAGGCGCCGAAAAGGTGAACCACATCTACTACCTCGTTCACGCCAAGGACAAATACCTTGCCCTCAAACGCGTTGTGGACTACTACCCGCGCATATATGCCATCATCTTCTGCCGCACACGCATGGAGACACAGGAGGTGGCCGACCTGCTCATACGCGACGGCTACAGCGCCGAGGCCCTGCACGGCGACCTCTCGCAGGCACAGCGCGACCTCACGATGCAGAAGTTCCGGCAGCACCGCACGCAGCTGCTGGTGGCCACCGACGTGGCGGCACGCGGCCTTGACGTGGAGGAACTCTCCCACGTTATCAACTACGGCCTGCCCGACGATGTGGAGAACTACACCCACCGCAGCGGACGCACCGGACGTGCCGGCAAACGCGGAACAAGCATCTCCATCATCCACATACGTGAAAAAGGCAAGGTGCGTGTCATTGAAAAAGTCATCGGCAAGGAATTTGAGGCCGGCACCCTGCCCGAACCGCAGGAAATATGCACCAAGCAGCTCTATCGCGTGATGGACGAACTTGAACGCATTGAGGTTGACGACGTGCAGATAGCCCCTTTCCTGCCCGAAATATACCGCAAGCTTGAGTGGCTCACCAAAGAAGACCTCGTCAAGCGCATCGTAAGCCGCGAGTTCGGCCGCTTCCTCAACTACTACGCCAACGCGCCCGAGATCGTACAGCCCACCGCCACACGAAACGGCAAAAAGGGCGAGAGGAACGAAAACAAAGGAGAACGCCGCCGCGCCGAACGCCAAAACGGCCCACGGCAGGCAGAAGCCGGCTACAAGCGACTCTTCATCAACCTGGGCAAACGCGACAACTACTATGCGCGCGAAATCATCAACCTCGTCAACCGCTACGTCAAAGGCAAAGTGCAGATAGGACGCATCGACCTCACCACCAACTGCTCCTTCTTCGAAGTGCCCGAGGCCGAAGCTTCCCTCGTAATACAGAAAATGGCCAAGGCCAAGGTAGGGGAACGCCGCGTCGTAGTGGACAGCGCCGAACGCGAACAGGCTTCCGCCGGAAACAGGGGAGGCAAGGAACGCCACGGCCGGACAAAACGTTTCGAGGCTGACGCGTCACCGCGCGACATGAAGAAAAAATGGAAGAAAGAGGCTGCGCCCGAACGCGAAGGCAAAAAGAAAAAACGCCACGAGGACTGGCGCCAATTCTTTGAATAAAACCGTCTGCCGGCAATCAGGCTAAAACGCCGGACTCCGGCAGACGGCATTTTCCCCACATACTGGAACCCGACATGAAACACCGCTTTTCCTTACTCATCCTGCTCCTCATTCTGGCAGCCGCCACTCCGGCAGCCGCACAGAACCTTCACCTCAAACTGGGTGGCGGACTAGCCTCACGCTACGGGAGCGACAAAGCCGTAGGCGCCTACAAAATAGGCATGGGCTACGAAGTGGAATTCGACCAGCACTGGACGCTCACCCCCCAGCTGCTCTTCTACGGAAAAGGCTGGCAAGACCCCGAACGCGCCGTACCGGTAATCAACGATGACGGCACCCCCATGCTCGACGACAACGGACAGCAGGCCTACAGCACCATGAGCCGCTCCACAGCCGCCTGCTACGTGGAACTGCCTCTCATGCTGAGCTATTACATCAGAGTGGGCGAGGCACGCTACATAGTCCTCTCGGCAGGCCCCTACGCCGCATTGGGCGTGAACGGAAAGATAAAGACACGGGGCGACGGCAGCCGCATAGGCAGCGAGAAGCTGTTTTACTCCAGCCCGACATTTGGCCATGAAGGTTTGCGCCGCTTCGATGCCGGCATACAGTCGTTTGCCGGATATCAGTTCGGAAGCGGCCTCATACTGGGAATGGAAGCCGACTGGGGACTGGTGAAGACCCGCAGAAACGGCAAGCGTAATCTTTCAGGACTGATATCGTTGAGCTACAAGTTCTGATTACCGGATGATGAATCCTATTAATTTTCATCCCGTTTGAAAATAACCCGTCAGACATCCCGCCCTTTCCGAAAGGCAATATAAAATGTCTGTAACGGTTCATCCTCAAACAAAACAATAACCTCTACCTACCAACGCAGTCCGGCAGCATG
>ERZ778497.811-NODE-811-length-23868-cov-79.669214_pt1 | contig 23868 bp, 16 predicted proteins | sample MGYA00509938_ERZ778497 | MGnify/ENA primary metagenome ERZ778497 (study PRJEB29527, sample SAMN07138969) | mouse gut metagenome | material: feces | host: mouse | place: China:Nanjing | collected 2016-01-25 ... | reverse complement strand
AAAACAGTTGATTCAGCAACAAGGGTGTCATTTATAAAGTTGTAAAGTGGTGTTTAAGGAAGAACCGATTTATCTAAAGTATTCAAAGGATAATATTGTAGTTAATTTTCGTAAATTACGAGAATTAGTGCCAGCTTTGCGTTATCAGAATGATTGGGTTGCTGTAGCAGAAGTGTTAGCTATGCCACAATATGTAGATGGATGTCTTCGGTGTGGCTGGTATCGGGAAGTGATGCAGCAATATATGGAACTTGGACAGCATAAGCACCTGTATGATATCCATCAAAAAATTTTATCTCTGTTGCAAGAAAAGGCAATGTTGTTTCAATTGTGGGGTGAGAGTTTTTTGCCTGCGGCTGTAGAGTCTGGTATATGGTCGCGAATGAAAAAAACAGATATAGTTTGGCAGTATATGCTTCTATACAATTCAAAGCATAAAATAGGAAAAAATATACAAGAAAGTAAAATGCTGCTCCCAAATGCATCTAATGTTAAAATCGCTGTAAAAAATGATGGAACATTGGCAATATTAGAGGGCACTGTATTAAAAAGATACGATTTAAATCTTTGCTCTGAAATTTACTCACGCACTTATATAGACTTGACGAATGCTTTTTTGTATTGGAAAGGAAATACACTGATTGTTCGAGATGAATATAACAGACTTTCTTTTTGTGATACAGGAAGTGAATTGGTGCAAATCAAAAGGGAGCAATGTCATTCGCTGGTCGATTTATATTCTGATGATATTCACAAAATAATACGTGCCGGCGGATTTGAGGAACGGGATTATGCAGATTTCTTTAGAAATACAATTTTTGAGTATCATTTCAATGGAACGCTTAAAGGGACAGAACTATTTTATTCTGAGATAGAGGACATTAAATGTTTTTGCCATAGTTATCTTTGCGCAGTTTTGCTCAACCATCAAATATTGCAAATCATTGATTTAAATCAACGGCTGGTGCTTGCTTCATATGCAGTTTATAATGCATGTTTTGCATATTGGAACGAACAGGGAACGCAAGTTTTGATTGTGTTTGAAAGGGACAAGGTTCAGTTTTTTTCCTATAATTATAAGAATCCAATACCGTTGGCAAACCCTCAGATGTCTATAAAAGATCATGAAAAGGCATATAAAAAGCGCATTGGGAGAAAGAAGATACTTGAGATATTTCAATTTTCGTGTCCAGTAAACAAAAAGGATACGCCTGTTTATACAAATAGTGTATTAGGAAGCAGACAGCCTGTTTTTGCGGCATTTACAATCAAGGGAAATCGATTGGCATGTTATTACTACTATTTGAATCAAGGAAGTATTCGATTATTTCGATTAGATAACAGAGAACTATTGGCAGAAAGTACAGTGGATCCAATCTTTTGGAATGATTCTGTTGGGAGACCAATTTTTTTTAATGAGGAAGGTAATGAAATAATCTATATATCCAGAGGTAAAAAGCATATTTGGAAGATGGATTCTTTAAAATGGGAACATAATGTTTTAGAGAAAACAAATAGCCAATCAAATTTTGTTACAAAACTACAAGAGCGATATTTTTCTTGTGTGGAATCATGGCTTCCTTCTGGAAGTAATAGAAAATTTCAGGATCAAAAGAATATACGAAAAGTTTTACGTAAAATGCTAATGCTAATATTATCACCTCTTGTTTGCAGTGCACAGATAGATAGAGATAATAATATGTTGTTACGTCAAAGTATGCGTCAGGTATCCGTTGTGGAAAGTGGTGATTTTTGGTGGATAGTAGATTGTCACCATAGTATGATTCATGTCTGTGATAATAGTGGATGTTGGGTTTGTCATGAACAACTGCAAATAGAAATACTTGATTTTAATGTGATAGAGAATATAATATATGTTTTACCACAGGATTTGTCAGCTCCAATTCGATTGGATATTGTATCTGTGTAGATATGGTTGACTTGTATGAATCTACCTTGATTTTTTTAAGGAATTGTAGGAAAATAAGTGATACAAATTGCGTAGGATATTTCTTCGAGAAGGTATGTCAAAAAACGTAGTCGTAGCGGGCTACGGCGAGGATTTTTGACATGCGTAATCGGAGAAATAGACAAGTCAAGATGTGTCAGTTATTTTTCTACAGTTCCTAATGGCTAATATTTTTAACAGAAAAGCAGCAATATTAATAACAACAAAGGAGAAATAAAAATGGATTTAGAAAAAATAATGATTGAGATTATAAATGGAGCTGAGGGAAAAATAATTGATGAAATGTTCGAGAATACTTTTTCTGGTATAAAATCGTTGCTTAACGAAAAAATAAGAGTTTTTTATAGTCAGAAAATAGCGCAGGAGGGGATTCGGGACGAGGAGATCGAAGAATATCTAAAGAATTTAACAGATAAATTTTCAAAAGAAATAAATAACACAAAGAGTTTTACAGATGAGGAATTAAGGGAGAAATTTGACAGTCTGTATGATAAATATCTAAAGGATATTGATGAGGAGAGCAATAGGGAATATGGGAATGGAAGTTGTAAAGAAGAGCTTTGGCGGAGATTTAAAATTTATTCGGATAGTTATTTAAAGAAATATAATGAATCTATTTCCTATGGTGAAAATCGAATTATAGATTTAATTAGGAATACAAAGATAACAATAGAAGGGTTAAAGAAGGAGTCTGCACAGAATTTTGGCAGACTGGCGGAAGGACAAAGAGAAATATTGAATTATATATGTGAAAATAAGGATATTCCATTTATAGAAGTAAATAAGATGTGTGGTATTAAAATCAATGATTACGATTCAAAGTATAATTTCTATGGAAATGTTTTTGATTTTGAGTCAGGTCAGATTGTATATGATGACGATGATGAAGGAATACATATATTGAGTTTTCTGATTAAAAATATTGGACGGGCAAACATAGAAGAAATTTCAATAGGAAATATATCAATGCAGTTTTGTAAAGAATGCTATGATGATGACCCTAGAGAATATTATTATGTACTGCCTGTTGTAAAATATGACAGGGAATGTAGGATCAAAATAAATATATTACCAGGCGAGGAACAGTTTGTTTATTGTATTTTAAAAAATAAAATGGATGAACTTTCAGATGAGGAGGAGATAGACGGCTTCTTTTCAGATGGGTGCGGATTCTATTATGATAGAATCCAGATTGAATTTGATATGTTACTAAAAAATAAAAAGATAGAAAGAAAATATAATTATTCTTTTTATCTTTCGGATCAACAGGAAGAATCAAAAGAAACGATAAATGGATTGTATACAATTGATTTTTCAAGATTTGATGTAATTTTATAGTTCTCTTTGTGCTTCGCAGCTTCAAATATTGAAAGAATAACAGCTAGGAAATAAATCTTTTAGATTATTTCCGGCAATTTATTTCATATCGGATATGTATCCTATAAAATTAAATACACAAATTGTCTTTAGTGAGTAAGATCTCAATATTAATTTACCTATTCAATTTTGCATAATTGAATTGTTACAGAAATTGACTTATTCAAATTAATATGATAATGTAAGATAGTATTTGTCAGCTACATATTGTTTAATATAGGCTAAAATTTTTTGTTTGTTACATATAGTGCTTACATTTTTTATGTTTGAATGATTATAGTTTATTAATATTCTATGATGATATTTATAAAACGAGTGTAGAGAATAGACAATAAATTCATGAACGTTTAAATTTATTTGATTAATTACATTTAGATAGGAGTACATGCACATATGATAAAGTATAAAAAAGCATGTTTTTTCATGCTAATTGTCTGTTTGCTTCAGATCGGAATTGTAACTCATGCGGAAGAAAAAAATGAACTGTTGCAGTATTTAACAGCAGTGGCTCAAGGAGGCTCTGTCTATGAAGTAATAGCGGATGGCACGGGAGATTTTACCAGTATTCAGGAGGCTGTAGAGCAGGTAGAGTCAGGGGCAACTCTTTTGATTTATCCAGGTGTTTACGAGGAATATGTAGAGATTATTGATAAGACTGTAAATTTGATTGGCACAAGCAAAGAAGAATGTATATTGATATCAGATACAAAAGATTATCATCACATTCCGCTTACAGTCGCTGCGGGCACGATATATAATATGACAATCTGTGGATCAAATCCAACAAAGGAAAATATTGTTCCTTCTGTTGCAAAGGATTATGACACTACGGATTTGTCATCTGTCTATGATTGGCAGAGTCAGTTTCCAGGATATGCAATTCATATTGATCAAGATTATGCTTATGGCAGAGAATTGTTGATAGAAGGGTGTCGAATTATTTCCGATAGCAATTACTGCGTGGGAATCGGATGCAGAGGTTGGAATACCATTACATTTGCAGATTGTCAGTTTTTCTCTAATGGAGGTGGATGCATCTTTCTTCATAATACACAGACCTTAAGTGGAGATGGGGAAGCGTATTTTATAATGAGAGACTGTGAGTTGAGAAATTATTTGTCTCCGTATGTTATCTCTGTACAGTCCACAGGAAATATAAATCCTACCTACTTGACTTTTCAAAATGTTAAGGTGAGCACAATCGCATATGAAACAAAACGCTTCTATAATAATGATAATATGAATACTTGGTATAATTTAGATCAGCTAAATGATCCCAAAATAAGAAAACTTTTGGCAAACAGTGGATATTATACAACGTTGAAAGATGACTTGATACAGAATTTTAGCTGTGAAACATGGCAAACTATGCAATTAAATATAAATCGAGAATCGCTATTGGAAGATTGGCCAGATTTTGGGGAGGGAATCCATTATATTAAAGAGATGGAGGATAAGAATGATCAAAATAGAGGGCTTACGCTAAAAGGAGCGCGTGGGGGACGCCATGTGGTAAATATCAGCAATCCAAAATTAGATAATCCAAAAGATGGGTGGTGCGGCCTTTACAATATTTATTTAACACAACAGAGTTTTGGAAATACATTGATAGAAATGAATTATCCTATAACTGTATCAAGCGAAAAGATAGAATGAGTTAAAATTAATGATAAAATTAAATATTTTTGATTAGAAAATGTTATTCCGTATATATAGATTCGGAATAACATTTTTTTGCAGTACTTAAGCGTGTTTAAGTGCACATTTCTTAAAACTTATAGAGTTTAGAACAGGGAGAACAGGAACTATAGCTCCATTTACATTGCTGTAAGAATATGGTATATTTTAACAAAAAATTAATAATTTTTGCATTTCATGTCACATTAGAGTTATCGAAAAGCAATTCCCGAAATTAACTTTAAAATTGATGACACAATTCCTTATTGAATTTAGAAAATTATCCAATTATAAAATATCTGATTGAGATTCCATTTAACAGATAGTTCGTTTTTGTCACATTGTGGAAAGGTGGCAAATTTTCATGAAACAGATTGAGGAAAAGATAGTGTGTGTCTGCTGCGAAAGAGAGGCAATGCAGACAGTTACTATTAGCCGATATCAGTTAGATACAGGACTTGACGGCAAACCCACAAAGACAAGCGCATTGCCATTGATATAGGAATGTAAGTATTGTCATTATTGTAGCATTGATATCGGAAAGAAAATTTCAGAGAAGGCAAAAGCTATTGTAATGCCAGCGGTGTATCAAAATATTAAAAAAATAATTGTGGCAGTAGAGTGATAGAGGCGGTTTATCTTACAGGTTCAAGAGAGTGTTCTGGAAATATGCAACAGCATGTGTGTGCAGCAGCACTAATGAAATATATAAAGCTTCTGGAATATAAGAAAGTACCTGTTGATTTGGACAATTTGTTTTATCTGTCCAATATGGAGCTTGATGCACTTGAGCAGAGAGAATTGGGAAGCCTTCCGGCAAATGTGACAAAGGATATATTGGTGGTGTTGTCATAGGATAATACGCTGCGACAGGTACGCGCGGATATCAATTGGTACCGTTTCAAATGCCTATTATTTTGTCAGCTAAAGACATTCAGGAGATTGATACGGGATTTGCTTCCGGTGAAATCAGTATATTAAATAAGATATCAAAGATTATATTATTTCAGTGCGCGAATGCTATGATTGCAAGGCGGTATTCAGAATTAATTGGCAATTATCTCAGACAGTTTGAAAGTTATAGCTATAATGAGGGCAAGGGATTGTTGGAGATTTTGATTGGTCATGGCGAAAAAAAGAGGCAAAGGTGTGTCAGAACAGTTATATGCGCTCATTGGACCAGAAGAACTTGTTCGCTTGAGCACGAGTACACTGTTTTTTAATTCCTCATATACCAAGTACTCGCTATTTGTATACGAGGATTAAAAAACGGTGTACTAGGGCAATGATGATAAAGCAAGTAAATGGACAATTGATATTGCGAAAAGATTCATATAAAAGAGGGAGAGACATATGAAGGTTTATACAAAAAAATCATTAATCATTATCACAGCTTTATTCCTTTTCGTCGTAACAGCATGTGGCAATAAGGATGCGACTCCTGAAGTCTCTGACAATTTGACGGAAGATACAGAGCTTATCGAAGATTCGGGAATTACAATTGGAGAGCTGGAAGACAGCATAGGAACAGATGTTGTGCTTCTTATGGATGAGAGTGGCTCTATGGTAAAAGCTGATGAGAATCGTATTGCAATTGAGGGTGCAAAGTTATTTATCGATATGGAGAAGTTAACAAATGCAAATATTGCGCTCGTTGAATTTTCAAATAAGACGGTTGCCTCCAAAATGGTGGAAATGACACAACAAAATAAAGAATATTTGAAAGGGATATTAGATAGCGTAAATTACGAAAGAACTGCTCACACAGATATTGGAGCAGGATTGCTTGAGTCAGTCGACATGTTGAATGGTTCTGGAGATAACCGAAATAAGTCGATTATTTTGTTTACAGATGGAAGAACGGATATTGATGCGGGAACTACTGGAAGAAGTACAGAAGATTCTGAAAATGATGTGCGTGCTGCGGTACAGGAAGCGCAGGAAAAAGGTTATAAAATTTACTGTATTGGATTAAATGACAATGGAAGTGTGGATGAAAAGGAATTGAAAACAATTACAGAAGCCACAGGAGGGCAATATCTAATCGCTTCCAATGTAGATGACATTACAATGTTCTTCGAGAAAATATTCGGTGCAATAGGGGACTCTGATGTTGAGAAGTTGAAGGAATTTGAGGCAGATGGCAGTTATGAAGATGTTCAGTTTTCAATAGAGGATGAGAATATTATAGAAGCCAATATTGTAATATTATCCTCAAAAAGTATTGAAGATGTAACTCTTGCAAAGATAAATGAAGATCCTATTGATATTGCCAACGATGAGAAGTTTGTCTTTACTCAGTCAAACAGGTATACTCTGGTCAAGATGATTCTCCCAGAGCAAGGAGAATGGGTAATTCGTGTGAAGGGAGTATCTGGCGACTCGATTCATGTTAGTAAGATATGTAGTTATGAGATATCGCTTATGGTAGATGCCAGCAGGACAAAGGTTAAGCGAGGCGAGGCAGTTGATATAAGGGCATATTTATCATCGAGTGGAAGAGTGATTGCAGACGCTGGATATTATGGCAGCCTTGCTGGATATCTTTCTGTAGTAAATATGGATACGGGCAGTGAGGTACAGTCAGAAATGGAGCCGGATAAAGATGGAAACGGTTTGCTTAAAACATTTGTACCGGAGGACTGCACTACATATGAAATGTGCGTACATATTCAAGGAAATGGATTCTATCGCGACAGCACTTCGTTTTATATTGAGTCTTATATGAACCCTCCAGTAGTATCACAGGATACCATTGAGTTAAATTTAATTACAGGTCAACAAAATGAAATTGATTTAAATCAATATTTTATAGATGAAAATGGGGAGGAAATTGTCTATTCTTTGTCTGATATTCCAAAAGAGTTGGACGTAGTAATTAGCGAAAGTACTTTAAAAGTGACGGCTTTGAAGAAAGGAACTGTAAAGTTGCGAGTATATGGTGATAATGGTTCTGCTAAGAAGGCAAGTTTAACGTTTATAGCAATCTGTGAAGACAAGGAATTTAACATATTTGTTATTATAATTCCGGTTGTGTTGATCTTGGCAATTTTGTGCATTATTCTAATAATTCGCATGATGTCCCAAAGACTACAAGGCATGTTTAAATTTTCATTGGAATCGTGCAGTATGGATGAATATGGAATACCTAATATTGTAGAATTTGATATTTTGACACCGATTAAGGCGGATCAAGTAGGAAAGCATGGATATAGTGTCCAAAAATTGTTGGAATTTTTAAGCAGTTATTATTTGAAAATGGAATTTGTTGATGAGAGGAAAGCACAATTTACCCAATGTGTAAATCAGATGTCTTCCGAAGCAAGTAAAATTAAAGTGTGTGGAACAAACAAAGAATTTACAATTAAAGTAAAGAAAAAAAGTGGACGTGTACAATTTGTAGAAAATGGTATGGTTCGGGATAAACAAATGCTTGAAGTGTCTCTGGCAGGAGGCATAAAGAGAGTGGTGCCAGTGGCAGAGCGCACATTTGGGATTCGCTTTCAGACAGAAAAGCCAAAAGAGTATGTGCAGATTAATGCTGTCTATAAAAAGATATAATATTTCCGCAAATAAAAATATTAATAGGGGGGTAGAAAATATGGCATTGACAGGTGAACAGAGACAGAGGATGGATAAACTTGATTTTCAGTTAGGTGGTGGGTTTTCTGATTTTATGACAAATAAACAGAAGTTAGAGCCGGCAGACAGTAAGTTTTTATTTATAGGACTTGGAGGAAAGGGTAGTAGTACTGTTGCTAGCATTAAGACAAATATTTATAAAAAATTTAAGTGCCCGGAAGGAAAGACCCATCCAAAAAATTTTGAGTATCTTGTGATTGACACAGACAAAAATGAACTGGATAAACTCTGTACAGGAGGATTTGGCGAGGTTGGACTTAGCGCTTCACCCATTGATTTGGAGGCATGTCAATTGTATGACTCCAGCGCTGCAAAAAAGTTAAAGTCTGGAAATCATCATTTAATTCCAGAATATATTAACGAGTGGTTGAATCCGCAGATACAGGCAGAACTCCAAGGAAATGGTGCAAGTGGTATCCGTCAGGCTGGACGGTATCTGCTGTTTGGTGAGGACGCGTTTCAGAAACTGCGCAATGCACTTTATAACAAGCTGCAAAGCTTACATAATCAGATTGTAGATTCTGCCAAAGAAGAGCTAATTGTCTATATTTTTGCAGGCGTTGGCGGTGGAACAGGCAGCGGAACAGTGATTGATATTCCATATATTGTCCGAAAGATTTGTGGTGATAATGCGTGGGCAGTGAAAGTATATGGATATATTTTTCTGCCAGATGCCTACCCAGTGACGGCAAAAGGGACACATATTAAATATAATAGTTATGCTGCGCTGAAAGAGATTGATTCCTTGATGAATTTGGGAGTAATGGACGGAGCAGCACATTACAGGGCAACTTATATGCCTGGATTTGAAGTTGATTCAGTAGAACATATATTTGATTCTTGCGTTTTGGTATCAGGTAAACGTGGCAATGGTCTGGTAAAAGAACCAGAAAAATTTACGAAACGAGTTGTTGTGGATAATATTATCAATCTTGTATCAAAAAATGAAATTGATAATGGTTTTCTGGCAAATTCCTTTTTAGACAATGGTATAGAAGAAATTGCAAATAAGGTAAAGGTGCTTAGTGATAAAACGGTGCCAAAAAATGCTTATTATCAGTATCTTGTTATTGGAACAGGGGCGTTAGTGCTTCCGATTGAGCAGATTCTGGCTTATATTGCGCATGGCACAATGGATATGTTCGCACAAGGATGGGATAGACATGCCAAACAAAATCATGTTGAAGAAATGCTTCATATTGCGCCAATGCTTCCAGAGGAACAGGCAAACAATATTATTGGCAGATCGACAGTGCCGCTAATGCAGTATACGAGAGGTATTGGAGGAAAGGCAACAAAGCAGGATGTGATTAGCGGGAGTCTTTTTAACATATTAAAGCAGCATCATATGAAGCAGAATGTCGCTTTATACAATGCATGGGATATTGCAAAACACCAAGTATTAGAATTTATTATAGGGCAACTGGAAGATTACTATAATAAGAGATTTACAGACCCAGAATGTGGAATCTATTTTTTGAAAGAACTTTTGGATGACAAGATTTTAGACGGCAGAAGTATTAATGGTGTCCTGTATCGTTTGGATAAAGATTATCAGGAGGCACTAAAAGGACTGATTGCGGGACAGTATAGTATGCAGAATCAGATGGATGAGCAGATGCGCAAAATTATTGCAGAGTTGAATTCGTCATTGTGTTTTGGACCGATTGCTACAGGAAAAATTGAGGATTACAGAGAATTGTGTGTGTCAAGACTTATTTCAGACAATATAGTATATCTGTACAACGAGATTATTTCAGACTGTCTAAAGCAAATTATTGCATGGATAGAAGAAAAAATTACAAATTTAAATACGTATATTGATATTTTTGTGTATATGCGTGATATCGTAGACCGCAATTATCAGAGCGTGTTAGAGGGTACTATTCCAATCGCAGAATATGCTGGACAACTATTGGATTTTGCTGAGCGTGATGACACAAATATGCGGCGAATTATTAAATATATGGATGATATGCTCGCAGAAAAACAGCCAGAAGGATTAGTAAGTGCGTTTGAAAATGAGATTTTAAAGACACAAAAGAGATGGGTTCAGAGTACAGAGGATTTTGACCCAATGAATGTGTTTGTGCATTTCCTTGAAAATCAGTACAGCGATCTGCCCAATCTTACGATTGAAAGATTTTTGGAGTTAAAATATGGCACGGCGGGATTGGATAAGGGGTTAAGTTCTGCTTTTAACGAGTTGAAAAATAAGGCGGGCGTAATCTTTCCGACCTCAGCAGTATTAAATTTAAATTCTCTGGCAAGCCATCGATATGTTGTGGTTCCATCAACCGCATTAAAGATTTCAGCAGCAATGCAAAATTTTGCTGTGGCAAATGGTGCAGATGTTTCTAAGAGCGTGGATATGAATAGTATCTATTGGTACAACCTGGTAATTGGGGTACCTCTTTATGCCCTGGCAGATATTAATGAATATGAGAAAATGTATGAAGGAAATAATATTCCGGGTATGCATACAAGAGAAAACAAGACTGAGAACTGGAAGGATATGCCAGCTTTGTCAAATAGTATTTTATGGCCGTCTGCTGACTTTAATAAAAGAGAGCGCAGTTATATGCAGACAGTCAAGGTAAACGTTCAGAAATTTATAGATTGTGGATTGATTATAAAGGAAGAGTCCACAGAAATCTATAGAGCGATTTGCTTACCTGAAAATGACACGAGCTGTAATAAGGAAAGTATAATATGTTGGTGTAAGACAAAATATATAAATGATCCTGAATATACGCAGGAAGGCTTGATTGATTCCAGCAAAGAATTTATGAAAAAAATGATATCAGAAAATATGCTCAAGGAATATCTTGTCACGTTAAGTAATGTGTACTTTAATGTTACGGATGAAAATTTATATCAACTTGTACGCATGAATTATTTTCTATATACAAAACTGATGCAGATGTATGAGGTTTATAATAGTTGTCTGCCAATCATAGAAGAAGCTAATAGAGAAGTCGTAGAGCATAAAAAGATGATGAAGTTTTATGAATATGTACGAACAGGAATTATATCTTTTGAGGATGATATTGTGATTATGACAGACCGATCAGGAGAACAACAGGAGTTAATGTATTTTTCTGATTATACAGCAATTGAGGTTACTAATTTTATCTATTATACATTTCAAAATTTTGTAGAAAGATTCAAGGATGAGGATTTGGAGGAAATGGATGAATATGCGAAGGAATTAAGCAGTGACCATTCAGAGGCGGCAAAAAACAAGTATCGAGGATTTTCGGATGCATTTATGGACCGCTGTGCCACAGCGAGGGAGAAACTAAAAAAAATAGATGCTCAGAAAACTCTAAAGCAGGCAGGCATGGGCAATATGATTGCAAAATACAATACTTTTTATGATGAGATGATGCTTTTAAAGAAAGGCTGAATTTAAGAGGAGAAGTGTCAATGATTTCAATGCAGATTGATTCTGAAGTGGATAAGATTGTCAATAAAGTAACAGCGCAGAATAAGGTTCGATTTAATGAGATAACAAGATATCCACTGTGTATTCTATACAAAGAATTTTCTGAGAATATAGAACAAATGTTTAAAAGAGAGCTTATTACAAAATTTGGAAATGAAAAGGCTATCTTTTTGATAAAAGAGCATGGCGGAACAATGCCAGATTCGCTACATCAAGCTGTGTTGTACTTTCAAGAAAAGATGGAAAATGGCAGTCTGCAGAAGTTGAATCAATATTATATTCCGATTATTTTTATGGCAGATAATTTGGAGGCCAGCCAGATGACTGCTGATATGCGTGCATTGTATAATGCATTAAAGCAAGAGGGGCTGCATGAGGGATATAACATTTGTTTTTACTGTATTTTTGATTATTCAAAGATGAATGGTATCAAATGCAGAGAACAGCTAACGCTGCTTCAGCAGAATGCGTCAGGTCAATATCCTGTTGGCGTTTTTACGCAGGATAATACATGTAAGTCAGAATATCCAAAATATAAAAAGGCAATACAGTCGATGGTCATGCATATTTTTCTACAGTCGATGAATGCACAAAATCGCGTCTCGATAATGTGGAATCAGAGAGGGATGAATACCCCCAACTTTGTGGTTGGATATTGGAAACTTGACATTCTCAAACAGAAGATTGTAGATTATCTGATTGACTGTATTATGCAGCAGGATATGCGCGTGATTGAAAGCGGAGAATACAGAGGCAGGATACACCAATTAATTGACGGCATGATGGATTATTCGTCAGATGAACTGCTCACAGTATTTTGTAAAATGCCGATTCATTATAATCAGTTGAATGAATCTCTGCGGCCAGGAGTGTTTCAGGTACCAAGAGACATTACATATAAGAAGCTAATGCTGAGTATGTATGGCAGCGAAAATCCTTGTTATGAGTTTTTAAAAGCAAATATTGCTGACAGTATATCTGATGATTATGTAAATCAATTTTTTGCCTCCTCGCAGCTAGGAAATTTATATGCAGTAAAAAATGATTTATACTCTGTGTTACAAGATATTCGGAAGACTTATCAGGAAGAAATAAAAGTATATCAGTCTGAACGGATATCTGACAGTGGATATTATCGATTTGTATACAAGACAAATTGGGCAGAAATTATCAATATACTTAAGAGTAATTTTTGGCAGATAGATGCTGAGATCTTTCGGCTAGAACGAAAGATTCAGTTTGTAGATACAATAATAAAACGGATCGATTCTCCTGATTTTCAAAAGTATATCAGAGAAAACGAGGAACGGAATAGAGATGAGATTACTGGTCTTGTCTCTATTCGGACAGAGGCAGTAATGCCAGTAAATCCTACTCTAAATGCAGTTAATTTTCAACCATCTATCCAAGTGAATAAAAGCGTATTCCGGTGGGATATGGATGTACTTAATTGTGGTATGTTTGATGCCATGCAAAAAAATATCGTGAATTTAAAAGATCAGGTGGATAAATGGCTGCAAGGAAGTATAACAAATGTTTTAGGAGAGTTTGTGCAACGTTTAGATAGTATGAAAAGTAATAATTTGATGGAAGCCTACTATTCAGCGAGGCTTTATGTTCCAAGAGACGGAAAGGAAACAGAGACGTTGTTTACTGCGCGGAATAGGATTGGTAATAACAATGATATTCAGAAAATTGAGAATGTTATTCGTTCAAGTCTGCCAGAGGTTTATATAGAACAATGCGATTGGGAAACTAATACGTGTTTTGAGTTATTTGCATTTAGGGAAATAAAAGACTTTTCAGATATTTATAATATGAGTTGACTAAGGAGGATATTGACATGCCCGAAAATGTATCCATTCGATGTGAGGGAAATTTTATCAAAGTAAATTGGGAGTGGGGATGCAGTGATTTTATTTCCATGAAGATTTTTTATAAAAAGAAGGAAATAGAAAATGGAGATGGCGCTGAATTTACAATAGGGGGTGTTTTGTATTATCCGGGAAAGCAAAATGGCAATGCGGAGAAAAGACTGACAAACGAAAGTGGGCTGTATACTTTTACATTGCTGCCAGTAGGACAAAATGGAATTCCTGGTGAAAAGACCATAGTCACAGACATTATGTTGGGAGAGCAACAAAAGGTAGGGTGGCATATTGTTTATCAGAAAGATAAGGTTCAGATTGTTTTTCCTAAACTGGAGTTTACTATTCCGCCAAGTGTAGTCTTTATAAAATATGACAATTATATAGCGCCATTAAATTATGAGATTAATTGTGGCAGTAGGTTATTATTTCCTTTTGGAATAGATACAGGGCATATAGCGTTGATCGCGAAGAAACCATACGATAAAGTATATCGGTTTACACAGGTTTGATAAGGAGGTATTATGGCAAAATTTCATAATGTACATTGTACGAATTGTGGAAATGTATATGCTGCCAATCAGATGGCAGTAAATATAGACAGCATTATCCGAAAGCATCTTGAAAAAAGGCAGTATAAAAATGAATTTTTTAAAGCTGCAAAGGAACTGTTTGACGAGATTTGTATTGGGATGTATCAACCACGATTTCAGATGGAACAGACAGAAATTTTATTTGCAAATTATTTAAAAATAGACTGCAGATATATTCTTGAGTTTATTCAAAGAAAATATCAGATCGATATGGATATTGATAAACTTACAGAAAAGACCAACCAAGATAAGAAAAAGGATGCGTTTGACGCTATTGATCAGGATTTGGGTATTTCTGAAAATGCCTTTGATGATCTCTGTTTGAATATGACTTTATATCATAAAGTGGATGTTGATGCAACCAAAAAACGTGACTATATTAAAAGGTTAATAAAGTTGCTTTCACAAAATTCAGATCAGACTATTCTTGAGTGTAACTGTGAGTTTTATACAGTGAAGGATGACAGCGGCAATGAGTTTGAGAATATGCTGACGGTGACATATTTTGATGGAGAAACGGAGTCCTTTCAACATATGGTATGTCCAAATTGTGGCGAAGCGTTTTATATGGATGCGGGGCAGTATGAAGAGAAAGTTATTGTTATGCTTGGGAGTTCCCGTGTAGGAAAGACAGCTTATCTTGCTGCGTTGGTGGAGAAACTGATGCCAATGTATGGGGCTTCTGAATTTGAAGATAAGATTGCAATTATAAATTCAAAAGACCGTAAGTTTGAAGATTTTAAAAAGAATATACTGAATACATACAGAAGAAATTACAAGATTATTAAGACGGATATGACGGCTGAGACAGTTCCTTTATTTTCTCTTAAAATTAAAATAGAAGAATCGAAAAAATATGTGATTCTTACCTTTGTAGATCTGCCAGGAGAAGTTTTTGTTCCGCTTAGCGAAGACGAGCATCAAGCGGGAGAGGCAAGCGGGAAGTTTTTAATTAATCACAGAAAAATCTGTGAGTCTGCTGATATATTTTGGTTTTGTCTTGCACCTGTGCAGATTGATGGACGTCTTGAACATAGAAATAAAACAGCCTCTGATAAGGTGGAATTGGATATGGATATGATATTGACCAATATCGAATCCATGATAAGATTGATTGGCAGAAAAAAGAAGGAAATCCCTCCAGCAGCAGTATTAGTTACTATGAGTGATATTATTGCGCAGGAAGAGCAGTTATATTCCTCAACGTTTAATGAAGGATTATATTTGAATATGCCAGCAGGGACCAAGGAAGTACAGTTTAAACAAGACAGTTTTACAGGATTGGCGAAAAATGTAAAAAGATATCTAACTTCTCAGAATGTAAAAAATATTATACCACGTATTCGAGATATGTTTCATGAGAAAAATTTCTTTTCGGTTGCTGCTTATGGAATTGATATTGAGGAGGGAATTAACCGCGATAAAAAGCCATATGGAATTATGCTTCCTTTTATATGGACATTAGCAGTTTTGGGTTATATTAAACCTGTGGAATTCACCAAAGAAGAGATTGGAAAAACACCATTTGTAAGAAAAACAGTAGAATACTATGCGGAGAGTGCGAGAGAGAATTTGTTTTGGGATTAAGGGAAGAGAAAGGCGTGAACTGCAATGATGCAATTATTATATGGCAATGACGGCAAAAATTATGTCACGATAGCGAAGTCGGCAGAATTGACACCTGTGCAGGAAGAGGAATTGCTTAAGGGATACTTGGGGTATGATTTTGTAAAAAACACTGCCCAATATTCAAGTATTTCCAGTCAGCCAGTTTCTTTCACTTATGTCACTACAGATTTGTCTGGGAGTCTGCCAAAGGAAATGATATTGCTGTCAAAAAATGCAAGAATGTCAAATTATCAAACCCCGTCGTACTATGCTCATTTTCAGCTTATGGATATGGAAGAATCTTTGTATGGAGAAGATTTTTTGTCATTCTTAAAACGAACATTTATCAAAGATAGAGATCTAAATGACTATATTGGGGGTACTTTGGATAATTTTCAAAGTACAGTTGACGAGTCCGTGATATTAAATTGCAATGCCATAGAGCAGGAAAAGTTAATCGCAATTGTTGCAAGTGTTTTGTCTGTTGCAGATACTCTGTCAAAAAAAGTTAGTATTATTCTGGATGTGACAGGCGATGCATATAATGCACGCGCTTTGGAGGTGATTGCAACAATCTATACGTATCTGCCTTATAATATTCGGCGCAGTGTTGGGGTCTCCACATATGCAGGGGAAGATTCTATGATTTCCAATAGGATTAAAGTACAATTATATACGCGTGATATGGCTGAAAAAAGAGAAGAAGGCATTATAGACCTTCTCAATATGAATCCACAGGAAATAATGCGGCGGCTTCCACAAAGTATTGTGGAGTTAGCAAAAGATTTTGTGGAGAGTGATGTGGCGGTTAGAGAGGGCTGGTTTCAGGCGTTTATCAGTGTTTTTCAGTTGAAAAAAGTCACTGTGGAAGAACATACAGCGTTTTTTAAAAGTATTCGCAAATGGCAGGAAGAGGATTTGGAATCAATTATGGATGAGATTGCGGTTCATGCGTACAAAGAAATGCAAAAGCCGCAGAAATCTATGGTATTCCAAATATTTCAGAATACCATGAAAAAGCGTTTTTTTGAAGAAGGATATTTAGAAAGATTTCATGAAATTATTGAGGAACTACTCAAAAACCAAATGCAAATGGAATTGGATAATCGTCTAAAAGCGTATATTATGCTTGGAGAGGCCGTTTCTGTGCTTACATTTCAACAAGATACGTTTAATCAATGGTTTAAAGTAAGACATATTAATGTGGCAAGACGTGAGATTAAAGATGATAATCAGAAATTATTACAGGTCTTGGATAAGTTCAGCATGAAAATAAAAGAAATGAATTATGGCGCTGAGAAGTTTGCAGAGATAAAGAAAGGGATGCAGGAGCAGCTCAAAAATGAAATAGAAGTTGTACAAAATCAAATAAATAAGGAAGTTGATGAAGAAAATAAAAGGATATACAAAGTCTTACAGCAACAGGAAATAGTCCCATATTATAATATTATCGAGCGTATCTATACAGAAATTCGATATGATGAAAATAAAGATACGTTTCAACAATTATTGAGTGAGAAAATACAAAATTATTTGTCCAATATAGTATACTTTAAAAGCTATTCAAACTATTGTGCCATAATGAAATTCATAGATTTTTGTAAAAAAATGCTTGATGAAAAGAACTACCAAACAATTGTAAAGATTGTAGAAGAAAAGGGAGAAGCAGTAAAAATCATGGAGAAATGCAAGATGATACAGTGGAACAACTGGAATGATATTTTAACGACTTATCAAAATATTGCACAGATGGACACTGTTTCTTACGGAAAGGAGGACATTGTTGTTCCAAATTATGAATTGGAAATCGATTCTAATAGGTATTCGTTTGACAGTAAAAGATTAAAAATACTGATACAATTTTTGGTAACACCAAAATATAATGCGTTAGAAGCAAGAAAAATTTTTAGAGAAAATCAGTATTTATTGTATAGTTTAAAGGATATTAATATTTTTGACGAAAGGCATTTTACTTTTCTTATGGAGTTCGCATCATACATTAATATTCAGCCCCAAGCAGCATATCAGGAACAAATACTAGACTACTATATCAACAATTCTAATATTTTGTCGGAGGAGGAGCTTAAGTCCCAAATAGATTATTTGGATACACGCATTTTGGAGCGTCTGAAAAATAAACTGGATTTGTATGCAAAAATAAATATAAATCAATTTCGACGAGTGTTACAAAATAAAATTCCACAAAATAATCCTTCAACAATAATAGAACAGGATTCTGAACAAATAAAGTTGCCAGTTGTTGCATTTAGTAGTTCAATATTGCCGGCAATATTGTTTATGGCAGCATCATTTATAACAGCATTATTAAGCGCTCCTTTGACTGTTCTTGCTGCATTAACCTTTTTTTGTATTTTGTGTGGTGGTATTTTATGGGCAGTGGCAAATCTTTTGCTGAAAAAAGATATAGATGGATGGTTTTTTGGAAGTACCATAGGTTTTGGACTATCTGTACCAGCAATTTGGATAGCATATGCGATCACTCATTTTATTTTGTAGGAAACGACAAAAGTATTTGCCGCTTTGCGGAATATGGTTGGCACAGAATAAATGCAGCTATAATTTGTGCCTACGATAATATAGGTTTTGGGAGAGATAGACTATGAAATGGAAAAAAAATGAAATATTGGTATCTTTATTGTGTGTATTCCCATCAGTATTGTTAATTACAGCTACTTTATTTGTTGTGCCACGTGTTGCTGCAACAAATAAGCCTGAGGAAACTTCGACAGCGCCTATTGTTGATATAGATAATCAAAAGGAACACATGCCTGACGCAGTAGAATCTGTTTTTTCTAATAAACAAAAAGATATGTTAGAAGATGAGCGATTGGAGCATCAGGAGGAAGTAGAGTATATGGCAGGGACAACAATTAGTCAGACGATAGAATTCACTACTTCGGAAGAAATAATAGAGAACAGTCAAACAGTAGATTTCACAGATTTAGCGACACCAGAGAATATGGAGTTTCCCGCAACGTCAGAAGGAATAACAACAAATGTATCTGAAGAAGGCAATCAGACAAGTGAGACAGTAAAATCAACTGAAACAACAGGAAATAGTTATCCATAAGAACTAATAAATGTTGGTCAAAAACTAGAAGGAAGTCAAATAACAAAAAGTGTTTGATTTAAAGAGCACAGTTAGAAAAGAATTGGCTTATAATGACAGAAAATTCTGGAAGATAAGTAGGAGGAAACATGGCGAGGAATGAACCTTTGAGATGTCCTAAATGTGGGAGAATGGTGCCTGATAATGAACTAATATGTCAAAATTGTTGGACTGTATTGCCTATAAATACGAATGGTACAAAATCATCACAAGAGAATGAATCAGATAAAGATGATTCAACAGAAATTTTTTCTGGAAACAAGTGTAAAAAGTGCAATGCAAATTTACCGCCGACAGTAAAAAAGTGTCCGCAATGCGGAAAGCCTGTTAAATCGCAAAAAGGTATTTTATGGATCATACTCCTTATTGCAGGGGTACTAGCATTTGGTACATGGTTGTTAAGCAGCAAATCAACTTCTAAGCCAGAGCCAAGTTCTGCGCAAAATACACAATTAAATTTAGATTCCAATTCAAAATCGAATTCGACTTCAAATCCAGATACTGGCTCAACACCAGCTTCTGCCCCAAAAACAAATGATACTGCAAAAACAGTAAGTTCTCCTAATTTTACAGAGGCAGATAAATTACGGGATTCTGGAAAGGAACTAATTACTGTAGATAAAACACTTCCAGAAGGAATGAATACGTTGAGAGAGGCAATCTCTCTATATATACAAAAGGCAGAGGAAGCAGGAGATGCAATGTTGGTATCCGATCAAATTGAGGATACCTATGCTTCCTATGAAACGGCGATGCTCAAACATAAGAGTATGATGGAAAGTACGCTATCTGGAGGTATTTATGCACAGATTATGGAAGAATTAAATGATATCATCTCATTAGGAGAAGACTTGGCAGCAAAAGGATACGCAATTGATGCGTCTTCCATGACAGAGACAAGAGATATCTTTGACAAAGAATACAAAGAACGTATTGCAGAGGAGTTTAACAGTTTTACGCAGCGAGATATGTGGTCTCGAACAGAAGCGTGGAAATTAATCAATGATACAGCGGATAATATGTTTGACCCTGCAGATTTGGATGATCCTATCCGACTGCGATATGTTTATGCACTTTCGTGGTGGATACAAAAACAGCTTGAAACAGAGATTGGAAATGGGACAATCACTGAAAAAGGTGCTGCAATTAAAATTGCAAATCAGATTGAGGAAATGGACTACAATCCGATGATGCTTCATTATTATATTATATATATGAATCATTCTGGAGAGGATTGTTCAGAAGTGGAGAAGGCGTATCAGGATATTGTGGATTATCTTGCAAAGACACAAGGAATACGGCTTGGAGAAGACATTATGTTAGATCAATTCTGGTATTTTAATGATTTTGAAAATTATCCAGTGGATAGTAAAAATGGTGTCACTCTGAAAAATCGACAGTGGATTCGCGCGCGTATGAAATCGGTATCTTTTGCCAAATAAAAATATTGCAACTGTGCGGTTGTAATCCGACAGGTGCAATAAGAGGGTAGGATTAGTAAATGAAAAACAGAAAGTCGAATAAGGGAATTTTAATAAAAATATTAATTTTTTCTCTAGTTGTATTGTCGTTGCTTTTATTGGTGATGGCACTTATCCACATTAAAACACAAGAAACAGAAAAAGAGACTTCTGAAATAACAGAGGTTGAATCCTCGGAGAGTTCCGAAGTAATTAGCAGTGTTCCTGAATCTGAGGAAGAAACGGATATTGTGGCATATCCAGCTCCGCAATATGATTTTACCTGTGAAGAGGTAACGATAAAAATTCCTGGAATGAGTGAAGAGTACACATTTGCATGGATTAGTGATTTACATATGATTACCGATTTGGCTCCTGCGGAAGATGTGATGCCTGGCAATGAGGAGACAATTCAGTTTCGCTATGAATTTTTTTCTACGCCAGATGGTATGAGAAGTGTGGAATTATGGCCGGAAGTGGTTAACTTTTTAAATTATGGGGATTTTGACGGAGTTATCTTTGGCGGGGATATGCTTGACTATTATAGTAATTCTAATCTCAAAGCATTTATGCAGGAGTTTGAGAAATTAAACTCAGAAGTTCCAGTATTGTATATTCGGGCGGATCACGATTACGGATATTGGTATGGTGGAGAAGTGCTAAAAGAGACAGATACACATGCATTGCATAAGACAATTGACAAAGATGATATAAATGATAAATATTGGGAATTTGATGATTTTATTATAATAGGGGTAAATAATTCAACAAAAGATATGCAACAGGAACAGCTTGATTTAATCTTATCTTTGTATGAAAAAAACAAAAAGATAATTATGGTGACACATGTACCATATGCGTCAATGATAGATGAAAGCCTAAAGGCGTTGTCTATGGAAGTGCGACAAAAAGTATATTATTGGGGTGGGGGTGACTATGTTCCAAATGCTGTTACAAAAGCATATCTTGATAAAGTTTACGCAGAGGATACAAACGTTTGTCAGGTGTTAGCAGGGCATCTTCATGCGCAGTGGGATGGAATGCTCACACAGCAGGTTTCGCAACATATTTTTACTCCAGGTTATATGGGAACAATCGGAATTATTCATGTAGTAGGCGAGGAAACCGGAAATGAATAGTGTGAAATTAAAATTTCACTATTTTAACATCAATATTCATCGAGATAGCACAATGTGTGTTTGTGCATATAAATGCTTGATTTTGATTCTTATTCTGCTTTTGGCAATATCTAAGATAAATGTAAAGGCTTCTGAGCAGGATAGCACTCCTGTAAGTGTGTTTCCTGAACAGGAAATACATAGCACTGGTGCGGTTTCTAATGAAAACATAATAATGCAAACTGACACCAGTGCAATAATTGATATGGCAATGCAATTAGGAGTTTCTATAAAAGACTCTCCTTATCCAAATGGAGAGAATACATATGAACAGCTAAAAGTACCAACACAGATTATCAAGACAGGAGGATTTTATTTTATAGTAGATTGTTATCACAATCAGGTTTTATATAATCATCAGATGTCAACAGATGCAAAGGATTGGAAGGTATTAACGCGGGATGTAGAGCTGCCACATTCCATTGCTAGTGATGGAAATGTGTTTCTTGTTACAGATACAGAAAGAAACAGAATTTTGGTATTTAAGTGGGAATTCTCCAAATTTCGCCATGTACAGACATTTGCAGAAATAGGAAAACGTCCTCATTATATTGATTATGACAGAGAATCGCAATCATTTTTTGTATGGAGTTCCATGACAGGCGAAATGTACATTTTTAAGACGGATTTGACAGGTGCAGTTTGTTTAAGTCAGGTTAGACAGTTATTTGAGCTTGAGGATTATTATGTGCGGTCGTTTGCCATAATGGGGGATAAGATTTTATTTCCATCGGGGACAAATAGTTATATGATACTAGCAGATAAGAATACATTAGAAGTTGAAGAAAGATATCCTGTCACTTCTGAAATTGCTGGTATGGCATATGCAATAAAAATTGGAAGCTATTATTATATGACAGTTGCTTGTGATTTAAAAGCGGATCAGAAGAAGGCAACTATAATTCGGACAACAGATTTGACAAGCTTGTCAGAGGGGATTTATGAAACGGTCTATGCACAGATTACCTCTGCACCAAATGGGATTCCATATTATATAGATTTTTTTGATGGCGCATTTTATATGACGCAGCATAATACCTCGAAAAGTGTAGTGAAATTTCAAATTCAGAATGATACAATTGTGAATACAAAAATGATGTTTTAAAAAATATTATTGATTTATAAGTAATCTTAGAAACCTTTGAAATATAATAAATTTTAAAGGTTTTATAATTTTGATGGGAACAAAAAATAAGGAAATATAAATCTTTTGAATTTCCAAAGTAATTTTATACAATAGCAGAATGCGATATGAGTATATTAAATAATGAATCAGAAAAAGACATAGCAATCAAATTAGAAGAAATGAAGCAAATGTTAAGAGAGAGAAAAATGCCGCCTGTATTTTTTATTGGATCGGGCTTATCAAGAAGATATTTGGATTCTCCAAATTGGGAGAATTTACTAATGAAAATTGCAGAAGAAGTGGAGTGTAATTATGAAGAATTAAAGAAACGTTATGAACCTGAATATGACAGAATTGCACAGGAACTAGAATATTATTGTTTTAGGCATGCAAAAAAAGAAGATATTGATAAGAAGAAACGAAAAAGTATTTTAAGAGATTTAATAGCGGATATCTTTATTAATTACGTTAAGGATTATAAAGGGAAGAAAAGAATAGAAGAAAATAGCAGCTTGAATCAGGATATTTATACTCGAATGAATAAAATAACAAATATCGATAAGATGAATGAAGTAATGAAAATTGACAAAGTTGCAGAAGAATATCAAAATATATATGAAAAAATAAAGTTGTGTTCTGATAATTTTAATAAATATATCGAAATAAATGAATTAAAAAAAGTATATCCAAAAGCAATTATTACAACGAATTATGATACAATGTTGGAAGATATTATCTTTGAAAATAAGGCTACCGCAATCCCACTGGCTTTAGACGGTGGGTTAAGGTAGC
>ERZ778497.807-NODE-807-length-24085-cov-4.241864_pt1 | contig 24085 bp, 16 predicted proteins | sample MGYA00509938_ERZ778497 | MGnify/ENA primary metagenome ERZ778497 (study PRJEB29527, sample SAMN07138969) | mouse gut metagenome | material: feces | host: mouse | place: China:Nanjing | collected 2016-01-25 ... | reverse complement strand
AAATACATAAGCAGCGGTCGCAGCAGAAATGGTCAGCACAACCGCTGAAGCCAGAATAACAAACTTTTTCATAGCGGAAAAATTTTAAGTTTATAATTATTGAATATACCATTGAAATGGTTCTTTTGTTTCCGTTCAAGTCTCAGGTCGCAAGCAACATTACTTTTCCAATATAGGAATTATTTATCTAAATGAACGACATTTCAGCTGAAAAATAAAAATCATTGATAAAACAATGAAAATCCGGAGGCAAGCCCAGGATGCAACAAAGCCAAATTCACCCTTGCCTTGTATATCATTGTATATCAACCATATATAAAACAGTATACGATTTTAAAGGAATACTGTTTTGTAAATATTTGTTAATCATAAAGTTACACAGGTAGGGTCTAACGGATTACTGGACAATCCACAAGAAAGCCTGAACGATGACTTCTGAAAAAGTTCCCAATGTCCCACAAAAGGATGCATTGGGAACTTTGTCATTTTACATCACAATGATTATCAGCAACATACAGATCACTCAAGTTCCCAATGTCACTTTTAAAAGGACATTGGGAACGCAAGACACGCCTGACGGTCTTTTGTGCTATTCCATCGTCTGTTCACCTCGACCGCCAAACCATCTTGTTCGTCTGTTCATATCGGTCACCATCACATCCAATCCATCAAGAACACAAACAAAAGAGGGCAAATAAGACTCTTATTCACCCCCTTGACATTAGTCATATTCTTGCCTTCCCAAAAATCAGCGGCGGTCCTTAAGACCAGGGAATGTCAGCATAAGTGCCGGCACTCCGGATGCGGTATAAGAAGATACCGGAGCGGAGGCATTGAGCCTTTTTTCAAGGAATTTGTTGGTAAGACCCCTTGAGTCCCTGTTCTTCCAGCCGGTCTCAATACTGCGCTCGATGAAATCCAGATACTGCTCCTGCCCGCAGTCCACAATCAGAATCGGGATATACTGTGCAAGAATCGAGTTGTATATGCCCATTTCATCCGTCAGGTTGCTCTGGTCCACATTTCCTTCAGGCTTGATAACCTTGTTGGCCGTACTCTTCTCCTTCACGACATAGTCCATAGCGGCACAGGCGTGGTCGAGATACTTCTGATCGCCGGTCTCAAGATAAAGCATAGCGGCCGAACCCATAGCTGTAGCCTGGTTGTAGACAAGCATAGTCCAAGCCGGACTGCTGTTGCCGTCGTGCTTTGAATCGGCTACCGCTCCGGTCTGAGGGTTGAAAAGATTTTCAGAAGCCCATTTGTACACCTTCTTGGCTTTGTCCAGATATTCAGGCTTGTTTGTACCTTTATACAGTTCCATAGCGGCGATGATGGTAGGGTAGTTGATGCAGGCCATCTTGCCTATGCGGCCGAATTTCCAGTCCCAGTACATACCGTCACCGTATTGCGGATTGTCATCACCTCCGAACGAGCCTTTTGAGTCAAGTTCATTCCAGCCTTTGCCGTCATTCTTCATACTCTCAGGCTTTCCTTCCCATACTCTTTTGAAGCCCTCCTCAGACACTTTGAGATATTCCTCGTCACCTGTAAGCAGATATGCCCTTGCGAGGGAACCTACCCACCACATCATATCGTCATACAGATCCCAGTGGCTGTAGTCATACCAATCAAAAGTAAAGGCATCCCTGACGCCCTCATAATGCTTCCTCATAAGGTCGAGATATTTCTGGTCACCTGTGAGCTTGTAGGCATTCATAGTCATATCAAACATCATCGCCTGAGTCCAGCCCACAGCTACCGCGCCTGACTTTCCTGTATCCCTGGCATAGAGTCCCCTTCCCTGCTCGAACAGTCCGGCATTGAAGGCATCGTATGCCGTCAGCGCATCCTGATAGGAAAAACCGTAAGAATTACCGGCATTGCCGCCGCCGTTTTTGTCGCATCCGGAGCATATCGAAGCCACGGCAAGCAACATAATAAATATAATCTTTTTCATAATCGTTCTTTCAAAAAGGGCGAATAAACACGGGATGCAAATACCTCTTGTTTATTCACCCTGAATTTAACAGGAAAAACTATGCTTTCCTATATCAAAGTTCTACTGCAAACTACGGGATCAGCACTTCCAGAGGCTCAGTATAGTTGTAGCGTCTCACATTGGCCGTCTGATAGTTGATACGGGCAGCGACACGTACATACATCTTGCGTCCTGAAGGGATCACACCGTTGGTCCTGAGCTCAATCTCCTTGCCGAGCTTGGACTCGAACGCGGAGCCGCTGTACTCGACATAGCTTGACCACTCGGAATCGTGTGAACGGTATCCTATGCTTGAGTTATATCCCACATACAGCTGTATGTCAGTAACATTTGCATATTCATCCTTCCAGTCACCTGTCTGGCTGATAGCGGCTTTGAGGTCATTCTTCGAAATCGCGCGCGAAACACGTACTTTGGCGATTATCTTTCCGTCAGAAACCTGAGGATAGTCGACGAATTCCACATTGAGGAAAGGCTGAACCATAAACTCCACTTCGCAAGGCTTGCCTTTGATGATCTCGATATTCTGGGAATTGTCAGCGACAGGAACGCCCTGAGCGTCATCCATTACAAGAGGAACGAAAGGACCGTCCACAGTCACATTGTATCTTCCAGGGAAGAGTTTGGTGTTCTGGAAAGTTCCGTCAGGCATACAGTTGAAATCCTGAGGAGTAACTTCGTTTCCTGCAGCTTCCCACTCGAGGTCCATAAGACGTACACGGATGCCTTCGCTTCCCTGGTCCGTCAGTACAGGATTTCCGTCCATATCGACAACACGGCCTCTGATCGTCTCATCCGGAGCCTCGTAGTTGTCTATCTTAAACAGTGAGCACGATGCCGCGGACATCAGCCCCGCAGCGGCAAGTGCATAGAATGCTATTCTTTTGATATTATTCATACTATTGTCCTCCATTAATATCTGTTAGGCTGCTGGTCAATAACCGGACTCTTTGTCACTTCATCGCCAGGAATTCCGAAATAGTAGTCCACAATATTGTAGCTGAACTTCTTCCTGTTGATATTGTCGAAGTGGGTGTCAAAGAACCATTTGCCGGCATCTGCCGAATAGAACGGATATATTCCGCGGAAACGGTACTCGGTATCATTGCTGAAATCAGCCTTGCTGCGTCCGTCACACCAGAAGCCGTCCCTGTTCTCGTAGTTCTGTACCCTCCAGCGTCTGAGATCCCATTTTGTCTTGTGCTCGAAAGCCAGCTCCTTGCGGCGTTCCTTGCGGACGATGTCGCGGGACTCGTCAGTACCGGAAAGTTTGGTGTCAATAACCTTGGCACCGGCCCTGTCCTGAAGACTCTTGATAGCATCCGTGGCCACCTGAAGCATATCATCTCCATCGACAGGAGATACTGCGCCTGCAATCGAAAGCTCGACAGCAGCCTCTGCGGCTGCCAGAAGCACATCGGCATAACGCATAAGGATGAACGGCTGGTCGGACATACCCTCACCGATAGTCTCGACAGTAGCGTCCGGATCAAGATATTTGCGAAGGTGGAGTCCGGTAAGGGTCGCCTCCTGATAGTTGAAGAAAGGGCCATTGGCTCCGGCTGCATTCATCTTTCTTCCGTCCGGAAGTTCAACAACTTCCGGCTGGGCAGGGTTACCTGTCAGATACAGAGTCTTCGGACTCTTCGTATAAATGTCAAGACCGTTGTAGGAATTGTCACCGCTATTGTATGAGTAGGAGCTGAAGAAAGGAGAAATGCCGTTGGACGCACTTCCAGTATATACTCCCATATACACTTCAAGATCAGTGTTTCTGAAACGGTCGCCAGGGAAAATCACATAAGCACGGAGACGCGGCTCTGCATCAGCGAAGAAATCGTATGTATTGTCAAACATAAGATATTTGCCTTCTCCGCAGCTGTTTCCGTCAGTAACACGGAGTTTTCCGTCAGCATACCTTCTGCTCAATCCGTTATCAAATGTCTCAGGCCAGTCATAAAGCTCGATGAAATCAAGCGTAGGACAGGTTCCTCCGGAAAGAGGATGATGCCAGAGATAAGGAGAGCTGTATGCGTCAAGACCGTGTGTCAGAGTAGGATATTCATACTCCCTTGCAAGCATGTTCTCAGAACATCCGAGATCCGAGAAAAGATCTACCATATTCTGGTATTTTGCCTGAGGGTCGGAAGAAGCCGCCTGACGCAAAGAGAAAAGGCCGCTGTTCATAACCTCGCGAGCAGCCTTGTATGCCTCCGCGAAATATTTTTTGGAAAGTTCCTTTGACTTGTCCGGGTCGAATCCCATTACACGCACACCTGTCTTGCTTCCGAATCCGGTAAGGTTTCCCTGTACGGTCTCGTTGTACTTTGCGACAGAACCGGCATAAAGCATAGCCTCAGCCTTGAATGCGAGAGCCACATATTTGTTGGCAGTACCGTCTATTGTAGAAAGAGAAGGAAGCAGCCCGGCTGCAGTATCAAAGTCTGCAAGAATCTGATTCCAGGTCTCTTCCTCTGTAGAACGCCTGATCTCAAAGTCAGCGGCATTACCGTTGTACTGGGCTTCCTTCAATGTAAGAGGAATTCCTCCGAAACGGCGTGCCATCTGATAGAACGAATAGGCCCTTACGAAATAAGCCTGTCCGATGAAGTTGTTGACTTCCACTTCAGCAAAGTTCGAAGCATATTCAGGCATTGTCTCGATAAGGTGGTTGGCCTCACGTATAAGAGTGAACGCCATTCCCCACCATGCAGTACTCTCTCCGGTAAAAGCACGGCTGATACCGTCACGGTTGATGGCCTCACCTGTACCCTCAATGCCGAGGGCTCCGAGCCAGGATGAACGGTTGAATCCCCATTCTCCCATATATTTGAAATCTTCCCATGGCATCTGGGCATACAGCCTGGCCAGATAGACCTTGACACCGGCATTTGTGGAAAGCAGGTCGTCATCGGTCCATATATTCTTAGGTGTCCTGTCCATATCCACGCAGGAAACGACCGACATCAGAACTATGAGTGAATACAATATTCTTTTTTTCATATTCATTTCGTTTGGTTTTAGAATGTAAGATTCAGACCCAGCGTATATGTCTTGTTAAGAGGATAAAGACGTCCGAGATCATCGCCTGGATGCTCAGGATCGACGAATTTAAGCCCTGTAATAGTCAACGGGTTGTATGCGTTGAAATATACTCTGAGAGAAAAATCCCTGAATTCAGGAGATTTGAACTTAGGCAGCGTGTATCCGATCTCCACGCTCTTGAGCCTGAGGAAAGCGGAGCTTACCCTGTTGAATTCCGAGTTTCCGTCAGGATAATGTCCGGTATATCCATAGTATCCAGGGATCCATTCAAGAGACGGGTCATAGATGTCATACGATCCGTTTGCCGGACGCCATCTGTCCATATACTGTGAAAGAACTCCGCCTGCACCATTGGCGTTACCCCAGATGTTGTACAGAGCCTCTTCATATTTATATGAACCCAGTGCGCTCCCCTGGAACAGAAGGCTGAAGTCAAGACCTTTCCAGGCCATTCTGAAGTCGAGACTGTAGTTCAGCCACGGTGTCTGGTCGTATGCGTAAGGGTGCATATCACCTCCGTTGATCTCACCGTCACCGTTCCAGTCAAGATATTTGTAGTCTCCCGGAAGAGTGTAGTTGTCCTTGAAGACAGGATAGTTCCAGATGTCATCCCAGCTCTCATAGCGTCCGGCACTTTCATATCCGAACTGCACACCCTGATACCTGTCGGTAAGGTTGTCGTTCCTCCACTGGTCATATCTGTTTCCGAATTTCCTTATGGACACGTTGTTGATGACCTTCTGTCTGGTCACTGAAGCCATACCTTTGAGTTCGTATGTGAAATCTCCGACTTTATTTCTGTGGCTCAATTCAAGCTCAAGTCCGAAATGGCTGTCCGAGTTCGCATTCCTCATAGGAGCGGTGGCACCTACTACAGTCGGAAGTTCCGTGCTGCTTGAAGCCATCATTCCTGTCCTTATGCGCTGGAAATAGTCGAATGATATTCCGAGCATACCGTTCCAGGCCTGGAAATCAACTCCGATATCGAAGGTCTTCATCACAAGCCAGGTGATATCAAGGTTAGGAAGCGGCTGAGGCTCCACGTTGTACACCCACTCGTTGCCGAAATAATATCCCGGAGCATATCCGGTATACCATCCTTTGTCGTTGGTCTCACCGCCTTTGTAACGGTAGCCGGCAACCCACTGGTAGTTGAATCCGCTTGCGTCATCATCTCCGGTCATACCGTAGCTTGCACGCAGCTTGAGCTGATTGATTACAGATGCGGCACCGCTGTTCTTGAAGAACGGCTCCTCGGAAATTCTCCAACCGACCGAGACCGAAGGGAAGAATCCCCACTGGTGTCCTGGAGCGAATTTGGTGGAACCGTCATAACGGAACTGTCCCTCAATCAGATAACGGTCATCATACGAATAGTTCACACGACCGATTACAGACTGGTAAGCGATGTCATAAAGACTTCCGAGTCCGGTGTTCATACCGACAATCTGTCCCTGTCCGTTGAGGGCTGTATATGAAGGCGAGCCTGTTGCAAGCTCTCCGACAGCATAGTAGTTGTCTCCCTTGCGCACCTGGGTCTCATATCCGATAAGAGCACCGACATGATGCTTCTCGGCAAAAGTCCTGTCATAATTGAGCATAACCTGTGCAAGGGTCTGCTGTCTGCTGTAGTTCTCCTTGCGGAGTCTGTTGGTATGGTCAGGATACTGCTTGGGAACATAGTCGCCTGTAGCCGCATCCTTCTGGTACAGATAGAATTCCTTACGGAATATCTCGTTGCTGTCCTGACGGAAATCGTAGCTGAACATAGCCTTTGCGCTAAGACCCTTCAGCACATCAGTAGCTGCACCGAAATCGTATGAAAGCGTCGCTGCGCCGTTGAATGTCTTCTTGTCATATTTCCTGTGTCCGGAAACATCTGAAGTCATCATGGCTACAGGGTTGTTCATAAGATCGAGACCGTCACCGTTGAACATGGTCTGGGCCTCGTCGATATATGCAGGGGAAATAGGTCCCTGTGCCCAATAGTTCTTGATAAGGTCCACAGAACTGAAATAAGGGTTGTTCTGTTTGTCAAGGAGACCTGAAATGTTGAGGTCGAATTTGAGGCCTTTTGCAATCTCCGCGCTGATATTCGCCCTGAGGTTGTATTTGCTGTAGTTGAGGTCTCCAGACTTGAAGAAGCTGTCCTGGTAGATATATCCCATACTTGCATAGTACTGGAATTTCTCGTTTCCTCCGCTGACACTTAGGTCGTGCTGGGTCTGAGGAGCCCATTCGGATATCATAAGGCTGTTCCAGTCCGCACCTGACAGTTCCCCGCTTCTGAACCTGTCGATATATTCCTCGGTAAACGCGAGCTTGCCGTTGTGCACGGCATTCATACCTTTCTCGTTGTAGAGGAGCATAGCATCCACAGGACCTACTACATCAGGGAATTTTGAAGGAGTCTGGAAAGTGAACGAACCGTTATAGTTCACCTGGGTCTTGCCTTCAGTTCCTTTTTTAGTCGTAACGAGGATTACACCGTTACCTCCACGTACTCCATAGATTGCCGCAGCGGCATCCTTGAGGATTGACACGTTGTCGATGTCGGCAGGGTTGAGCCTGTTGAAGTCCGACGCCTCACGGGGAACACCGTCGATGATGACAAGCACCCCGCCCATACCACGGATATCCATAGAGGCATTGTATGAACCCGGCTCAGCACTCTTCTGCCATACGCGGAGACCAGGAAGACGTCCTGTCAGCATATTCAGAGGGTTTTCCGATTTCGTCTTGATGATGTCATCGCTGTTTACGGCAGAGACGGCACCTGTGATGGAGCCCTTTTTCTGTGTACCGTAACCGACAACGACCACACTCTCAAGGAAAGTATTGTCCGCCGACATTCTGACATTTATCACACTACGGCCGTTTACAGGTATTTCCACTGTCTTGAGACCGACTGAAGAGAATTCAAGCACCGCGTCAGCAGGCACTTCTATCACATATTTACCGTCAAGATCAGTAGGAACACCGGTGGTGCTGCCTTTGACCATAACGCTTGCTCCGATAACGGACTGGTCAGTGTCGTCCGTCACTACACCCGATACCGTAACAGTATTCTGGGCATACATCAATACTGGCGCGCAGATAATGAAGAGCGCCAAAACAATGCGTGAAAAGCACGATTTCGTATTATCGCATTTTTTCATATAAAGGTTATTTAGTTCGTATTTCAGATTCTAATCCAAAAGATCAGTTCTCCAATTCATACAGGGCCAGCAATGCAAACTGGGCAGCATACGCGAACTGGTCACGTCCCCTTACTGTCCTTTTCGACTTGTCGTTTGCCCAGCCGAGATAGAGGCTGTTCGGCATCAGTCCTTCGTAAAGGAAATTGTCGTATGCGTAATCATATACCTGCTGGAAGCTGTCGACCGGAAGAGCCGCTCCGCTGTATGCAGGGAATGCGTCGATGAAACCTCTGAGAAGCACAGCATTGAACCAGCTGTTGTTTCCTTTGAAATCGTATGTGTACAGATCCTTGACAGTCGTACCGTATTTCGCGAAATACGCAAAGCCCGCATCGGTAAGGGACTGGACATCCTTCAGATATTCCGCATCGCCGGTAACCCTGTAAAGGTCTGCAGCACCGGAAAGGATGGCACCCGTATTATATGAATACGGAGGGCCCGCCTGATCTCTGAGATTGGTATGTCTTCTGTACTCGACTCCATCGACCGTCTCATATACGACTTTTCCGCCAGTATCGTCCCCGCCCATCATATCTGCATACACGCCGTCATTTCTGAGCAGATGAGACTTCTGATAGTCATAGACCTTACGGGCATACGAGAGGAAATATTCACTCTTGTCCATCTGCTCGGTCTTTCTTGTCTTCCTGTCGGAAGGGTCGATATAATATCTAGTCGCCTTCTCGCCTTTTCCTTTGTAGATATCGGAAAGCCATACGAGAGGACTTATGAAAGGGCCGTTGCTGCACGAATGCTTGGACACATATCCTGGTCCCCATGTGATTCCGCCGTATTCTTTGCCGTCGGCATCGACGCAGCAGTCGAATCCGTCAATCACATACTCGGCAAGGTACTCAGCCTTCTCAAGATAGGACTTGTCCCCTGTAGCATACCATACCTCTATGAAATCCCTGATTATCCACATCTGGTCATCATAGACATTGAGGATGCCGGTCACATTGTTCGATCCTGGCGAAGATGCTCTCGGAACTCCATATACAGTCCACGGATGGTTGTTCTTTGTGTATGAAGTAAGGGAGTATGAACCCTCGAAATATGCCATACCCTTGTACAGGCGGTCAAGAAGTGCCTTGTACCTGTCAAAATGCAGGTCATACAGTCTCGAGTCCCCTGATTCCTTCTGCACGGCAAGCGCGTGCAGTATATTGGTCACAGCCTCGAACGCGCTTGAATACTCCCAGACATTCTCGTAGCCCCTGTCCGTCACCTGTCCGGTGTACGGGTTATAATATTTGTACATACCGAGCTCGGAGCTTATATATGCAGCCGTAGCCGCATCCGTTATCGCGATTGCTCTCTCGATATTCCTGGTAGCCGCATCAGTCTGTACAGGCTTTTCCCCATCTCCTCCGGATACCGGACCCTTGTCACAGGAAACGGCATTGAAGCAGAAGGCCGACAAGAAGATAATGAAAAGTGATATTTTTTTCATCAAGATACTATGTCTTTATGATTAAAAGCAGAAAAAGGGGCAAGTGCCATAGATGACACCTGTCCCTGATATTGCCGATATCCGATTATTTCAAAGAAACGCTGTGGAAACAGATCTTGTTCTCGTCACCGTTCTCCTCGCCTTTGAATACACCGATAGCAACTACTACGTTCTTGCCGTTGTATTTTGAAAGGTCGAATACGAAGTCTGCATACTCGCCTACCTGTTCCTCGTTAGGTTCGCCACGGTTGTTCTTGTATTTGAAGCAGCCGTCAGCGGCCTCTGCATACTCGACAGCAGTATTGGACTTAGGAAGCACGTGTTCAACTTCCATATCTTCAGTGATGACAGTAAGTTTTGCAACAGTGAAGTTGTCACCGAAGTTGCGGAGTTTGAAAGTAAGCTGGTTGCTTCCTGCCGCGATAGGGAACTTGGTATAGAAATAAGCCTCAGGCACCTGTGTGTTGACTACATAGCTGCTTCCGCCACGGGTCTTCATAACGAAGCCCTGACCTGCGAACGCCTCTGTATCCTTTGTCACGACAGTGAAGTTCCAGAGCCATCCGATATGGTTGTTGGTTCTCCATGACTGGTATTTAACCTTGCGGTCCCCGTCATCAGAAAGAGTAAGACCTGAGAATTCCTTTTCAGTCTGCACCATAGTGGACCTTACCATCTCTTCAGTCATGTGCCATCCCTCAAGTCCGGCAACTTCTTTTCCTGAAATCCAGTCCCAATCCTTCATCTTGTCAGCGGTGAAGTTGATACGTCTGATAGCAAGGTGTTTGCCGTTTCCGCTCTGCTCTTCCCTGTAAAGTCCGAGACCGATAACGACCTCTTTGCCTACAAAGTCAGAGAAATCAAAATAATAGTCACCATAAGACTCAGAAGCTGTCTTGACCTTCTCGCCTACTACAACCGCGTTAGGCTCAGCCGCGCTCAAGTCGATTGCAACCACTCCGAATGCAGTCTCACCGTCCCTGCCGCCGAAAGTCCTTGCACGGACAGTCATCATCTTGTTGTCTTCCGTAATGAGTTTGCTTCCCCATACGTATGACTCGAACTCATTAGGGTTTGCCGGCTTCTTCTCGTCACCTGAGATTTCAATGCAGGTTCCCTCACCGTGCTCAGACCAGTCGCCTACGAAATTCATTGAACCCATGAAGCAGGTTGACCAGTCCCAACGAGGATACTGTTCACCGTTTGAACCTCCACGGTACTCATTGTAATACCATTTGTCGGCTTTCTGAAGATCGTTCAGGGTAAGTCCCGGAAGAAGTTGTGTCTTTGTAAGAACCACATCCTCAACTTCAGCCACCTGCTCTTCATTGTCAAACATAGCCTCCGTTACAGCCATAGTGGTAGCCACATACTCATCGGCAGAAATAGTGATCGTGTAATCCTGGATAGTCAGGTTCTCGAACACATACACTCCTTTGTCGTCAGTTTCTACAGTAGTCTCGTCAGCATTGCTCAGTTTTACGGACGCACCTGCAAGAGGGGCATTGCCATTCATACCGTCAAGTACCTTTCCGGTAATCTTCGCGTTCGCGAAATTCAGGGTAGCATTTACCTTTGCATTTCCGTTTGCGTCGAAACGGCTCTTAGGCACTGTCACGTTGGCAGTCTGATATCCGGCCTTCTCGAAAGAAACCGAATACATACCGACTGCAACTCCGGTCAGAACATACTCACCGTTTGCATCGGTTTTAGCTGTACTTTCAATACCTTTTGCTGAAACTGTGACTCCTTCAATGAGGTTTCCCTGGGAATCTTTAACGACACCTGATATTGTTCCTCCGGCATTATCTCCACCGGCAGGACCTTTTTCACCGCAAGATGCAGTCGACAGTGCTATGGCAGCCATAGCAGCAACGAGCAGAATTGCTCTGAAAACAGATTTAATTTTCATAATTAGTGTTATTTATTTCTGTGCGAAATAAACAGCACCGGGATAAGAAAAGGGTTAATTGCAGGTTAACCGATAAAAAATTATAAGATTATTTTATTAACCCTCCTCCCAGAGCCCCTGAAAGTATATAATGGATTAATATATCTGTTAATCAGGAATATTTGCGGGGAAACCTGAAAAGAATGGACAGCACAGCCACCACTCCGAGTACAAAAGGGTAATAAAGGTGGCTTATGATTCCGGCGACAGGCACGCCGGCAAGTCCTGAAGCCATCAGCAGCTGGGCACCGTATGGGATAAACCCCTGCACCAGACATGAGAAAGTATCAAGAACGCTTGCCGTCTTCCTCGGGTCCAGTCCGAATTTACGGGTTATGTCCCTGGCGATGCTTCCGGTCGTGATGATCGCGACCGTATTGTTGGCCGTGCATATATTGGCGAAGCTGACAAGGGCGGCGATGCTGAACTCCGCTCCCCTCCTTCCCTTTATGCCGCGTGTCATAAGTCTGATTATGAAATCAATTCCTCCGTTATAACGGATAAGTTCAAGCATTCCGCCGGCAAGCATAGTCACGATTATAAGTTCACCCATACCTCCTATACCGGTCCCGACGGCTCCCAGCCAGTCGATCCAGCCAAGAGAACCATCACAGAAACCTATGACCGCATTCACGCAGATTCCTGCAGCCAGAACTGCTATCACATTCACTCCGGACACTGCAAGTATGATAACAAGCAGATACGGAACCAGCTTTATCCAGTCCACCGGAGCCGAGACATCAGAAACGGACGCTCCCTCACCGAGAAATATGTATACCGCGGCCACTGCCATAGCGGCCGGAGCAGCGACATAGAGGTTGGCCCTGAACTTGTCCTTCATAGAACATTCCTGCGTGCGCGTCGCCGCTATGGTAGTATCCGAAATAAAGGACAGGTTATCCCCGAAAAATGCCCCTCCCGTCACAATGGCGGCCATAAACGCAGGATCAGTACCGCTCTGCGATGCCAGTCCGGACGCTACCGGGACCAATGCCACAATCGTCCCGACACTCGTACCTATAGAAATTGAAATAAAGCAGGAGGCAAGGAAAATACCGGCATACAGCAGTTTTCCCGGAAGAATCATAAGCGTAAGATTGACCGTGGCGTCTATGGCTCCTATCGCTTTGGCCGTACTGGCGAAAGCTCCTGCAAATACGAAGACCCATATCATCAGCAGTACATTCTTGTTGCCTGCCCCCTCAGAGAAAACGGCAATCTTGCTGTCTATATTTCTTCCGGGGGTAATGATTAGCGCATAGCAGGAAGCGATCAGAAACGCCGAGGCGATAGGCACTCGGTAAAAATCGCCCGCGACCACCGATGAGGCAAGATATACTGCAAGGAATATAAGCAGAGGGCTCAAAGCAAGCCATCCGTTCATCTGTTTCCCGTTCATAGCAGTCCGGCTGCCGTCGCGGCTGAACTTGAATCTACGGGCCAGTTCACTTATATATCCGTCAGGTATTATTCCCATTGTCCGAAAATTTTATTCTTTGTCACGGATGCTGAATTCGCATCCGCAATAGAGCTGGTTGTAAAACCCGTACTCAGCTATTATCTCGAGCCTTCTCTCCTGGAGTCCTCCCTTGCGCCAGTTCCTGTCCCACCATACTACATCAGGATATCCGGACACTGCCCATAAGCCGGCCTCATTGATCTGGTCAAGGCTTTTCCAGCGGGAAGAGGCAAGCGTAGTCGTAATGACCCTGAAGCCGTGCTCGTGGGCATAGCGCGCAGTCCTCTCAAGCCTGAGCCTGAAACATCTGCTGCAACGTCCCCCTCGTTCCGGCTCCCCTTCCAGCCCCTTTATGGCTTCAAGCCAGCTCGTATGATCATAGTCAGCGTCGACAATCTCCAGTCCGAGAGCTTCCGCATAGCGTGTACATTCATTTTTACGTATCAGGTATTCATCATAAGGATAGATATTGGGATTGCAGTAGAAAATCACGGGAGTTATCCCGTTCTGCATAAGATTTTCTATGATCGCCGAACTGCACGGTGCACAGCATGTGTGGAGAAGCACTTTTGTCTCCCCCTCCGGAACATCATATTTCTCTTTTTTCTTCATCTTCCCTAAACTATAAGTCATTTGAACGTCGTGGGTCAGCCTCAGAACAGGAGTGCGAGACGGTAGACCGCAAAAGCCATAACCCATGCAAGACAGATTGTGTAGACTGCCGAGAACACAGCCCATTTCCAGCTTCCGGACTCATTCCTTATGGCCACAAAAGTCGCTATACAAGGAAAATAAAGCAGGATAAACACCATATACGCAAGCGCGGCGGCAGGTGTTATCGACCTGAGAAGCGACTTCTGAAGCAATGTGGTCCCGGCATCGTCACCTGAAGGTACACCCTCACCACCGGACTCCTCTCCAGAGATTGCCTGCACGTCCATATCACCGGAAATTTCTCCTGACAAAGTCTCCGCAGGCAAATCCACCGACGCTCCGGAATACATTACACCGAGAGTGCTCACCACCAGTTCCTTGGCTCCGACTCCTGCGATGATTCCGACTCCCATCCTCCAGTCGAACCCGAGAGGTTCAAGCACCGGTTCCATAGCCTTCCCGACATACCCTATATAAGAATGCTCCTGCTGCTCCGCCGCTGTCGAATAGCTCTCATCGTGTGGGAAATACCCCAAAGCCCATATAGCCATCGAGAAAATCAGGATTGTCCCGGCCATTTTCTGCAGATACTGCTTACCTTTCTCCCAGGTATGCCTGAACACCGATTTTGCCGTCGGCACACGGTACGGAGGAAGCTCCATCACAAAAGGAAGGTCATCGTCCTTTATGAAACGGCTTATGACTTTTGCGGACAGCACGGCAAGCATAATCCCGAGAGCGTACAGCCCCACAAGCACAAGGCCAGCCTTTTTCGGGAAGAACGCCCCTGCAAGCAATATATAGACAGGCAGTCGTCCGGCACAGGACATCAGCGGGATTATCAGCATCGTTATCATCCTGCTCTTGCGGCTTTCAATAGCCCTTGTCGCCATAATCGCAGGCACATTGCATCCGAATCCCATTATCATAGGTATGAAAGACTTTCCGTGCAGTCCCATCTTGTGCATCATACGGTCCATAATGAACGCCGCCCTTGCCATATAGCCGGAATCCTCAAGCAGAGAGATGAACAGGTACAGCAGCAGGATGTTCGGGAGAAAAACGAGGACGCTGCCAACACCTCCGATGATGCCGTCTATCACCAGATCCTTCCACCATCCTGGAGCCATATACACGGAGACAAAGTCTCCCAATGCCTCCACGCACCATTCTATCCAGCGCATAGGATAGTCACCCAATGCAAAAGTGCACTGGAACACGGCAAACAGCATCAGGAAAAATATAGGGAAAGCGGCCCATCTGTTCGTCACGACAGCATCTATCCTGTCCGTGACGCTCCTCCTGCGGCGTTTCCTGCTGTGCACGGCCGGCTTCCAGGTCTCTTTGAGCGCACCTGAAATGAAAGCATACTTGGCGTCCACGATTGCAGATTCGGTAGAAGTCTGCAGCAGCGATTCAATACGTTTCTGCTCATCATAGCGTGCCGCTATGATTTCATCCCTGCCAGGCAGAGAATCTACAATCTTCTCGACCTCGCTGTCGTTTTCAAAATATTTTATCGCAAGATAACGTGTCGAATATTTGTACCTCAGGGAGGAGTTTCTCTGCAGAAGGAGCTTTATCCTCTCGATGCTGTCCTCCATATCGGCCCCGTGGTTGATATGTATATGGCGGGCCAGCTGAGGGTCGTTATGCTCATATACCCTTATGACAGTATCAAACAGTTCACCGATCCCTTTCCCGCTGCGGCTTACAGTCGGAACCACCGGCATTCCGAGGAGATGTCCGAGAGTCTTTATGTCGAGCTCGTCACCACGGGCCGTGAGTTCATCAAACATATTCAGGGCCATAACCATCCTGAGGTTCATGTCAATAAGCTGGGTGGTCAGATACAGGTTCCTCTCAAGATTGGAAGCATCCACGACATTTACGACCACATCGGGAATATTCTCGACAAGGTTTTTCCTGACATACAACTCTTCCGGACTGTAGGCTGAAAGCGAATATGTCCCGGGGAGATCGACCAGAATAAATCTGTAGCCTCCGTAGACGAACTCGCCTTCTTTGGCATCCACAGTCACTCCGCTGTAATTGCCCACGTGCTCGTGGCTCCCCGAAGCGATATTGAACAGCGATGTCTTTCCGCAGTTGGGATTCCCTACCAGGGCAACACGGATTATATGCCCGCGCTCCTCGGCCATGTCCTTCATCCTGTCCTCCAGAAAATATGAATCCTCACAGGCATCAGCCTCAATCTCTATGGCAGACAGGTCTTCCGGTGTTCCTGGCAAAGTCCTTTTCGCTTCACTTTCGCTGATGACCTCTATCTTGTCCGCCTCTTCCCTGCGGAGTGATATCTTATAGCCGATGATTTCATATTCAATCGGATCCTTCAAAGGAGCATTCAATATGACAGTCACGACCTTCCCCTTCACAAATCCCATCTCCACAATCCTTTTGCGGAAGCCGCCGTGGCCGTATACTTTTACCACGACCGCCCTTTCACCTGTATTCAGTTCAGACAATTTCATATTCCGTCTCCTTGCATAATTTTTCTGCAAATAAGCCGGCCCTGAGCGACCGGCTTTTATTTTATAGGCTCTGAAGATTCATCAGATTCGTTATGACCTTGCCTTCAGGCGTATATGCAAACTTCATCCTGTCCTCGTATGTCTTCTCAACCTTGCCCCTCACAATCTTCATTGTACTGTTGACCATATGGTTCTGCTCTGTGAAAGGCTCCGGCAGTACGCATACCGCCGCAGGAAGCCACCTTTCCGGAAATGCCCCGTAATTCTTTCCGCCTTTCCTGTATGAATTCAATTCATCCTGAATCTTCTCCAGCATCATCTTCTTCCCGGCCTCAGAAGCAGGATCGGCATCCGGAGCCGTCTCTTTCAGATAAGCCTTCAGCGCATCCTTGTTAGGTACAAGCAAAGCTATCGTATAAGGATCCTGACTGTTGTGAAGCACTACCTGATCAATATATTTTGAATTCTCCACAAGCGACTCCTCGATTCCCTCCGGACTGTACTTCTCACCGTCCGCACTGATAAGCAATGATTTGAAACGTCCCACCACATAAAGGAAATCCTTGTCGCGCATATAGCCCATATCGCCTGTATGCAGCCATCCGTCAACCACGGTCTCTGCAGTGGATTTCGGATTTTTCCAATAGCCGGCCATCACATTCTCCCCGCGGATGACGATCTCGCCTTTCTCTCCGTATGGCAGCTCATTCCCGTCCGCATCGCATATCTTTATGTCCATAGGCTCTACAACACATCCGGAAGACCCGAGAATATGCTTTGCCGGAGCATTGGCCGAAATTATCGGAGTAGCCTCCGAAAGACCGTACCCCTGATACATAGGGATGCCTATTGCATAATAATATCTCTGGAGGTCGATATCAAGCAAAGCCCCTCCACCGACAAAGAACCTCATCTGACCTCCAAGGCCCTCACGTACATTCTTGAATATAAGACTGTCAAACAGCCACATCAGAGGCTTTCTCCACCAGCTGCAGAACCCTCCTTTGTTGTATCCTTCCCTGTTGTATTTTATCGCATTGTCCAGAGCGAAATTATAAAGTTTTTCCACTCCCGGACCTTTAGCCTTGATTCCGGACTCTATATTTTTCTTGAAATTCTTTGCGAGCGCAGGCACGGAGAGCATCACAGTAGGTTTCAGCTCCTTGATACTCATCGGGATATTCCTCAACGCCTCCATCGGAGTCCTTCCCTGCGGAACAGTACCTATGGAAGCTCCGTATGACATCATAGTATAGAATCCGGCGACGTGGGCAAAGCAATGGTCAAGCGGCAGGATAATCAGCATCCTGTCCTGCGGAGTCACGCCTATCACCGACTGGGCCTGCTCGACATTGGCTGTATAGTTCCTGTGAGTCAGCAGAATACCCTTCGGATCCGCCGTAGTTCCTGAAGTATAGCTTATGTTGGCATAGTCATCCGGCCCCACAGAACGGTATCTCTGAATGAAAATATCCATATTCTTCTCCAGAAACTCATCACCGGCCTTCTGTATTTCTGAAACCGGCATTTCCTTCTCAAGATATTCGTCAAGCTCGTCAAAGACAATCACCTTCTCCACAGCAGGAACCTCGGGAAGAATAGTCCTTATCTTCGGCAGCTGAGACTTCGAGACCATTATATATTTGGCGTCAGAGTGCTTTACCCTGAATACCAGGTCATTGCTTTCCTCAAGTTTTATCGATAGCGGCACATTGACAGCACCGGCATACAGGATGCCAAGCTCTCCGAGGACCCACAAGTTGCGCCCTTCGGACAACAGAGCGACCTTTTCACCTTTCTGCACCCCGAGGGCGACAAGTCCGGCACCTATCCGGTATGCCTCCTTCCTGGTCTGAGAATATGAAGTTGATTTCCATTCTCCTCCGGTCTTCTCCCACAAAAAAGTATTGGACGAATATATGCCGACATATTTCTCGACAAAATCAATGATGGTAAGTCTCTCTGTCATAGTGTTATGGTTTTCTGTGATGTAATCTGCGGACAGCCTATTTGAACAGTCCGAAAAGTTCCGCGTCAATCTTGTCTGTCACGGTGCGGAAATCCTCCGGACGGTTTTCAAACTTGATGTTGTCCACATCAAGGACAAGAAGCTTGTGCTTGTAATCCGCGATCCAGGATTCATAACGCTCATTCAATCCTGTAATATAATCTATACGTATGCTCTTTTCATAGTCACGTCCGCGTTTCTGTATCTGGCTCACGAGGTTAGGAATCGAAGAGCGGAGATAGATAAGCAGATCGGGCGGATTAACAAGAGACATCATCAGGTCAAAAAGATCGGAGTAGTTCTCAAAATCCCTTGTGCTCATCAGTCCCATACCGTGAAGGTTGGGGGCGAAGATGCGGGCATCCTCATAGATTGTCCTGTCCTGGATTATCACATCCTTGCTTTTGGATATATCAACTACGTCCTTGAACCTTTTGTTGAGAAAATATACCTGGAGATTAAATGACCAACGCTCCATATCTTCATAAAAATCAGCAAGATAAGGATTAAAATCCACTGATTCGAATCGTGGCGTCCAATTATAATGGGCCGCCAGCATCTTTGTAAGGGTAGTCTTTCCGCTACCTATATTACCGGCAATCGCAATATGCATAAAATCTAAAAATGTTTATCGGACAAAAATAATAACCTTTTTCATAATAACGGCAATATACATTCAAAATTTACCGGCGGTATCAGACAAGAAAATGCAGGACCTGTCCTTAAAATCCAAAACTGTTTCTTATTTTTGCCTCATCATAACAAATTAAAGGACAGACTCCGCGACACTTCAGGAGCCATATCCCAAAACGATTTCAAAATGTTAAAGGTTAAGAATTTATATTTCAACAGCTTCCAGGAGTGCTGCAGCATCATCTGGGACAGTACTCTCGAAGCCATCATAATCGACCCGGGATTCTATACGGAACAGGAGAAACAGGAACTGTACGGCTTTATCGACGGCAATGGATTGAAGCCGGTGAAAATCCTGCTTACCCACGCGCATTTCGACCACGTGTACGGAGTATCAGAATGTGCGGCAGTATACGGAATCCCTGTGCTTATGTCACCGGAAGACAGAGTGATACTTGACAACAACGGTACATTCTGCGATATGTTCGGGATGAAAACCCCTGACGGGAATTTCCCGACAGAAGACATTGCCGACGGGGACGTCATCACATTCGGAAACGGTGTCAGGATCAAGGTCCTGGAAACTCCAGGACACACACCAGGCGGAGTCTGCTATCTTCTTGACGAAGAGAAGATCCTGTTCAGCGGAGACACCCTCTTTGCCGGGGCTATAGGCCGTACAGACAACCGTTGGGGAGACTATGACGCCCTTATGAAAGGCATATTCGAAAAGCTTATGGTCCTCGATGGAGACATCACGGTAATCCCAGGACACGGTCCGCACACCACAATCTCCGATGAAAGGATGAAAAACCCGTTCCTTCTCCCGTTCAACGAACCTTACGAAGAATAATACAAAAGAACAGGTATGCTTGGCTTCAGCATACCTGTTCTTTTGAAAACCGCATTCCAGTGCATCGTAAAGCTAAAACATACGAATCGCACGTACTCCCTCAGCGGACTTCTTTTTCTCCGTATCAGCCTTCTTTCCGCTTATCGGAAAATTGTAGGCTTCTTTTTTGTCACATTCATTGCTTGTCCAATAATAGGACCTCTGGAAAGGCTCTCCTCCGGCATTTACAATAGCATTGTTTATCGGTCCCCTTTTGCCTTTATAATTATTGGCCATTACCAGCTGAAGAAATTCTCCGGCACTCGGAAGATACCATCCTTTGCCGTGTCCACGGCACCAGGACGCAGCAGGAGCATTCGCAGAAACCTGTGCAAGAATCCTGTCCGTATTCAATGCCCCCATTCCGGGATTGCACATAAGACTGCATTTGTCCTCTTCATTCAAGACACCTGGTATGTCAACTTTTTTCCTTGAATTATCCCATTCCAGAGTCGTCTCATCCAAAGACACCGCAAGACCTCCTTCTCCGTACGGATTAAGGTAAAACACTATTCCGGCCGTCCCGTCATCAAAATGTATCAATGAACCTATGGAGCAACCAGAAACAGCTGACGGCATCCCGTATTCCGGCCTCCTTTCAGGAAGATTCCCATACCTCGAGCCTCTCCCGTCAGAAAGATCTTCAACACCGGCTGATTCATTCTTACTGGATGCATTGTCCTGCTCCGGGTCATCATCCCTCTGGACATTTGAAGATGATATCTTTACACCAAACAGAGATTCCGCAAGTTTCACACAGCCATTCTGTATATCTACCGCGGACACTCCCATCAGCGCATTGTCCGTCTTTTCCGTTTTCGCGGATTCGACGTTCAGAATCTTGGCGGTAATGAACATATTGCTGTCTCCGGCTCTGACAGCCTCAGCTACAAGAATATAGTCCGCACCTGTCATTTCCCCGAGCTGCTTTATCTGGTCATCGCTCACCAGACCTGTACGCTGGAAATCCTGCTCCCCCATAATGGCATCGACATCCGTCCTGTCGTATGCTTCATAACCGGAAGTGTTTGTAATCGCCTTTGAAAGATTGCTGCGCAGCATAAGCTTCACCGAATAGTCAAGATCTCCCTTTTTGTCAACAGTCTCAAGTATAGCGACTTTCTTGACCTGTCCTGACATCGCCACAGAAGCCAACAGACACGCTATAATCAATTTCAATTTCATATTTTAAGATTTTATAACAGGTTATTTTCAATTATCAGCATAACTTTTCCAACGATATCCTTATAGCCGTCAACGGCAGCGTCCCTATAGCTTTTGGTATGACCTCCTTTCTGGGATATCCTTCCATCATAGACACATACGCCTTTGACATTGTTCTCCAACGTCATATCCAAATTGACATAGCAGAAATAGTTGCTCAAATTATAAAGTTCAGACTTGCTATGCTCCACGGCAGAGGCATTGATGACAATTGTCCTCTCCGCGTCTTCACTTGATTCCACAAAATGACATCTGAATCCGGACAATGCAGCCCTGAGCTCCTCTTCAAAATCACGATAAGCGTTTCCGAAGATTTCCGCCGAACAGCTTAAATATATGGAAACACCGTCCTTAAGGCTGTCGTCAATTGATGAAATGACATTTTTCAATTCATTGAATCTCAGAATCTGCAGATCTTCATCAGACAAAGAGGCATCGACCGAAACCAACAGCTTCTGGTCTTCATCAATATCATCGAGAATCGGCTTCAGACCCTCCAAAGCATCGGAAGCATCCTTCAATCGGCTCGCAGCCGCAAGATCGCCGATTTCTTCAACAGCCATCTCAAGCTTTGTAATATTTACAGTCAGCCTTCGGTCAACCTTACGGGCCAGTTCTGATTTGCTGACATAGGCAAAAGCCGCGACAATACCTTTGTCCGGATCTGTCCAGAATTCAGACAGCAGCCCTGGGACATCCCTGATATCCGTCCGCATTATTGTTGAAGATACAAAATCTTCTTTGGAAACTTCGGACACGCCCTGGCTTCCTGTAGTCAGAGAACTGGAGGAAGTGCTGTTCATCACCTTGCTGACAGTCATCCTTATGCCCGACACAGCTTCAACCTTCGCCTCATCGGATATTCTCCTGATCGCATCCTCTGCCGACTCTCCCGGATTCTTCTCCCCTATGGCAAACCCGGTAAAAAACATTTCACGCGGATATTTCATATCCCTCATCGCCGAATCATACCATACAGGAGGACCCTGGCACAATGCAGTAAAGGATACTGAAATGAAAAAAAGATATGACAATAACCTTTTCATCTGACGCTAAAATGCCTCATTAATGAATTCAGAAACCTGCTCAGCATATTTCTGTGCTACGGCCGACTCTTTCGCAGCATTCTGGAAGGCGCGTATCCGTGCTCTTGAAGCCTCATTTTCATCAACGATATAATATGTCTGGAACTCATAGGCTTCCTTTCCCTGAATTTCAACAGGCCTATATATGGAATACGAATTCCTCAATTCACCTTTAATCTCAGCCTGAATGCTATTTTCATACGCCTCATAGAAATGTTCAAATTCAGCAAGCTCTTCAGTAGAGACCACCGAACCCATATCCTCCACAATACGTCCTTTTATATTGCTTCCTATTTTCTGCGCGTATGTCACACAGGCACTCATAAGCACTTTGTCCTTTCCGATATTCTTGTTGGAAGAAACAGCCGTCCCCATAACTTCAGTCACACCATCCTTTGTCAGGTTATCATAATGTGCAAGCAACGCTACATCCAGAGTGTGGGATGTTCCAAATATTTTCCATCCCCCTTTTTCATACTCCTTCATCTTAAGTTTATACTCTTTCTTCATAGCCTTTTGCAAAGCTTTGCTCTGAGCAGCTGCCTGGACGCCAAAAACGCCGATAGACATCGACACGATAATGCCGAATAAAAGTAATTTTTTCATAATTATTAAAAATTTGAATGATAATGCATACGGTACTTAGTCTTATCAGACAGCCAAGATGCTATACCCATATACAAGACGTGGGCTTGCTTACCGGAAAAAGAGGTACGACCAAGCACCATTGCCCCAAATAAGTATGCCCACGCGAGACGTGAGCGTAAAACTTATTGCTTCTTGGGGCTAAAAATAAATTGGTCGTTTTCTTTTACCCGAAACAATAGCATACGCTATCAAATATTTCTGCAAATATAGTAAATTGTTTTAACAAAGGCATCACTACGATATTAATAAATGTATCATATTGCCGGTCAGTGTTTTCTCGTTTGTCGATCATACAAATCACGAGCAGGACGTCTTTTCGTAAACACAACACTATCAACAATATACGAAAACCAGCCCTGCTTTGCCCCTATGTTTTTAAGAGGGCAAAGCAGGGTCCACTCCACTATACAATTGATTATCAACAATTTACCAAACATATTCCTGCTCGTAATTTGTATGTCATCAGGGAAAACATCATCAGGGCATACAGTCATACTGCACAAACCTTTAGTCTGCCCGTATCATATCAATTATGCCAAGCTCAGTCAAACACATCATATCAAACCTATTATACCAGGCAATACCGACATATCATTACAACAGCTAATAAAATCAGGCAGCACACTGCGCTCCACTCCTGACAAGCAGTACAACCGTACACAGAGCGACAATATGCCGTGGCCATCGGACAGAAAAAGGACTGATGGGAGCACTACACAAAAGGCAACTGACTGACAATCAGCCTCAGAGCAAGAACGCACCGTGGACATCGGGCAAGAAAAGGGCCGATGGGAGCACTACACAAAAGGCAAATGACTGATAATCAACTACAGAGCAACAATACACCGTGGACATCGGACAGAAAAGGGCTGATGGCCACACTGACCAAAAGGCAAATGACTGGTAATCAGCCTCAGAGCAAGAACACACCGTGGACATCGGGCAGAAAAAGGGCCGATAGACACACTGACAAAAGACAACCGACTGGTAATCAGACACAGAGCAACAATATGCCGTGGACATCGGGCAAGAAAAGGGCTGATGGCCACACTAAGCAAAAGGCAAATGACTGACAATCAACCTCAGAGCAAGAACGCACCGTGGACATCGGGCAAGAAAAGGGCCGATGGGAGCACTACACAAAAGGCAAATGACTGATAATCAACTACAGAGCAACAATACACCGTGGACATCGGACAGAAAAAGGGCTGATGGCCACACTAAGCAAAAGACAACTGACTGATAATCAAGCACAGAGCAAAAACATACCGTGGACATCGGGCAAGAAAAGGGCTGATGGCCACACTGACCAAAAGGCAAATGACTGGTAATCAGCCTC
>ERZ778497.804-NODE-804-length-24168-cov-4.014764_pt1 | contig 24168 bp, 14 predicted proteins | sample MGYA00509938_ERZ778497 | MGnify/ENA primary metagenome ERZ778497 (study PRJEB29527, sample SAMN07138969) | mouse gut metagenome | material: feces | host: mouse | place: China:Nanjing | collected 2016-01-25 ... | reverse complement strand
CTACACAGACGCAGGAATCTATTTTCTGAAAAATCAGCGTAAATATTTAGCAAAGTCCACCTCTCTGAACTTAAACTTATGATGCTCGGAGGGGTGGTCCAGATAAGTCTGCGTATCCGGCAATACCACAAAAGTACTTACCCGACCGGAAGTCGTGCAAGCTGTTAAAAAAGCGCCCCCTAAAAAGAACGCTCCGATAACAGACAATATTCTCATCATTTTTTCTTCTGATTAAACAGCCACTCCATAAAACCAGGATAGTTGAAAGCCGGATTCCAACTACCATGATTACAACCAGGAAATTCAATATATTCCACATCGGCACCAATAGCTTTCAAGGCCCGATATGCTGCACGCGATCCTTCAGGAGTTACTACATTATCCGCATCTCCATGAAAAATACGAAACTTGACCGATTTGCCAGCCTTCAACCGTGCCGGATTCACTGTTCCACAAATAGGTATTGCTGCCGCAAAAATCTCCGGATAGCGGACAGCCATGTCAAATGTACCCATTCCTCCCATAGAAAGTCCCATAACATAGATACGGTCTTTGTCTATCTGCGGCATGGCCAGATAGAAATCCAACAACTCTTTCAACGTACGGAAAATAGGAGAAACAGGCACTTCCAACGGCATATCTTCCGGAACAAAAGATGAAGGGCGCTCCGTATATGCCCAATATCCGGTTTCAGGACACTGCGGAGCCAAAATAAACGCCGGATACTTTTCACGGTTTACTGGATTAAGCCACATCTGCCCACCATGAACCAATTGTTTCTCATTATCATTGCCACGCTCTCCGGCACCATGCAGGAAAAGCACCAAAGGATACTTTTCATCAGGTTTCATCACCTCTGGACGCAACAAACGATATAACAATGTATCTCCACGGGAAGAGATATAAGTTTCCTTTTGAAAGGTTTCTTGTGCAAACGAAGACAAGAAAAAGAATAATCCACAAAGGACGCCGATTATACGTTTCATCTTATTATTTATTTTACATGTTTAACTTCCGAACGTAAAGATACACCATTTTCATTGAAGGCCTCCACACAAAAATAATAATCCTGATCAGCAGTAAGGGCTTTCATCAACAAATCAGTCTTATCATAGACCATCCAAGAGCTGTAAAGTTTGTCCGGTGCAATGCCCCAAAGTATGTTGTAACCTTGCGCACCTTTCACAGCCTCCCAACGGATGGAGATGTCACGACGGTCTGCTTGGCGGTCAAGTACCAACTTTTTGGGTTGTTGCGGTGCCTTCCCCATACCCAATCCAAAGACGCGAAGTTCAGATATAGCCAGATTCGGTGTCGGTATATCTATATTCTTATAACGGATATAACGGGCAGACTTGGGTAATGCCAGTTCAACATAATCATTCGGAGTATCCCTATAACTTTCCTTACAGTCCACCAATATCTCCCAATTCTCACCATCAAGAGAACCTTCGATGAGATAACGGTGATGGAGTCCTTCGTAGCGACCGTACATATTACTTTGATAATCGTGATAGTTTATCTGAACAGCATACACATCAGCAGGTTTCTCCAAATCAATCATCACCCACTGCCGTTCGTCATTAGCCTCGGCAAGCCAAAAAGTTTTAGTCAGTTCATCCGTCAGGGCATCTGCCTTAAATTCGTCTTTTGTAGTAGAAGCCGTCACCGGCTTGCCATACGAAAGCAACATCCACCCACGGAACTGTCCAGCCTTGCCCGATACGGCAGGTGCATAACGGGGATAGTCTCCGAAACGAGTATCTACATACATAATGCCATCTTTATCGAACCCCGCCGGAAACATACAAAGGCGACGTTCCCAATTCACATTGATAGAGAGTGACATCGAAGCAAAATGCCAATATTGTCCGCCAGGGCCAAGCACGGTACTTCCATGTCCGGCACCGTTCATATAACCACCCGGTTTGTAGGACACCGGATTATGCTTTTGGTAAGTATAAGGCCCCATCGGATAATCGGCCACATAAACACCATCGGCATAGACATTGAATTCCGTTCCCGGAGCACCGTATTGCATATAGTATTTCCCATTATGCTTCGTCAGCCAAGGCCCCTCAATATATCCGCCCAATACAGTATCCGTATGATTTTCACCGAAACGTTCCCAGCCATGTTTAGGCATATCCAAATTGAAGAGTTCTTTCGTTTCTCCCTTCTTGATGAAACGCTGGTTCTTGTCCAGTTCCATTCCCCTGATAGGATACACATTGGAAGAGCCCCAGAACATATACGCTTTACCGTCATCGTCAATAAACAAATCGGGATCTTGCAGATTATGCAAGATTGCCGGAACAGCTTCCCAGTTTCCTGAAGCCGGATTATCCGTATAAAGGATACTCATGGAACCGGAAGGATCACCGGTCACATAAAGTACCGAATCTTTGTAATTATGTGCCGCCGGAGCATTACACCCTTGCGGATACCAGTTCTTACCCGGACGTACAAACTCCCAGTTCAGCAAATCTCTGGAACGCCAATAACCGTGTGAACGGGTAACAAACATATAATATTCACCCCGGAACTCCACCACGGCAGGATCGGCACCGGAACGGTAGGAGATATTCTTATCCGAATTATAAATCATGTACGTGTAATCGATATTCAAAGGATTACAATAAGTATCCATACGCATGTCCTGTGCAGAAAGGAAATTTGCCAAACACAACGGCAGCACCAAACCACTTAATCTTTTCATCGTATTATCCGCATTTATATTTCTAAATATTCATTTATACATCACGAAATATGCACCATTATTTACACAGAGATTCAGGAACATCATATTCTTCCTGCAGGCGGGCAAGTTCCGCTTTCAATTCTGCAACAACCTTTTCCATCCCTTTTTCACCATACAAATTATGCATTTCTGCCGGGTCTTCCTTCAAATCATAAAGTTCCCACGTGTCATCCACATAAAAATGCATCAATTTATAGCGCTCCATCTTGACACCGTAATGTGCACGGACACTATGAAAACCGGGGAATTCATAATAATGATAGTAAAGTGACTTCCTCCAGTTTCGTGGAGTGATTCCTCTCTCTACCAACCGACGAAACGACACTCCCTGCATGTCTTCAGGAATCTCAATTCCACACATATCGAGAAAAGTGGGAGCGAGATCAATATTCTGAGTCAGTCCTGTCACCTGCGTTCCGGGCTTAATATGTCCCGGCCAGCGCATTACCATCGGCATACCGAAAGACTCCTCATACATAAAACGTTTATCAAACCAACCGTGCTCGCCCAGATAGAACCCCTGGTCTGTAGTATAAACGACAATCGTATTTTTATCCAATCCGGTACGCTTCAAATAATCCAATATTTCTCCTACACTCTCGTCCACGCTTGCCACGCAAGCCATATAATCCTGTAAATAACGCTGATATTTCCATTCTGCGACTTCCTTGAAAGTACGCTGTTTCGAATAAAATTCATTGTTCCGTTCACGATAGGCATCCATAAAACGGCGGCGCTCATCCGGCTCCATCGTATCAAGAAAAGCATGAGGCCACGGGTCGAATAGCAGACTGTCGCTATTCATACCCGCAACCATCTTCAAGTCGTGGCCTTCGTACATATCACGGTATATATTCATCTTCTGCATTTGTGCCGCATAACGTCCTTCGTATGCATCATAATAATTATCGGGTAAAGGGAACTGCGTATGTTCGTACAAATGATAATGCCGTTCGGCAGGCACCCAATTACGATGAACGGCTTTGTGATGCATCATCAGGAAAAAAGGTTTATTCTTATCCTCGCGCCCACTCATCCAGTCTTCACAATATTGGGTGATGAGGTCAGTCACATATCCTTTATGCCGAACGGTATCTCCCTCGGTAATAAAATACGGATTATAATAATCTCCCTGATCATTCAAGATCATCCAATGGTCAAACCCGGTAGGCTTTGAAACAAGATGCCACTTGCCGATAATGGCTGTCTCATAACCGTTTGCTTGCAATATCTTCGGCAGTGTCTGCTGCGAACCGTCAAATCCTTTATTTCCATTCCTCATAAAACCATTTTTATGGCTATGCTTACCAGTCAGTATGGCTGCACGGCTGGGGCCGGAAATGGAATTGCAACAGTAATTATTCTGAAATACCGCCCCTTCATGCCCAATACGGTCAATATGGGGAGTAGGAGCTATTTTACCTATGGGATGTCCATATATACTCATTGCTTGTTGGGCATGGTCATCACTCATGATAAAAATAATGTTAGGATGCCCGTTTCCTATTCCTTGTTTCTGTTCTTGTCCTTGCATCCAAACCGAAGGAACAAAGGGCAACAAGGCAATTCCCCAGGATAGTTTATTTTTCATGTATTCATTATTTGTTGTAATTTATCAAAAGCGTAACGTTGTTTTATAATCTACTGATTATCAGTGCGGTTAAAATACAGTGCATTCAGTATACGACTGAGCCCTATTCAGTATACGACTGAATGGCATTCACTATACGACTGAATTAGGTTCAGTATACAAGTGTTTCTTGAACCCTTATGATTTGTAAATAATGCAGAATAGAATTAGACGAGTCCTCTTTACAGTTTCAAAGTAACCAATACGGGAGCATGGTCGGAAAGATAGCCATTGTCCGGCTTATCGCCAACTGTGCGGTAACGCTCCACCTCTACAGAAGCATTTACGAATATAAAATCTATCAGCCTGCGCTTCTCCACCGGAATACGTCCGAAGTCATGAAAGCTCCATGTCGGTCCGTAAACGACCTTTGCCGTGGAACAAGCGTTCCTCATTCCACCTTCCGTCAATATAGTGACCGGCTCGGAGTCTACCGTTCCATTAAAGTCTCCAGTGATAATTGCCGGAAGCTCTCCCGCTATTTGCTTTATCTTCTCGAGTATTAACTTAGCGCTTTCTCGACGTGCCACCTCACCTACATGGTCAAAGTGGGTGTTGAAAGCAGCTACTTTCCTGCCACTCACCTTGTCTTTCAACACAGCCCAAGTCACGATACGTTCGCATGCCGCATCCCAGCCTTTCTTTCCGATGGAATCGGGAGTCTCACTCAGTCCGAAATCTCCGTTCTCCAAAAGTTCAAAACGATCTGTCTTATAAAAAAGGGAGCAATATTCGCCTTTCCCTTTTCCATCTGCACGACCTACGCCAAGGGCAGTATATTGAGGAAGACGCTCCTTCAGGTCATCGAGTTGATTCTTTACCACTTCCTGCATGCCCACAATGTCCGGAGCATAATAAGCAATCATCTGTGCTGCATTATTCTTACGGTATTTCCAGTTATTCATACTGTCCGCTACATGATCCAGACGGATGTTGAACGACATCACTTCTACCCTGGCTTCCGGTTGCTTGCCGCACGAGGCGACAAGCAATGCGAAAGCAACCAATACACTATTGAAAAGCACGTTTTTCATGGTTATAATTCTTTTTAATCTATATAAAATCTTACCAAAATCAAATCCTGCCAAACCTAATCAGCCTTATTCAAATAAGGAGATGTAAAGCCTAATCTCTTCAATCCCTTCTGTACATCGGGATGGCTCATGAAAAGCTTCCAAATTAAACCGGTGCGATAGTTCTCTATCATCACGATAATCGGTCCCTGGTCAATGGCAAGATACGAAGGCGCAAACCAATCCTCAGTCAGATTAAATGCATCCTTGAACCCATATTCACCCCAAAGACGGTCACCCAGTTCTTCATAGAAATAGCGCATGGCCTCCAAAGAATACTCCGGTGTATAAGGAACGGATGAAAGAGCCGCAGTAGGCGTAATCACGCCGCGATCATTTCCGGGGCTATGGGCAGAATAGCCTTTATCACCGTCACTGGCTGTCAATCCCCAGCATTTCTCACCGTAACCCTTATATCCCTTCGGATTTTCGATACAATAGGCACGGTTAATCAAAGTATGGGCCTTCATTTGTTCCTCGTAGTCAGCATAGCGGTCCTTCAATCCATGAGGGTCAAGCCCCATGTAAGAGTAATGAGTAAAGAACAAAGGACCGCCCTTACCGTTATCGTTTCCGAGAGGAAGCCTGATGCCATAATACTCCTGACCATTCAGAAAAGTGTTCGCATTGGCCCAGCCCTTATGATAAACGCTCTCGGCAATCGGATAAGTAGGAGAAGACGCACCTAAAATGTAAACAATGTGACACTCGTTATGACCTTTAATCTGGTGATTCATCGCCCATCCGTTATTGGGTGACCAGTGCCAGTACATCACATCTTGCCCTTGAGTGAAGAAATTCCACTCTGCTTGGCGCCACAGATTATTAATCATTCCCCGGATACGGTTTTCCGTCGGCTTATCCTTTACAAAATACTGATGGGCAGCCAGCAAGCCTTCGAACATGAAAGCGGATTCTACAATATCGGCTCCATCATCCTTACGGCTGAAAGGAATGGTCTTACCGGTTTTACCGTTCATCCAATGTGCCCACATGCCGTGATAACTGTCAGTATTCTTGTCGCTCAAGAAGCGAACAATCTTTAGTATACGCTCGGCACCTTGTTCGCGGGTGATAAACCCACGCTCTATGCCGACAATGACAGCCATCACTCCGAATCCCGACCCGCCAATGGTAGCTGTCTCGGCACCACCGTTACTCCGTTCATGCGCCAATCCGGATTCAGAATGGGCAAAATCCCAAAAATAACGGAAAGTTTGCTTCTGGACGAGGGTCATGAGTTCGTCGTCAGAAAGCTGCTTCTGCTTATTCTGTCCCGAAATCAAATTAAAAGGGTATAGCAAAAGCATCAAATATATTAATATTCTCATCATAATCATTCTTTTAGTTTAAGCACGGACTCTGGAAGCCAAGCTTCTTCAGTCCTTGTTGGATTTCCGGTATAGACATAAATAAATTCCAAAGGAGGCCTGTTCTATAATTCTCTATCATACAGATTATCGGCCCTTGGTCAATGGCTATGTACTGAGTATCGTACCAATCTGCCGTCAAATTAAAGGCATCTATAAAACCATAATCTTTCCAAAGTTTGTCTCCCATCTTATAATAGAAGAAATGCAGCGCTTCCATTGACTCCTCCGGAGTATAAGGAAATGCAGACAAAGCAGCTGTTGGAGCAATGACCCCTTTATCATTAGTAGGTGAATGAGCTGAATATCCCGTATCACCGTCACTTGCCGTCAACCCCCAACAAGAAGCGCTATAACCCGTATATCCTTTGGGATTTTCCTTACAATAACTGTAATTAATCAACGTATGATTGCGATTTTGCATCCAGTAATCGGCATATTGGTCTTCCAGTCCTTGCGGGTTAATGCCCAGAAAAGAATATTGAGACAAGAATAGCGGTCCCCCCTTATCCGAACCTAAAGGAAGAGTGATGCCATAATAAGATTTTCCATTCCTGATTCCTCCATTTTTAGCCCAGCCTGCTTCATATACAACTTTATCTATAGCATGTGTTGGAGACGACGCAGCAAGTATATAAGTAATCAGGCACTCATTCCACCCTCTTATTGCCAAATTCTTCTCAAAACCGTAATCGGGACTCCAATGCCAATACAGTACATCTTCACCATTTTTCCGGAACCAAGTCCAGTCAATAGCTTCCCAAAGACGGGTTATGTCGGCACGCAACCTACTTTCTACTTCCGTATTTTCCTTGAAATAGGCTCGAGCAGCAAGCAAACCTTGAAATAACAAGGATGTCTCAACCAAATCGGCACCGTTGTCTTTCTCACTGAAAGGTTTGGTTGCTCCCGTTGCGCCATTTATCCAATGTGCATAAGCACCATGATAAGCCGTACATTCCTTATCAAGAAAAGTAACAATCTTCTGCACTCGCTCAACGGCTTGCTGACGGGTAATAAAGCCCCGTTCGGCAGCTACCAGCATGGCCATCACGCCAAAGCCGGTACCGCCGGTAGTAACGACATCGCCCGAAGCAGTACGTTCGCGCGCCATTCCGGAATATTCATGCCCAAAGTCCCAGAAGTACTTAAAGGTCTGCTTCTGTATCAATGTCAACAAGTCCTCATCAGGGATACGCTCAAACTTATCTGTATCATCCATTCCTGTCTTAATCATACAAACCTTGCCATTGGAAAGCAGTGTCCCGGAAGTGGATTTCACCCCCGGATTGACAATCAATTTATACGATGACAAGATTTTAAACCCCTCCTTAGGAGTCATCGATACTTTTTTCTCTTGCAGGAACTCATAATCGCAGCTTATGGGAAGCTCCTCATGTTTCAAAGCAATATTGTTACGGGCTGAAGCCTCATCTACAGCATCCGAGAACTCCAAAACAATAGCTACATTGGGAGCAACATTCTCAAATGTCTGTTGGTTTTGTTGGTCACCCACAATAATATTCTTCAACTCGAAAGGCTGATTCACCTCAGGTTGATTATCACCACCGCACGCAACCAACAAAAGACATACTATGAAATATAATACTTTCATCTTAGCATCAGATTAAAGTGTAGCTTCATTCTTTTCCAGAGCAAATACTCTGAATCTCGGTTGCCGTCAACACCTTGTCATATAAGCGGAACTGATCAAGCTGACCGGGAAAGTTCTTTGCCCAGGTTTGTGCTCCTGCACCCGAAGTAAGACTCGGAGTAGTGCTGAACTGAAATGCACCAACAGCCAAAGAAGCACCTACATTATTAAACTTCAATTTCCCACAATCAGGCAATTCTTTGGTAAAGACCCCCTCACCATTACGATAAACAGTAATGGTAGAAGTATTGCCATCATACACAAAAGCCAGATGCACCCATTCGCTACCAAAAATATCATCTATTTTTGCCTCAACCCATCTTTCATCATTCTCTTTTGCTGCCTGATTGAAGATATGAACCTTGAAAAATGCCTGAGTCTCGCTATTATTATTCTCCAAGAAGATGTCGAAGTTGCCCCAGAATTTAATAGAGTTAGGGATAGAGAACAAACCTTGCGCAGAGGTATTCTTAGTGGTTCTCATCCAAAAAGCTACAGTCAAATCACCGATAGTGGGTATGTTATTTTCCAAAATAGAAGGAGTTTTGGCCAAAATGTAAGCATTTTCAGCACCTTGATAGGCCATGCCAGCGATTCCGTCTTCCACAAACTTGGCATTCCCGTTATCTGCTACCAAAAATCCCCATTCACCTTTATCCCGAATGTCCTCTTCATCAAAAGGAAGATACATCTTCAAAGGGGTAGTAGGTACTTCACCTGTACTCTCAGGGTAGTCGAAAGCAGGATGATCCATATCCTGAAAACAAGACTGCATACACAATGCAAACAGGCAAGAAGCCACAGATACTATATATTTTTTCATAAGCAGTTAGTACATTTATAGATTAATAATTGGGATTTTGAACCAATACACCATTCGACTTGTCGATTTCGTCTTGCGGAATGGGCAACAAAGCATGTCTGTCTTGATAACCGGTCTTGCCTGCCGCATGAAGTACCTCTTTAGCAATACCCCAACGAACCAAGTCGTAGAAGCGGTCAAATTCCATACCCAACTCAACACGTCTTTCATGACGAATGGCCTCACGCAGTTCATTCTGATTGTTGGTCGTCACTTCCGGTAGGATTCCGATATTATTGCCACGAGCACGAGCGCGCACCATCTCCAAATAGTTACGGGCAGAAGATAAATCACCCAATTCACAAGCAGCTTCGGAAGCCATTAATACCACATCAGCATAACGTATCAGACGAATATTTACCCAATATCCTCCCTTTGTGAATTTCAAACGCATCGCCGGGTCCGTATATGCCTTCTTGTTAAAGTATTTAGCTATAACATCAGCATTCGAAATAGGTTTCTCACCATAAGGCTTGTTAGCAGGTATGGACTCTGGATCGTCCTTGCCGTTGCGTATAAAATAAAGCAGAGTTTCGTCTTTTCTCGGATCTCCCTCTTCAAAAGCATCTGCCAATTCTTGAGTAGCGGTGTGTTGCCCCCAACCGAGATTCCACTCGCCTGCACCACGTACACCCTGAACGGAAGCAAACTGGCTTCCTATGTCATTAGAACCTGGTTGTGATTCTGTTGCCGTACATTGCAATTCAAAAACAGATTCACTACAGTTTTCACCTTTTTCTCGGAATATGTCTTCATAAGGTGTTTTCAGATTATACAAACCGGAGTTAATCACTTCTTCAGCAGCAGCCTTCATATTCCCCCAGTCATTACGCATCATGTATGTGCGTGCATGAAGAGAACGGGCAGCTCCCCAAGTGAGACGACCTACATAAAGTTGCTCCCACGTTCTGGGCAGACTGTTTTCGGCTTCCGTAAGATCAGAATCTATTAATTCATATATCTTTGCCACAGAAGACTTTGGAACATTTGCCTCAGCTGCATCATAAACTTTAAAGTCAATCAAAGGCACTTCACCAAAAGCGCGTACAAGGTTGAAATAACAGAAAGCACGTACAAACAAAGCTTCCCCCTTATTGACGAGGTCACCTTCTGTCAATGACGGATTTTGGCTCATCTCATCAAGTAAATCATTTACCTTATGTATCAATGAATAGTTATCATTCCAATAACTCTTAATCATCCCATTACTTGCCAAATATTCAAAGTCATCGAACATCTTGCCGGTGGCTGCTCCATCGGACAATGTACTTCCTTTCTCTGCGTCCTCAGAACGCATACCGTGGATTGCCAATGCAGTATTGCCGCTTGTCAAATGAAAACCGCGCAACTTGGCATACATATTAAAAACCTGTGTTTCATAAGTACCACCAGTCAAATCATCCTCTGTCTGTTGTCCAAGCGGTTTTCTATCAAACATATCCTCACACGAAGTTAGTGCAAAGCTTACTGCTAAAAATGCTATATAATAAAATATCTTCTTCATAGTCTGTCTTTATATAATTTTAGAAAGTCAAATTAAAACCAATCGTATAAACTGTAGGCATAGGATAGCCTCCACCATCAATACCAAACGAAATAGCACTTCCGCCCACTTCCGGAGTATATCCTCCATTACGGCTCCAAGTCTTGGGATTCTGCACATTAGTGTAAAGACGCAGTGACTGTACCTTGATACGATTCAACAGTCGTTTGTCAAAGTTATACCCCAATTCGACATTACGGATTCTGAAGAAACTGCCATCTTCGATGAAATACGTGGAAGCCTCCTGATTTATTTTGTGTGAAGGGTCGAGCAAGGGCTCCCAATTGGAAGTGCCCTCTCCATGCCAACGATTCAATTGCTCTGTGCGATAATTCAGTTGTGCATAGCTACTGCTTCCCCAATTACGGTAAATCTCGTTTCCATAAACACCCATCATGTCAACAGTCAAGTCCAGATTCTTCCAACCCAAATTAACATTAAAACCGTAAGTAAAATCAGGAGTAGGGTTACCTATCATTGTACGGTCATTATCAGTAATTTTGCCATTACCGTCAACATCAGCGAATTTCAAGTCACCCGGTGTTACCGAGCCAACCGAGTTAATCGGAGAGAAACGAATGTCGTCTTCGTTCTGATATACACCCTCAACCTTGTAACCATAGAAATAGCCAATCGGATAACCTTCGGAAACACGTGAGGGGCCACTGATAATATTATAGTCTTTGTTTACCAATGAAAGCACCTTGTTATCAATAGTGCTCAGATTAGCACCTAATCCATATCTCCAATCTTCCCCAATCTTGTCGTTCCAAGAAGCGCTGAGTTCAAAACCTCGGTTGCGAATCTCACCCACATTCTGTAATCCGGGAACAGTACCTGCAATCCCCGGAATGGAAGTCAACATATCTTTTGTTGTTTTGTTATAATAAACCGGAGAAAGCTGCAAACGATTATTGAACATGTGCATGTCAAAACCTACTTCCCATGAATAATTACGTTCCCATCCCAAAGTAGGTGAAATCAGTTTGTTAGGGCCTTTACCCGCAATGATATTGTCACCGAATACAGCTGATCCCGAACTAACAATGGTAGCGTATGCCGGATAACTGGAACCGGTATTCTGACTGCCCAACACACCCCAAGAGCCTTTCAACTTCAAGAAGTTAATTACATTCTGATTCTGCATAAACTTCTCTTCGGTCATTACCCAACCGGCACCGAAAGAGTAAAAGTTGTCCCAAGTATTACCTGTCTTATAGAAAACAGATGAGCCGTCCCTACGGAAAGAAGCATTAAATAAATAACGATTCTTGTAGTTATACAATGCTCTGAACAAATAAGACATGGTAAATCTGTCACTTTGAGAACCGCCATTAGTTGCCGTAGATACATCGTCGATGGTAGAGAGCCACCATCTGTCCGGGTCGTCGCCCACCAAAATGCCGTAGCCCGCAAGCTGACTGCGTCCACCACTCAAACTGGAAGACTCATTGTAATTGGTTGTAAGACCGGCAGTCAATGTCAATCCATGATTGCCAAACTGTCCGAGATAAGTCAACACATAGTCAGACTGTGCAGCAAGAGAAGTAGACTTGCTTTGGTTCACACTTTCTCTTTCAGTCAACCGTTCTTTCCCCCCCTCCACATCGGGATTATAAACATAAATCAGCGGAGAATATGAACGTCCCTGACTGGAAGCATAGTCCATAGAGAAAGTTGCTTTGAACGTAAGGTTCTTCAGAATATCTATCTCTCCGAACACATTACCTGCCACACGATAGTTTTCAGACTTGTTGTGAGCACCGCGCAGCTCTGTTTCAATGAGAGGATTCCACACTTGTGCACGCTGGAAGTCGGGCAGCGTATGTATCAGTCCCGATTCAAGGTCATGAGTAGGAGCAATAGGAGCAGCCTTCAAAGCACCATCCACACCCTTTGCATCAGGATACCTGGCACGAACTCCATTAAGCTGAAAACCAAAACGCAGGAAATCGGTTACGCTATATTCACTGTTCAAGTTTACGGTAAACTTATTGAGCTTTTCCGTTTTAATGGAACCTTCTTCCATGACGTAACCCAAACCCAAATAAAACTTGCTCTTATCCGTTGCACCCGTAATACTCACATTGTTATTGGTCAGAAAACCTGTCTGGAATATCTCATCCTGCCAATCAGTATTACCAGTCCATTGAGTATAATCATAAGGGTCGCTTCCTTGAGACATCAACTGCTCGTTGTACAGCATCTTAAACTCTTCGGCATTCGTCACACCTACACGGTCATAAATAACCTTCCAACCCACTGAAGAGTTGATGTTAACCATCGTCTTCCCTATTTTTGCTCTTTTAGTAGTAATGATGATTACACCATTGGCACCACGCACACCGAAAATAGCCAAAGAAGAAGGATCTTTCAAAATTTCCATAGATTCAATATCCACAGTGTTCAGATAATTGATATTGTCCGTAAACAGTCCATCTACCACATAAAGGGGTTTGAAACCGTTAATGGAGTTCGTACCGCGAACACGGATTTCAGGGTCTTGTCCTGCACGGCCCGTATTCACCACCTGTACACCGGCAACCTTACCCTGTATGGATGCCAGTGGATTGGTAGAAGGCTTAGATGCAATCTCATCCGCTTTCACAGTAACGATAGAGCCGGTCAAGTCGCGTTTCTTAGCACTACCATAGCCAACTACAACCACCTCATCAATGAGCTGGCTGTCTTCTTCCATCTTCACATTAATAGTTGAACGCCCATTTACGGCAATCTCCTGCTCACGCATACCTATATAACTAAAAATCAAGGTAGCATTAGATGCCACATCAATAATCTGATATTTACCATTCATATCAGTAATACTACCTTTACTCTCCTGCCCTTTTACACGAACAGAAGCACCGATAACAGTTTCGCCTGTCTTGTCCGTAACGACACCCGAAATCGTAATTTTGTTCTGTGCCATCGAAGTAATGGCAAACAATAACATCACACATGTAATTAGTAGATTTTTCTTCATTTTGTATTGATTTAAAATTCTTTTGCAAACATACCGGAGAAGTTTATGTACGTCAAAAAAATAAACTACCATAAGAATACCACAGTTCACCGGAGGGGTACATCATTGCTACTACTGCATCACATAACCAACAGATTATAAAGAAGATAGAAGTACAATAAATATTTAGGTAGTATTCATATAATAGAGCAAGAAGATAGAAAAGAAAAGGAGTTCTTATCCTATTCTAAATAACTTTATCCCATTCAAGAACGTCATACCTTTCACTGTTTCAAATCCGACCACAAGATTTCCATAACCGATTGCAATTATACGATAGATTATATATCAAGCAAATACTGCAAAACGTTTGCAGTGAAGATGTAGACAATATGCAGCAACAATGCCATCTCAACGCAGTGGATCGAATGCTGCATATTGCCGCCTCGGGAATCAGTTAGAGTAACTTGAACGCTGCTTTCTTTATGTCCCGGCTACTTCTGCCAATCATCACCTCAAAGCCACCCGGCTCGCATACAAAATCAAGATTGTAGTTGTAGAACTTCAGCAATTCGGGGGTAATCTTGAAAGATAATTTTTTAGATTCTCCGGCTTTCAGGAAAATCTTCTCAAAGCCTTTCAACTCTTTCACCGGACGGGTTACACTTCCCACAAGGTCACGAATATAAAGTTGAACCACTTCTGCACCGTCTCTCTTGCCGGTATTGGTCACAGTCACGGTAGCAGTCAGTTCACCCTTATCCGTCATGCTAGTCTTGTCCAAAGCCACGTCGCTATAAGAGAATGTGGTATAGCTCAAGCCGAAACCAAAAGGATAAAGCGGTTCATTGTCTATGTCTATATAGTTGCTGCGGAATTTCTGGAACCATGCACCGTCGGCAAGAGGGCGGCCCGTATTCTTGTGGTTATAGAACAAAGGAATCTGTCCCACGCTCTTCGGGAAAGTCGTAGTCAGCTTCCCACTCGGATTCACATCACCAAACAGTACATCACCGATGGCAAAACCTGCCTCACTGCCCGCAAACCATACATTCAGAATGGCCGGCACGTTTGCCTGCTCCCAGTTCAGTACCAGCGGACGACCGGTAAACAGTACCAGTACCACTGGTTTTCCTGTTTTCAATAATTCCTGTAACAGCATGCGTTGGGTGTCGGTCATTTCAAGATTCGTGCGGCAACTGCTCTCTCCACTCATTTCCGAAGACTCACCGAGCGCAGCCACAATAACATCCGATTTGGCAGCCACGGCAAGAGCCTCGTCCAATAACTCCTTGTCCGAACGATTGTCACGGTGTAAAGAACGTCCGAACATAGTGGCACGTTTCTCATATTCGGCATCACTCATCAAATTACAGCCTTTCGCAGTCAGTATTTCGGCTTTACCGCCTGCTACCTCCTTCAAGCCCTCTGCCAGTGAAGTGGCATTCTTCAATACGGCAGCCACACTCCAAGTACCCGGCATATTACTGCGGCTGTCTGCCAACGGACCTACCACAGCAATAGTGCCCTTCTTGGCCAGCGGAAGCACATTACCCTCGTTCTTCAGCAACACCAAGCTCTCCGAAGCAATCTTACGCGCAACGGCACGATGCTCTTTGGTAAAGATTTGCTTCTTGGCACGCTTCACATCACAGTATTTATAAGGATTATCGAACAAGCCCAACTTGTACTTAGCTTCCAAAATACGGCGACAAGCCACATTAATTGTTTCTTCTGTCACTTTTCCTTCTGTCAATGACTTCTTGAGCGTACCAACAAATGCATCGCTCACCATATCCATATCTACACCAGCATTCAGCGCCAACGCGGCAACAGTCTGCGTATCGCCCATGCCATGGTCGGTCATTTCTGTAATTCCGGTATAATCTGTCACTACAAAACCGTCAAACCCCCACTGCTTACGCAATACATCCGTCATCAACCACTTGTTTCCGGTAGCGGGAATGCCATCGACCTCATTGAAAGAGGCCATCGCACTGCCCACACCGGCATCAACCGCCGCTTGATAGGGCAACATGTATTCATTGAACATGCGCTGATGGCTCATATCTACTGTATTATAGTCACGTCCTGCCTCACCGGCACCATACAAGGCAAAATGCTTTACACAAGCCATAATCTCATCATTACGGCTCATATCCTTTCCCTGATAACCACGTACCATGGCCTGCGCAATGGCTGCTCCCAGAAATGGGTCTTCACCGTTGCCCTCGGACACACGCCCCCAACGGGCATCACGGCAAATATCCACCATCGGACTGAATGTCCAGCAAATACCGTCGGCACTGGACTCAATGGCTGCAATACGTGCCGATTCTTCAACCGCCTTCATATCCCATGTACACGACAATCCCAAAGGAATGGGAAACACCGTTTCATATCCATGAATAACATCCATACCGAATAAGAGAGGAATACCCAAACGACTTTCTTCAACCGCCTGCTTCTGTACATCGCGGATACGTTCCACACCTTTCAGATTGAAAAGCCCGCCCACTTCACCGGCACGAATACGTTTGGCCACATTACTACTTTTAGCCTGACCGGTCGTAATCTCACCGGTAACCGGCAGATTCAACTGACCTATTTTCTCTTCCAGGGTCATCTTCTTCATCAAATCGTCGATGAAACGATTCATATCGACCGAGGATTTCTGTGCATACGCACTAACGGCAGTAAACACCAACAAGACTAAGAATGATTGTAACTTGAAAAATAAATGCTTCATGTCTTTCATGCTTTTAATTTATAGAAATATTATCTTGCTGCAAATAAAAGGAAAGCATGCGACAACCTCCACATCCCGCACTACAATAAAAGTACATCCATCACTAAAAAACAAAAGAGGAAGTACAATACTAGTACTTCACCCATTAATATTTCGCTGTAAAACAGTTATTTAAAATTTATAAGAAAATCTGTCAGACTTTCTTCCGGAAGCAGATTGAATTTCTTGCGCAACCGGTATCTTGCAGCATCAACCCCACGCGTGGAAATGTTGAGCAACTTCGCTATCTCCTTTGTCGGCATATTCAAGCGGAGCAATGCGCAAAAGCGCAAATCTCCTGAAGTCAAATCAGTATATTGAAGTTTCAGATTACGGAAGAAATTCTCGTGTATACGGTCAAAATTAGCTTGAAACATTATCCAGTTCTCTTCATCAGACACTATATTATTGTTGACCAAAGCAAGAAGCTTATCCAAGTTCTTACGGCCATACTGCCCCGACAACTTTTGCCTCTGTATCTCTTCTTTCAAGGAATTCAGAAATTCCTGATGGGCGATATTTGTCATTACCACACTGGACAACTCCTTGCTTTTAAAACGCAAATCGGCCTCAAGCTGCTCCTTTTCCAACTCAACAATCTTCTTCTCTTGCCGCTCGAGTTCTGCCTGATGGGCTACGCGCTGCCGTTCAATCACACGGTCCTTCTTTTTCTTCACAAAACGATAAACAATATATTGCAGCAAGGCCAGCAAGCACAACCCTATCAGAATATAGCCTCCCACAGCCCAATAAGACAAATACCACGGAGACAAAATCTCAAAAGGCAACTCTACTGATGCCAAAACCCTGTCGGTATCATATATCTCCGCCCGAAAAACATAACTTCCATAAGGAAGACGGGCATACTTTTGCTGCAAATCGCGTCCACCGGATACCCATTGATCGGAATAGCCTTCCAACCGGTACCTCACCTTATAAGTATAATCGTTATAAACAGGATAGCACAATGTAAAACTCACCGTATTAAACTCATGTTCGACCTTGACTCCCGGTTGCACGACCAATGTCTTCCGTTTATCACTGAATTCCTCAGTAACCTGCATCTCTGAAATCCATAAAGAACGTTTGACCTGGGATTTATATAACGAGGAACTATCTGTTTCAATACGGGCAATGGCATTATTCAAGCAAAGATAGGAATGATTATTTCTCTTGTCATAAACCACGCTTCCCCGCTCTTCTACTGCCAGACCATCAAACAAATAATATGGAATCCGGAGTTCTATATTGAAAGTATTTATCGCACACTTCACCAAATACACAGTCCTGTCGCCCACAAACCAATAACAATCTCCGTTCGCATGACTCACAGTCTTTATTCCCTTCAATTCCACCAATTGTTCATTCATTGTTTCATAAGGAACAATCGAATCAGTCATATCTTCGTAAGTATAGAAATATTCCCCATTAGAAAAAACTACCCGGCCATTGATTTTGAACAAAGTGAAACTCCCACCTTTCACTTCTCCCAAACTCTCATACTTCCGTACATCCTTTACCTGCTTCATATCCGAATCAATCCGAAAGCGATACAAACCATTCCTCAAATGTTTCGCCCAAATATTCCCTTGATAGTCCACTTCCATATGGCGAATCATGTGGCTGAACCCGCGTAAGGACCGAGTAAAGCAATACTCTCCCGAAGCATTTTCCGTATATAAATTCAAAAGTGCATACGCTCCTTCCAACAAAAAAGATTGCTCCTTCGATTCAATCTTTTCCATACACATTCCTCCCTTTCCGTCAGATGCCAACTTCGATTTCAGCCCTGATATAAGGAAAGTCCCCTTGTTGTGCCCGCAGAAAATCTGTTTTCCCCATTCATCGACGAACCACGCTTGTTCTTCCAAACCCGGAACCAATTCTGCCTTTCCGTCCTTAAGCCAATAGAGTCCTTGATTAGAAGCAATATAAGCTTCATCTTCCCTTACCAGGACATCATATACCATGCCTATTTTACGAAATGGAGGTTCATAATAATAGATTAGAGAATTGTTGTGTATATAGGCAATACCTTCATCCAAAGCTGTCCATATATTGTTGTCATCATCACAATACAACTTCAAAACAGTATTGTTCTGTAGTTTATTGTCCGTATTGATCTTCCAAATCAGCTTCCCTCCTTTATCCAACGCATATATGCCATCGGATATCGTACCAACAACGTAGCAACTGTCCTTAGTCATCACCGCACGATTAATGGTATGCTTCTTGAACACGCCGTCACATTCAGTCTCCCATTTTTCGACCCTCCCATCCCGATAGAGAAAACCTCCCTGATTACGGGTAAGCATTAAAACCGCATCATCATAAGGAAAGCCGGCCAGGACATCACTATCTCCAAATTCCTTTCTGGGAATAAGTTCTTTCATTTCCCTACCGGAAAAGACATAAAGTCCACCGTCTATTCTTTGAGAATAAGAAGTATTTCCTACCTGAAACAAGTTCAGTGGAAGGTTCTTCATCCGAATACCTTCTACCGAATTTCCATCATAAAAAAAGAGAGAGCCGAATGATTGAAATACAATTTCTCCTTGGACGCAAGCAATATCCCAGATTTCGTCATTATGAAATGTAAAATCTTTCACTTCATTTTTCAGCGAGTGATATTCAAGGGTATCATAAGGAGTACGGATAAAATAACCGAACTCTTCGTAAGAGCCTACATAAATTTTTCCATCTTCACTGATATATATAGCACGCACAATTCCTTTTGTCGGTAATTCATACAGCCGCCAAGCACTTCCATCAAATTCCAACAACCCACTGTTATTGCCGAAATACATCACCCCTCTTTCGTCCTGAGCAATGGCCCAATTCTGAATACCGGCATTATAATCCGACACCGAATAGCTCCTCACTATAGGAGAAAAAGGTATGGGTGAAGCTTGTAGCAAACTACTGAAAACCAAAGACAAGAGAAACGTTATTGCAATTCTCATGAGTACTGTTTATAGGTATTTACCAGCAAAGATAAAGCTTTTTGCGTTTTCGTAAAAACAAAATCGCAGATTATCCCCCTTTATAGAAGAGACAACCTACGACAACATATAACTCATTTTATAAGATTTCAGCTTTCTTCTGTTTTCCCAAAGGAATGGAAATACCCAAGTAAGCATTGACATTCTTCGTATTCTTGCCAAAGAACATATAATCTGTTCCTGCGAAGAAGGAACCCAGCTTCAATGCCAGACCGAAGGTTTTACCGGCTCCTTGAAGTACGGAATAGCTGGCAGCCACATTGAAAGCATTCGTCGGACGGATGCAGGCAGAGAAAGTCAGCTCATTCAAAGTTTTCGGCTTGGCAAAACGACCGGTATACAAGGCACCCACTACCAGCCAATCATTCAGCAAGGCATATTCAGCGCCAAGAACCATTGTAGAAGTCAATCCACGGGTACGGCTCTTCTCAGAAGCCTCCTCCGTCTTGAGCTTCAACATGTCATAGTTAAGAATCTCGCCGCTGTTCACAATATTCATGAACTCCTGCTGCGAGGCCGGGTCAAGAAAATCATAAGTCTGCTCTGCATCGGCTCGCGCTATACTGGTATTCGATTTAGACCATTTGATAAAACCCAAATCAAGAACTGAAGCAGAAAGTGTCAATTTATCCAGTAACTTGTAAGATACTCCCAAATCAACAGCCCCACCATATCCGGCAAAACCGAAACTGCCAAAATCGATTTCATCGATATAATCGCCATTCTCATTCTCGGGAAGCTCCAACAGCTTTGACGAGTTCTCCAAAGTTGCATCCACTTGAATGGAAGCTTTACTCGTCGCTCCTGAAGAGCCGACAGAAGGAGTTTCCACATGAATCCGGTTGATGTTCAGCTTTAAGTTACCGATACCCAGCAGCATCTTCACCTTACCGCCTACAGCCAGCCGGTCTGTTATGTTCCTTGCAAAGCCAAGGCCGACTTCCGCATAGGAATTTATCTCAAGCTTCTGTCCATTAATGGTTTCGTTAATACCCAAATAGTCAGAAATATTGTCACCAAGCTCCCGGCTGCTCATGTTATTCATAAACTGGAACATGGTTTTCGGTATGGCAGCACCGATATCATTACGCAACCCTACATTGACTGACCAGAAGTTCTTCCCTTTATACCACCCGGCCGACAGAATGTCGGTACTCAAATTCACATTCAAGTTATTGGTAGCATCCAGTCGGTTCATAAAGTCATTGCTCATGAAATAGTCGCTATCATCACTATTCTCAATAATGTCCATAATATCCCTATACCCCAGAGAACCGGAGTTGACGGTAGCATTCAACGAACCTATCACGGGAATATTCAGATAACCATGTCCCGGCATCAAGGCCGGATTGAGTTGCATACGCTGGTTACTTCCTTCCATAAAGTAGGAAGTACGTAGGAACTGGGCTTGTCCGGAAAGAGAGAAGCAAAGCAACAATACCACAGACAGCCACACTTTCAGAGAATTCAATTGTTTCATAACCTTGTCAATATTTTCATTATCACCTGCAAAAATATAAAACAAGTTAACACCCAACAAACAACTTAACCGGATAGTCGTGTATAAAAGGCTTATACAGAGACTATCCGGTATAAATTAAGGAGCAAACAAAAGAATCCTCTTAAGAGCGTCCTTATACTATTTCATCATAAACATGCTCATTTGCCCTCGTAAGCAGTATTCAAAAAAAACGAGGCTGTCTCCTTATCTTTATTGCAAAGACATTGACGTCACTGCCGGAGCACTCAGCATTTCCTTGTATTTTACCGGAGCAGTCAGTATTTTCACAGCCTCTTTCAAGTCATCATCATCTTTCAGCTGCTGGATAATGCTTCCACGCTGGAAATAATAACGCTTGATGATTTCTACCGCAATCATGCTCTTGATGTCCTTGGAGAAATGGTCAAGGTCACGGTCCAGATTATGCGACAGTTTCTTCTCCAGCGCTTCAAACTCTTTCGAGGCATCAGTCAGATAGCCCTCGAATTCGGCCATCTCCTTCAGGTTCCTCAGCATCTTCTCTGTCTGCTGGTCGTATTTGAAGTCCGCCTTTTTCACCATCGCCTTGAATTCCGCATAATCGGCATCTGTAATTTCAAACTTCTCTGCTGAAGGGATAGTAGGATGTTTCAGGCAATAGTCCGTAGCATAATTGAAAATAAGATTGTCATTGACAAGATAGAACAGAATGTTGGGCAGCTTCTCCTGCTTCACCACAATATCCGGAGTCACGCCTCCGCCATCACGCACTTCACGTCCGGCAGCCGTATGAAACACGGTAGTAAGGCTGTCCGGAATACGTCCCACACTGCCATCCTCATTCCGGTGCTTGTAGTCGATAGCCTGCACACAACGGCCGCTGGGAATATAATATTTGGAAGTAGTCAGCTTCATGGTACCACCGTATGGCAACGGACGGGTGGTCTGCACCAATCCCTTACCGAATGTACGGTTACCAATAATGACAGCACGGTCGAGGTCTTGCAAGGAACCCGCAAGGATTTCTGACGAAGAAGCAGTTCCGCCATTGACCAGAACAGCCAAAGGAATTTCCAAATCCAGCGGCTCGCGCAATGTCTTGTAAGTGTTGCTGGCTTGCTTGATTTTGCCTTTTGTCGTCACAAGTGTTTTACCGCGAGGCAAAAAGAAGTTGGCAATCTCTATTGACTCATCCAACAAGCCGCCTCCATTATTCCGCAAGTCAATCACCAAAGAAGTAATGCCCCGCTTCTTCAAGTCCAGAAAAGCCTGCTTGAACTCTTTGGAAGGATTTCCCGAAAATGTACTAAGGTTGATATAGCCTATATTATTATCCAGTACCGTATAATAAGGTATGAACGGCAATTGGATGGAACGGCGCACAATGTCGAAATCCAACGGTTTCTCTGTACCGGGACGTTGCACTTTCAGCTTGAAGCTAGTGCCTACTTGTCCACGAAGCATCTCGCTGACCTCCTGGTTATTCTTTCCGGCAAGGTCTTTTCCGTCAATCTCCATCAAAATATCTCCAGCTTTCAGACCTACATCGGCAGCAGGCATATCCTCGTATGGCTCGGATATCATGGAACGTTTCAGTTTCGGGTTCCAGGTAATCACAGAGCCTATACCACCATAGGAATTCTTCAACATCTGTTCCAGTTCGCTTTGGTCATCTTCCGGATAATACTCCGTGTAGGGGTCGAGCGAGTAGAGCATGGCGTCAATGCCTTCACGGATAGTCTTGTTCGGATCAATCGTATCCACGTAAAACATATCCAACTCTTTCACAATAGAATTGAATATATCCAGATTCTTTGCTATTTGGAAACTGCGGCTATCACCACTCTTAAACCCCCAAAAACAAACGGCTCCCGCTGCAATCAGCAAAGCAACCATCCAGCGTATCTTTAAAATTCTTCTCATAATATGTCTATGTGATAATATGCTAATTAATTAATAAAATTTCTTCCTTGATTTTTTCCCATTGTGCAGCCTGAAGCTCCGTACCCACTACCTGTATCACATCTTTGGAAAGAAGGGAGCCTATCTTGCCACATTTCTCCAGCGAGTAGCCACACGTCAGTCCATACAAGAAACCGGCAGCGAAATAGTCACCCGCTCCTGTGGTGTCCACCACTTTCTCTACCGGAGCTGCTTGTACCTGTACCATCTCTGTCCCTTTACGAATCAGAGAGCCACGGGCACCCACTTTTACAATGGCTATGCTACACATTTTGGCAATGATACCCACAGCTTCCTCCGGTTCTTTACCCGTAAAGGCCTTTGCCTCTTCCTCATTGGCAAAAACAATATCCACATATTTATTGATCAACAGAGAGAAAAATTCATGGTCTCCTTCTACTATATTGTAGCTCGCCATGTCCAGACATACTTGTAAGCCGGCCTCCTTAGCCAGCTCAATGGCACGGAGAATCATATCATGGTCTTGCACCAGATACCCTTCTATAAACAAGCAAGCATATCCTTTGAACATATCCAGCGAAAGATCTTCTGCCTTCAATGTAGAAGCCGCCCCCAAATAAGTGCCGAAAGTACGTTCCCCATCAGGAGAAATGAAAGTAGAGGCTACACCGGACGGAAGAGTAGTGGAAAGCAACAAATCCGCCTCTGTCCCATGCTTCAGCAGGCTATCTCGGAAAAAGTTACCATAAAAGTCATTGCTTACTTTTCCGATGAATCCCGTACCCGCACCAAGGCATGCCATTGCCCGAATTGCGTTTCCGGCAGAACCTCCGTTAGTCAGGTGCGTCTTCATCCGGCTGAAATACTCACTAATTTTCAATAACTTATCTTCATCAATCAGCGTCATGCTTCCTTTCGGGAGCTGCATCTCCGTCAAAATATTATCATCCTCAATGATTGCCAGCGCATCGACCAAAGCATTGCCCAACCCAATTATTTTATCCATCTTCGATATTTTTTTTGCAAAGATATTGCATATTTCAAAATATCCTATTACTTTTGCAGCGCATTTGAGAAAAAACAACATTCTTCCTTAGCTCAGTCGGTTAGAGCATCTGAC
>ERZ778497.802-NODE-802-length-24221-cov-11.202392_pt1 | contig 24221 bp, 20 predicted proteins | sample MGYA00509938_ERZ778497 | MGnify/ENA primary metagenome ERZ778497 (study PRJEB29527, sample SAMN07138969) | mouse gut metagenome | material: feces | host: mouse | place: China:Nanjing | collected 2016-01-25 ... | reverse complement strand
GTATAGCTGATTAAAATTCCTTACCATACCCAAAAGTGTACAAATGCGTTTGGAGGTGAAAACATACACTTTTGGGTATGGCACAGTACTATAATGAAGAGCGGATTTAGGTAAACATAATATGTCTACATACAATTGAGTTTCACTCCATTTTGCTTGCAGAATACAGTATTTTACCTAAAAGGATTAACTTTACCATAAATGTTGCCTCTTTTAATCTCTCTTCGGTAAGTTAAATAAAATTTCGTGAATATACATGTTGAAATCACAATAGGACAAAGACCGATCCATTTTGAGCCGTGGAAAATTACACTGTATATACAATATAAAAGGCCTACAAATGAAGAAATTGCAAATATAAGAGAGACATTGCGATTTGCGATGTTGCTTACCATGACAAAGTTTTCAATTATTTTAGTGCAAAGTTACGACCGTTAAAAATTCCTTGCCATACCCAAAAGTGTACAAATGCGGTTGGAGATGAAAACATACACTTTTGGGTATGGCACAGCAGGGGGGATAGTCCTAATTTTGCAGTGTAAAATCAATTATGAATATGACAAGTGAAGAAAAACGCCTTATTAAAGACTGCCGAATAGCGGTAATAGGGGCGATAGAATTTATAGACAAAATCAAAGCCGAACTCAAACAGTTGGGCTTTGAGTCCATTCAAATAACATCTCGCTTTGATAAAATGCCTATGCCGAGTAATGTTGATGTTATTGCCGAGAATGTCAATGAAGGCAGTTCTTGTTTTTCAAAAGATGTGACTATACCTATAATCCTGCCATTCGACTTTGTAAATGGAGCGGGGGCTATTATAGTAATGCCTGACGATGACAAAGACATATTGGATAAACCTGACCTCAGACTGTGGGCCGCTAACTATATGGCGGGATACTGCGCGTTTTGGAATGTAGTGGGCTGCGAGTGGTTGCGTGATTCATTACCCGACATTAGAAACGGCTTGACGCGCCATGCGGCACTAAAAACCGCAGCACATATATGTGCACGGATAACAGCCAACATCGCTGTCGGGCGCGAGGTAAAACATTTCCCCCGATTTTATCTGTGCAAGAATTTAGAGTAACTTGTTGTTTGTAGCGGCACCTATAGCTTCGGAGATATTGCGTACATCAAGTTTCTCGAATATGCGCTGACGGTATTTCTTGATGGTGTCGGGCGACAGACATATTCTGTCGGCAATCTCCGACATGGTGTAGCCTTGAATCGAGAGAGTGAGCACAGCCTTTTCCCCGTCTGTAAGAGTCGGCATCTGCCGTTTGTCCCATCTGCGGGTGTTTTGGTTATATTCAAAATATTCCGAAGAACCTACACGGTGCATCTCAATATGACCGGGAGATGTGTGGGTAGATGCTGACACAACGCATAGAGCAAGCCATATACGACCGTCAGAGGTTAAGGCAAGAGGGGTCAGTTTGTGATTTACGAGAATCTTCTTGCCACCGTTCAGTATATGAAAGTCGTAAGAAATGTACCAGTCTTTCCGCTCATTGACAGGAATTGTTTGATGGAATGAAAATCCCGCCTCATTTAAATCAATTAAAAACAGCTGTTCATCTTCCGGCACATATCCCAGATAGAAACGGTAGCCCAATTTCATCATCTGTTCAGGTGTCAATCCGCACAGGAACATCGGATTTGGCGATACGTACAGAAAATTCTGCTTAAAATAGTCGATGATATAGACGCTCTGATATGTGGAGCGGGAAAAAGCCTCTGCCGAGCGGATATATTCATCCACCTGGCTGTAATCAAGTTCCTCCGGGAGCTTGACCTCATTATCAGGTATGAAGAAATCGTCTGTCGTTTTCATATGCCTACAATTCTCAAAATGCGTATAATGCAGAAAATGCAAAGGCTTAATCTTGATTCTTGCCCGTTTGCAGGGCGAAAATCTCTTTCTGACGCTCAATTTCTGCGGTTAATTCTTCCTTTGTCGGGAGATATGTCAGATATTTGGCAGCGTAGAGTTGTTTGCTGTCCTTGAGAATTGAATACCGCGCTAAGTCCTTGCTTGTTTCCGAGCAAAGGAGCAATCCGATTGTAGGATTATCGCCTTCCGAGCATTTCAACTCATCGTACATACGGATATACATATCCATTTGCCCCACATCCTCGTAGGATATTTGAGAGCTTTTTAAGTCTATGAGCAGAAAGCATTTAAGAATATAGTTATAAAATACAAGGTCAATGTAATAATCGCCCATGTCAGTCTTTATCCTCTGCTGACGCGCAACAAAAGCAAACCCTTTGCCAAGTTCGAGGATAAACTTCTGGAGATGGTCGATAATCGCAGATTCAAGATTGGTTTCAGAATACGCCGCATCTTGCGAAAAGCCCAAGAACTCTGCCACAACCGGATTTCGCAGAAATTTATGCCGGTCTTTCTGATAATCGGTAGTCAATCGTTGCATCTCATGAATGACTTCACCACGTTTTGATTCCGGTGTCTGAAGCAGTCGATGATAATATTGAGAACCTATGTTACGGTTGAGTGTACGGACACTCCAGCTCTCTCCGGCAGCTTCCCTCATATACCAATCACGTTCATCTTCATTCTTGATTCTCATCAGCCGTTCATAATGTGACCAAGACAAATTGGAGGGGAGTATTTTTGCCAACTCCAATTCGGCAGACACTGACTGCCCTTTTATGGTAAGGCCGTTTTCGGATTGGTCAGACACCGTCTGCCCAATTAGCAAGTTATTGAATGTCAGATAGAACTTTCTGAAACTCTTTATATTTACAACAGAATATCCCTTTCCGAACTCTGCCGTTAGAGCCTCGGAAGCAAGCTCAACAATGTGCTTCCCGTATTGAGCCCTTTCCTGTCCATGTTGCTCTTGTTCAACAATGCGTCTGCCGACAAGCCAGTTGCTGACTACTTGGTATAAGTCAGCGGCCTGATATGCCTTTTGTTTGGCGGTATATACTATCGCCTTTATATCGCTGATGAATTGAGCATCATCAACGTCGATATTGTCATATTCCTTCAGTTCGGATTTCATTTTGCAAAGTTACGAATAATTCGGAATAGAAATGAATAACGACAAATACACCTATCCTTTGTCGGCCCAAATTACCCGCGAAAATGCCTTCAAATAAGTACATTTCAATTTTAACATTTCCCAATTGCGCCACGTTGAGATTTTTGCTTACCTTTGCACTTTCATTTTTCAAAGCACCAATCATTAAGGATAATCCACCATGGGAGGTTTCTTCGGCTCTATTTCGACCAAACCCTGTGTCAACGATCTGTTTTACGGCACAGACTACCACTCTCACCTCGGAACCAAACGTGCGGGAATGGTAACTTTTGACCCCGAATCCGGTTTCAACCGCACAATCCACAGTCTCGAACGCGATTATTTCCGCTCTAAATTTGAAGACGAGCTCGACCGCTTCGTCGGCAATCAGGGACTCGGAGTCATCAGCGACACCGACCCTCAGCCGATAATCGTCAATTCTCACTTGGGGCGTTACGCTGTAGTGACAGTTGCTAAAATCAACAACATCCGCGACATCGCATCCGAACTGCTTGCCGAACGCATGCACTTCAGCGAACTTTCGGCCAACAACATCAACCAGACCGAGCTTGTCGCACTGCTCATCAACATGGGAAAGGATTTTGTTGACGGAATCAATCTCGTCTACAAAAAAGTAAAAGGCTCTTGCTCGATGCTCATTCTCACCGAGGACGGCATTATATGTGCCCGTGACTACCTCGGACGAACCCCGATTGTCATCGGCAAGAAAGACGGAGCCTACGCGGCCGCAAGCGAGACTTCCGCATTCCCCAACCTCGGCTACACCACTGTCCGCGACGTAGGTCCGGGCGAAATCGTCAGACTGCGCCCCGACAGCATGGAAGTGCTCCAAGCCCCTGCGCGACGCGAACAAATCTGTTCGTTCCTATGGGTCTACTACGGCTTCCCCGCAAGCGACTACGACGGAATCAACGTCGAATACACACGCGAGAACGGCGGCCGGAAAATGGGAGAGGAAGACCCCACTGAAGCCGACTGCGTATGCGGCATCCCCGACTCAGGCGTAGGCCATGCACTCGGCTATGCCGAAGGACGCGGCATCCCCTACCGTCGCGCCGTGCTGAAATACACCCCGACATGGCCGCGCAGCTTTACACCGGGCCACCAGTCGCGCCGCGACCTCGTTGCAAAAATGAAACTCATCCCCAACCGTGCGATTCTCGACGGCCAGCGCGTGGTCTTCTGCGACGACTCAATTGTCCGAGGCACTCAGCTACGCGACAACGTGCGCACATTCTTCGAATGCGGTGTCAAGGAAGTCCATGCCCGCATTTCATGTCCACCGTTGGTCTACGGATGTCCGTTCATCGGCTTCACTGCATCGAAAAGCGATCTCGAACTTATCACTCGCCGTATCATCAAGGATTTCGAGGGCGACGACAAAGCAAAACTCGATGTATATGCCACAACAGGAACGCCGGAATACAACCGCATGGTCAACGAGATTGCCCGTCAGCTCGAACTCACAACCCTCCAGTTCAGCAAGATTGAAAATCTCATCGACAGCATCGGTCTCCCCAAGTGCCGCCTGTGCACCCACTGTTTCGACGGTTCAGGCTGCCACCCCGACGAGGCTTGGCGTGAAGACCATCCGGACGAAAAATAAGCCGGCTCAGATCCTTTAGGACAACTGAGACACCTGATTTTCATAAAACAACAAAAATAACAGATTCTTATTCGAGACATCCGAACAACGAAAGATTGATTGGCAGTACGCCTTTCGGCTTTCACGGATGACAGGTAATAAAAATCTGTTATTTTTTTATTTCCCTACCCTTCTTTGAAGCCTGTAATTTCATCCACCTGCCATTACCGGCGGTCATGGAAACGGTAGCCCACACCTATCATCAGGTTATTAGGATTCTTGAAACTATTGAGCTGATAGCCGACATGAATAAAGAAACTCCGTGCGAGATGTATTTTCAGAGCCAGCACCTGATAGAAATTTTTGGCATCCGTGTTGCCAAACAGATTGTAGCCCAGACCGGCATTAATCGAAAAAATAGGCATCACAAGCTCTCCCCGAGCCGAAAGCCCCCACGAAACCTGATGGAAAAACGGCGGACGATAGAATTTCACCTCGTCCCCGTAAGTCCCTTCGATCCAATAGCTCCTTATATCCGAACTCTCGTCATATTGCACATCGAGCGACACTCCAGCCCGCAAAAAACGGTTGAAATTATACATCGGAGCGAAATTAAGGCCCGCGATACCGAAATGACCCGGCAGTTCCTCAGGCCCGTTCAGGTCGGCCACTTTTTTCCGCACAGCTCCGTAGATAACCAGATCATAGCTCAGATGTGGTTTCATCGGCTCTATTTCGAAATTGTCGGCAAGCGCGCCGGTCCTCCTGTCGCCGTTGAGCGTATACGTCACCCCTAACCTTCCACCAAGCGTATTGACACCCGGATTAGGCAGTGCCGTGTTTCCGTTTGAATAATGCGTCAGGTCAATTCCTGCCGTCAGATTCCACTTGGCATCCAGACGGTAGCTCAGCATGAATCCGAGATTTATATATGCGTTGACAGGAGACCCGACAATCACATTGATCGGATTACTGTCCTCGTTATACTTCTTCCATCCGAACGATGCTCCGAAATTCCACTCATAGTCAAACGTCAGCCCCTTTGCAAGTCTGACAATCGGAGCACCCTGAAACAGATAGGCCGTGACAGGCATGCCCGTCAGATTATTGGCAAAAAACGTCGTAGACCCGACACCGATGCCCTGATAAGCTCCGGGATAGAGACGGCCTGTGCGCGTGGTCTCCGAATATCCGAACGAATATTTTAGATGCCACGACATCGCAGCGTCCTTTTCCGATGACCCTATATAGGTCCTTTTGACAGCGTCCCGCGCGGGCGCGACATACGCGCCGCGTACATCCAGACCAATATGATGTATGATCTGACTACCGCGACCACATGTATCTGTCTGCGTGGTGTCCGCCACGGCATCGGCCCAACACAGCAGTGCCACTGCCGTCATCAGCACACTGCGCACCGGCCTCACAAGCCGACTGCTCTTAGCGTTTCTATATCTTTTCATCGAGACTGAATTTATCATATTCCATTCTGAAATCGTGGGGCTGGTTCACTCTGACCTTTACGGGTATCTCCATTTCTCTGCCATCGGCTCTGTTTCTTATCCTCAGATTGGCGATTGTAGCGATATCGAGACGTTCGACAATAAACACGCCCCTGAAACATGTGTGAGGAGGCAGAGTAATGACATACGCCCTGTCAAACGTGCCTTCATACCACAGAGCACTGTCAAAAGCGGGCACTGACACCTGCTCGCCAAATGAAAACGGGACTTTCTCGCCCCAGAGTTGACCTCTGATCCATCCTCCTTCCGGATGGTATCTGAAAGTCGGAATCTCCACATCAGGAAATCCGGCATTTTCGTCAAACCTCACCTTAAGGTCCGGATTGATACTGTAGTCGACATACACACGGCAAAGATCTGCGATTGGAAACCTATACACCACCGTGTCCGCCCTCTGATTATCAAAATCAACTGAAATCGAATCTTTTACATAGAGGCTTCTGATTTTTTCGTCCTCGTCATATCTGATACCGGTCACCTCATAGCGGTCATCAGCCTTCAGTGACGGGGCGAGTCTGAAACCGACACTCTCACTCTTGAACGAATAACCGAGCGATATGCTCCCCTCGATCGTATGGCCGGTCAGATTCTTTATCGCCTTTACTGCAATCTGTCCCGGGCCGACCCATGCCAGCTCAAACTCCGTCAAGGCATTCTTGAGTGTCATGCGCCTCACATTTTCCGGAGTTCCACCCCTCACGTCATAAAACGACGCATAGTAGCCGTCACCCCAGTTCTCTGAGTCTACAGCTCCTGCATCATCAAACCACTCTCCTGTGAAATTGTGGTCATATACGGTATAAATCGGGTAAGGCTCGTCAAGTTCATCCCACATCCAGTCAGGAGTAAAAGCATCTGCCCTCCCCGTTTCAGGCAGAATCACACTGATATGGTCAAGATATTTCGTCGGAAATGTAAACATAGCCTCCCCGCCGTCTGGAATGTCAAGCTGACTTTCCGAAGGCGAAGGGACATCACTGACAAATATCCCGTCGTTACATCCTGTAAGCAATAAGGCTGAGACAAGAATGAGAAAGTTTGTGCATAATGTGTTCATAAGCAATATCTGCTGTGTTTTCATAATAACCGGCCTTGTGCCCGTGGCCAATCCAAGACCGGATGCCCCGCAAAGGTAACTAAATAAACTGTATATACAGTATTTTATCACACAATTTTATCTTATTTAATCTTAAATATATATCCCCGACACCCTCTCCGGCCAAAAAAGAGGCAAAAAGTCCACACCAATGGCTCTAATTAAAAGAAAATTCGTATATTTGCAAGCTGAAATTAGGGGGCTTCCCCCTTATTCCATGAAAACCGATCAATAAAAATCATTAACTAACTATTTTTTAATACATCACTCAACCACATGCAAAGCAAAGGATCTTTGGGTAGTGTTGTTGCAGGCGTGATTGCCATCTTCATGGTGCTTATCTGCCTGTTCTACCTTTCATTCTCGCTGGTGACCAACCACTATGAGAAGAAAGCGTCGGAATATGCAGCCATCGAAGCGGCCAAGGACAACAACAGCCCTGAAACTAAACGTAAAGCCTACAGCGAGTACATCAAGAACATCGCAAACGAAAAAGTTTATTTAGGCTATACTTTTAACGAAGTACAGAAACTCGGCGTAGGCCTCGGTCTTGACCTCAAAGGGGGTATGAACGTCACCCTTCAGGTTTCAGTCCCCGACATCCTTCGCTCAATGGCCAACGCAGAGGGCAACCCCTACTTCGAGCGTGCCGTAGAAAGCGCCGATTCGATCACACGCGCCAACAAGAGCAACGATTTCATCGACGTGTTCTGCAACGAATACCGCAAGCTCGATCCGCAGGGCGACCTTTCAGTTGTATTCAAGGATCAGGTTAAGCGCGGCGACAGCTTCGACGCTATCAAAAACTCACTCCGTCAGGAAGTGAAGGACCGCGTAAGCAGCTCGACCAACGTTCTCCGCACCCGTATCGACCAGTTCGGTGTCGTGGCTCCCAACATTCAGGAACTTGAAAAGGACGGCCAGATTCTTCTCGAACTCCCCGGTGTGAAAGAACACGACCGTGTGCGTGAGCTTCTCAAATCAAGCGCCAACCTCGAATTCTACGAGACAGCCCAGTTCGCCGACATCGCCCCGATGCTCCAGAACATTGACAACGCTCTCCGCAACGACACCACCGGCAACGGCAAGGGTCTCTTCGACTACTTCCTTCAGGTAGGCGGCCCGACAATCACCGTCGGATCAGCGCTCGACACCGCCCGCGACACCATCGATGCCATACTCGCATCGCCTGTTGCAAAAGGAATTCTCCCCGCAAACATCAAGCTTGCATGGGAATTCAAACCTCAGGTCGTACAGATCGACGACTCAGTTCGCGGCAAGCGCAATGTCAACATCTACCAGCTCGTGGCTCTTAAGACCTCTAACGGCAAGCCCGCACTCAGCGGTGACGTAATCACTGCCGCAACAAGCGACTATGACGCAATGCAGGGCGGCAACTACGTGTCGATGAACATGAAGCCCGAAGCCGCACGCCAGTGGGCACGCATCACTGCAGCCAACCTCAACAAGCAGGTGGCAATCGTGCTTGACAATCAGGTCTACTCAGCTCCTAACGTAAACTCGGTGATTGAAGGCGGACGTTCACAGATCACAGGCAACTTCACCACCGACGAGGCAAAGGACCTTGCCAACGTGCTCAAGAGCGGTAAGATGGCAGCCAAGGTCGACATCATCTCCGATACTGTAATCGGTCCGTCACTCGGTGAACAGGCCATCCAGCAGGGTATGTGGTCGTTCGTTGTGGCCATCGTTCTGCTCATGATTTTCATGTGCCTCTTCTATGGCTTCATCCCCGGCATCATCGCCAACATCGCGCTTATATTCAACATCTTCTTCACATTCGGTATCCTCGCATCCTTCCAGGCTGTGCTTACCCTTTCGGGTATCGCCGGTATCGTGCTCGCGCTCGGTATGGCTGTCGATGCCAACGTGCTCATCTATGAGCGTACCAAAGAAGAACTCCGAGCCGGCAAGAGCATCCGCACAGCAATCGCCGACGGTTATGCCAACGCATTCTCTGCCATCTTTGACTCAAACCTTACCTCTATCATCACCGGTGTGATCCTCCTCCTCTTCGGTACAGGTCCTATCAAGGGCTTCGCCACCACCCTCATCATCGGTATCATCTGTTCGTTCTTCACTGCGGTTTATCTGACACGCCTTATCTATATAATGTGTGCCAAGACCAAGCCCTTCGAGAAACTCACCTTCACCACCGCTATTTCATCGAAGATGTTCTCTAACACGAACTTCAACTTCCTCGGTGCCCGCAAGGTCAGCTTCGGCATCGTAGGCGCTGTGGTTCTCGTGGTTATCATCTCGCTCTTCGCCCGCGGTCTCAATCAGGGCATCGACTTCTCCGGTGGACGCAACTACGTGGTTCAGTTTGACCATCCCGTCAAGACCCACGAACTGCAGGCTCAGCTCGCACCTCTCTTCGACGGTGCTCAGCTCAGCGTCATCACCATCGACGACGACACCAAGGTCCGCATCTCGACCAACTACAAGATCGACTCTGACGAGGAAGGCATCGACAACGAAATCACCCAGATTCTCTACAAGGGTCTCCAGAACGAACTCAACGGCATGAGCATCGAAGACTTCTCGACAACAAACGAGAACATCGGCATCATGTCATCGCAGAAAGTAGGTCCGACCGTGGCCAACGACATGCGCACCGACGCTTATATCGCAGTCATCCTCGCGCTCCTCGCCATGTTCTTCTACATCCTGCTCCGTTTCCGCAATATCGCATTCTCGCTCGGCGCACTCGCAGCTGTCGCATTCACCGCATTCACCATCATCGGTTTCTACTCGCTCTTCTGGGGCGTCTTCCCCTTCGCAATGGAAATCGACCAGTCGTTTATCGCCGCTATCCTTACAGTCATCGGTTATCAGATCAACGATACCGTGGTAGTCTTCGACCGTGTGCGTGAAAACGTCGGTCTCTATCCCAAGCAGAATTTCTTCACCACCATCAACTCTTCAATCAACTCGACACTCGGACGTACAGTCATGACCTCATCGTCAACCCTCCTTGTACTTCTCTGTATCTTCATCCTCGGTGGTGATGCCATCCGCTCATTCGTATTCGCAATGATATTCGGTGTAATCATCGGCACACTCGCCACAATCTACCTGGCAGCTCCCGTAGCCTACATCACCGACAGCCGCCGCAATGCCAAGAAGGCATAAAGCACAGCGCTGACGAATTACTCAAACAGAAAACTCACTGTCCGCGACGATTTACCCGTCGGACAGTGAGTTTTTTCAATTCAAACATATTCCGCTGAAACCATGAACCGAAAAATATATCTGACATCATACCAATCGCCATGCGGAACACTGGAGCTTGGCAGCTGCGACGGCAGGCTCTGCCTCTGTGACTGGACAGCCCGACAGCGACACACAGACATCGTCATACGGATTGCCAAAGGTCTCGGCTGCGGAACGGAATCGGGTGTATCAGCCTGTACTGAAGAAGCCATAAAGCAGCTCGGTGATTACTTCTCCGGGAAACTGACCGAATTTGACATCCCTCTGCTCTTTGTCGGAACTCCGTTTCAAAAAGAAGTGTGGCGACACCTCCTCGACATTCCCTATGCCGCGACCGAATCATACTCGTCGCTGTCACTGCGCATAGGCAATCCCTCTGCCGTGAGAGCCGTGGCCAACGCCAACGGAGCAAACGCAATCTCAATCTTCGTCCCGTGTCACAGAGTCATAGGAAGCGGCGGCACTCTGACCGGCTATGCAGGAGGTCTCGCCGCCAAACAGTTCCTTCTCGACCTCGAACGGAAAACGCCCGGCTGAGCATCCATACTCAGACCGGGCGTTGTTTCTACAAAGGCTGTTTCTGATAAGAGACCTTTTATTTAACCGACTCCATAGCCTTGGCCACATCATTGCGGAGATCATCGTTCTGCTTGTCGCGGCTGATGATCTTACCGTCAGGGCCAAAGAGAATGATACAGGGAATACCCTGAATGCCATAGATTTCTGTCGGGATACTCTGGGCATTGATAATGTTCTTCCAAGGAAGTTCGTGAGACTCTATGCCTTTGAGAGTGTCCTCAGGCTTATCCCAGACCGCAACACCGATGACTTCAAGACCTTTTGGACCATACTCCTTGTAAAGATCCTTGATGACGGCTGTCTGACGTATGCACGGACCGCACCAGCTGGCCCAGAAATCGACGAGCACATATTTGCCTTTGCCCACATAGTCGCTGAGACGGAAAGTGGAATCATTGTAGGTCACTTCGAAATCCTTGAACATCTTGCCTTCAGATGTCTCCTCCTGATTGATAAATGCCTGACGCATCTTCTGGATACGCTTGTATTCGCCAAGCGACGGATGTGCGGCTATAGCCGAGTCAAGCTGCGCGAGGTTCATCCGGCGGGCAGGACCGTAGACAAAGTAATAATACCCGAGAGGGTTATCCATATTCTCTTCCCTGAGCTTGTCTTCCGCGTCATTGATGCGGGTCTGGAATTCCTCATAGCGCGACTGCTGCACTGAGTCAGGAAGGTTGCGGAACTCCTCGATGGCAGCCATGCGCTCGGTCCAGTAAGCCTGATTCTTCGCATTAAGCTCACCGCCCTCGACAGCACCGTTCCCGACGAGAATCGAATCAGCTTCAAGATAGAAGTCTCCGAACCCCTTGCCGTCTATCGAGAGAGCGACGAGACGTGGAGCATCGATCTCGCCCGTAAACGTGGCCACACCGTCGGCCACTACCGCACTGTCAAGCTTCTCCTCCGTATCGAAGTCGATGATATAGGCAGTCTTGTCATTCAGATTTTCGTCTGTGTTGACAGTCACTACATAGCTTGATTTCGAGTCCTGCGAGCAGGAAGCCAGCATCAGCATGCCGGCTGCATAAAATAACGATCGTTTCATTTTTAGTTTTTAATAAATTCTATTGAGTTACAGATTCAAGGCATTATTCAAAAACACATGCCACACGGTCTGACCCGGAAGGATTCCGTCAGGCTGCCGGCACATTCACTGCGCAAAGATAAGTTTTTATCCCAACATCTTAAAATTATCCAAACTGTTAAATAACAGCAAAAAAATCAATATCCATAAAAAAAATCGTATATTCGCCTCCGACATTAATCATCAATAGAGCGTTATAGAAAAATAACATCGTTCACAAAACACGCCGCAACAAGGCTGACCGGCATGGCAGTAAAAAACTCACATCCAACAGACAGGCTCTTCTCACGTTTCCCGGCATGGCCCGGAAAGGTGGTGAGATTCTATGCCGACGGTTTCCGCAGCATGACGGTCGGGAAAAAACTATGGCTGCTGATACTGATCAAACTGTTTATTATTTTCTTTATCTTCAAACTGTTTTTCTTCCCCGACATTCTCAAACGCGACTACGACAACGACACCGCAAGGGCCGAAGCCGTCCGCTCCTCACTCCTCAACCGCTGAAAAACGACTGTACAGACCCAAAAACTCTGACTCACAACTTTAACTATTTTACTAACCACATCTCACTTAAATCTTATGGATGATCTGATGACCGTAGTCGACTGGTCGCGATGGCAATTCGCCCTCACCGCCATGTATCACTGGCTCTTTGTGCCGCTCACACTCGGATTGAGCGTGATTGTCGGCATAATGGAGACCATCTATTACCGCACACGGAATGAAAAATGGCTTCACACAACAAAGTTCTGGATGACACTCTTCGGGATAAACTTTGCGATGGGCGTAGCCACCGGTATCATTCTCGAATTTGAATTCGGCACAAACTGGTCAAACTACAGCTGGTTTGTCGGCGATATCTTCGGAGCGCCGCTCGCCATCGAAGGACTGCTCGCCTTCTTCATGGAGGCAACCTTCATAGCCGTGATGTTTTTCGGATGGAAAAAAGTCAGCCCCGGATTCCATCTCGCATCGACATGGCTGACGGCACTCGGAGCGTCAATCTCCGCGCTGTGGATTCTTATCGCCAACGCATGGATGCAATATCCCGTCGGCATGGAATTCGACCCCGGACAGATGCGCAACATCATGGACAACTTCTGGGACGTAGTGCTATCGCCTGTGGCAATCAACAAATTTTTCCATGCCGTGTTTGACGGCTGGGTCGTAGGCGCTGTGTTTGTCTGCGGTGTCAGCGCATGGTACATGATGAAAAAACGCCGCCGCGAATTCGCACTCGACTCAATCCGCATAGCCGGATGGGTGGGGCTTGTCGGAATCCTGCTCACTCTCTGGACAGGCGACGGCTCCGCCGTGCAGGTAGCAAGAGTGCAGCCGATGAAACTCGCCGCGATGGAAGGGCTCTACAAAGGCAAACCGGGACAGGAAATCGTCGGTGTCGGCATCCTCAATCCATCAAAAAAGCCCAACGACGGACAAGACCCCTTCCTGTTTGAGATTTCGATTCCCTACGGACTGTCAATTCTCGCCAACCATGATGCGCACAGCTTCGTCCCCGGTATCGACGACCTCCTCAACGGAATCGAACTCACTCCCGAAGGCGACACCATACGCACCGACTCTTACGCCGAGCGCATAGCCATCGGCAAGCGTGCCCACGAATCACTGCGAGCATTCGACACCGCAATGGCCAAGGGCGACCATGCGGCTATGGAGGAAGCACGCGCCAAACTCAAGGAAGATTACCGCTATTTCGGCTACGGCTATCTCGACAGCCCCGAGGAGGCAGTGCCCCCTGTAGCGATGACCTTCTACTCGTTCCACATCATGGTGATGGCTGGCGGCTACCTGCTTCTGTTCTTCATCATCGCCGTGTTCAGTTCGCTCAAGGGAAGCCGGCTCTGGGAAAAACGCTGGTGGCAATGGGTAGCCATTCTCACCATCCCCGTGGTCTGGATATGCTCCGAAGCCGGATGGGTCACTGCCGAAGTCGGCCGTCAGCCGTGGATCATCGAAGGACTGATGCCCGACAAAGCCGCCATATCAGCGATATCCGCCTCGACCGTACAGCTTACGTTCTGGATGTTCGCGGCCGTCTTCACCGCGTTGCTCATCGCCGAAATCACCATCATGGTCAATCAGATCCGCAACGGCTCTGACCGGAATGAATATTAAGGTGACAGAAATACACAACAAAAGCATTATCCATCTCCTAAAATGCCATTAACTCATGGGACTTGAATCATTACAGATATACTGGTGGCTGCTGATTTCCATACTCGGCGCACTCCTCGTCTTCCTGCTTTTCGTGCAGGGCGGACAGACATTCCTGCTCAGTGTCAGCGACAATTCCGAAGCCTCGCGACGCATGATCGGCTCGTTCGGCCACAAATGGGAACTGTCGTTCACCACTCTCGTCGTTTTCGGCGGAGCATTCTTCGCATCCTTCCCCCTGTTCTACTCAACCAGCTTCGGAGGAGCCTACTGGCTGTGGATGCTCATCCTCATCAGCTTCGTTCTGCAGGCCGTGAGCTACGAATTCCGTGCAAAGAAAGGCAATCTCTACGGCACACGCACCTACGACACCTTTCTTTTCATCAACGGCTGTGTCGGCTGCGTGCTGCTCGGCGTGGCTGTGTCGATGTTCTTCTTCGGAGCTGAGTTCACTGTCTCCAAAGGCAATCTGCTCGACACAAGCGCCCCCGTCATCTCGACATGGGCACCCTCTCACGGATTCGAAGCCATATTCTATTGGAAAAACCTCATACTCGGTTTTGCAGTCCTCTTCCTCGCCCGCACACAGGCCGCACTCTATCTGATGAACAACAACAAGCAGGACGACGCCTTCTTCCGCGCCAACCGTCGCCGGGTGCTCGTCAACGCCGTGGTGTTCCTGATATTCTTCCTCCTATTCGTCGGGCTGCTCCTGACTGCCGACTCGCTTGAGACAACATTCGACGGCAGCATCGACGGAAGGCAGAGTGAGTTCACCGTCAGAGAATTCAAATATTTCTTCAATTTCATCGACATGCCGTGGGCGCTCGCATCGTTTCTCGTGGGTGTGGTCATGGTGCTCTATGCAATCATACGCTCCGCGTTTGCCGCGCACTGGACATCCGGAATATGGTGGAGCGGCATCGGGACTGTGCTCGTTGTCCTCGCCCTCTTCTGGGTTGCAGGCTACAACAACACACCCTACTACCCCTCGCTTGCCGACCCCTCGTCGTCGCTCACAATCTTCAACAGCTCGTCGAGCCACTTCACTCTCACCTGCATGAGCTGGGTGTCGGTCATCATACCCTTCGTCCTCGCCTACATCGCCTACGCATGGTATGCGATGGACCGCAAACATCACTAACCGGTATCTCTAATCCAAAAGAGTACAGAAACAAAGGATACAGAAATTCATAAATTACCCCCGGATAACAGATTTTTTATTTCAGGCACCCGGCGAGCGTGATGGGAGTTACAAAGGACTCCTCACTCAACAATCTCCGAGCAGTGAAACAAGAACCTGTTATCCGGGGGTAATTTATGAATTTCTGTACCCTTTATTTTCAGAGGTCAAAGAAAGTCTTGAAAGCGCGTATCGTGTAGGCATGGTCGCGTGTGGCCATTGTCTCGCGCACCGAGTGCATCGCCCAGATTGCCTCGCCCATATCCACACCGCGAAGATCGATCTGCGATGTCAGGATATTGCCGAGAGTCGAACCGCCGGCCACATCGCTGTGGTTGACAAAATACTGGCACGGGACACCGGCCTTCTCGCAGATTGACTTGAATACGGCTGCCGATTCGGCATCGGTCATGTATTTGCAGTTGGCGTTGATTTTGATTACAGGACCGCCGCCGACCACCGGATGATTGGTCGGGTCATACTTCTCGGGATAGTTGGGATGGTAGGCATGAGCGTTGTCGGCCGAGACCATAAACGACTTGTCGATGCTGCGCAGATAGTCCTCCTCACTGCCGCCGAGACAAGTGACTATGCGACGCAGAAGCTGCATCAGCACAGGCGAGGCAGCACCCTGCTTAGTGCCCGAGCCGGTTTCCTCATTGTCAAAGATAGCCATCACGCGGGTCTGTTTTGTCGACGAAGTTTCGAGCAAGGCAGTCATCGCGCCGTGGACCATGCTCAGGTCGTCGAGACGGCCCGAAGTCAGGAACTCCCCGTCAAGCCCGACGAGACAGGCAGGAGTGGTGTCAAACAGCGAGAGGTCGAAATCAAGAATATCCTCCATAGCGCATCCGACAGCCTCGGCTACACAGCGCAGAAGCATATTGTTTTTTTCAGCCGCCTCCCTGACGATAGCGATCACAGGAAGCATGTCTTTCTGCTTCGAGAGAGGGTTGCCCTCGTTGACCGCACGGTTGAAATGGATGGCAAGGTGGGGTATTGTGAGCAGCGGACGGTCAAATCTGACAATCTCCGTACGCGGGTTGAGCGGATCGTCGGAGCGGAGCACCACACGTCCGGCCAGCGAAAGCGGACGGTCAAACCATGTGTAGAGAATCGGGCCGCCGTAGACTTCGACATTCAGCTTAACGACCCCGCCGTCGCTGATCATCTCGGCATTCGGCTTGACACGCAGACAGGGCGAATCGGAATGGGCCGAGATAATGCGGAATCCCGACGCAGGTCCTTCAGTCGAGACGACAAAGGCGAATATGGCGCTTGAGTTCTTGGTTATATAGTATTTTCCACCCGGTTCGAGCTTCCATGATTCACGCGGATCAAGACGCATGAATCCCGCATCGTCAAGCCGGCTTCCGACGGTCTTGACAGCGAGAAAATTGACAGGACTCTTGTCAAGAAATTCCATTAGCGAACGGGCTATGACTTTAACTTCTTCCATTGATATGTCTGTTAAGGTATTAGGTAAATTTATAAAATTGCCTTCGGGTGGAATTCAAATTCCGCCCGAAGGCAAAGATAATAAATTAAAGAGATACTTGCAGCAAAACCGCCGCTGTTTTTTTACAGGCTGCCGGAGAGCGGGGCCGCGAATGTCAGAACCCTTGGTCAAACAGGCGTATCACCGATGGCTGAAGGAAGCGTTCGATCTCATATGGATAGACGGCCACATCAACCGAGCCCATTGCATATGGCCCGATTTCGTAAGGGTCATAGTGGAAATAGAGCGTATTGCCGGAGATGTACGGAATGCCGGGATAAGTCAGCTGGTCGGCAAACACCCCTGCGTTCCTTAGACCGCCTACAGACACCCCGAGCTGACGGGCAAGAGCCTCCTTGATGACAGGAACGATTGAATCGGTCGGAGTCCCGTGGCGGAATATGTTTGAATTGTCGAGCACCTGCGAGTTGGCGAAATCATAAGTGAATGGACGGACGGTCGTCATCGGATGCGCACCTCCGAGATAAGACGACGACACGAGCTGATAGGTGACCATCTCCTCGTCAAGATCCAAGACCGAGCCGGTCACGCTGCTGAAATATGTCATCGAGTCAGACGGAAGCGTATCGACAGGCACTATATTCTTCACACCTTCCACAAACGACGTATCGTCGAGATACTTATTGATTGCGTCGCGGATAGAAACCGAAGTCGTGTCTGAATATGCGAAATTCAGCAGAGAGTCCTGAAGCACCTTTATGTCATTGCCGCCAAATTTCTCCGGCCACTGGACCGAGGTATACATTTCAAGATATACCGTCCCGTAGTCTGTCTCAACACGGTAACTGCGGTCGGCGGTCAAGAGTTTCTTGTGTATCTCGAATTCAGAAATTTCACTGTCTGCGGGAGCTTCTTTCCTGTTTCCGCATGAGGCGGCCAGAAGCCCAATCAACGGAAGACCAACAAGATAATATTTCAGCTTCATAATCTTACAATAGATAAGGTTGGATATTGGTGGATATTTAGGTACAAATTTGATTAAAAAATTCCGTTTTAGGATATAACGGACATACAACGTAACATGTTTGTAACACGGCGATATTAATTTCAATCCGCAAAACAGACCACTGTGACGGCTAAAACGGCCTAAAAATCGGCAAAACGAAGCTCTGTTAACATCTTTATACGTTTGGATAGTTGAAAGTTGTCAAAAAATACTTAACTTTGCACCGCAAATGTAAAAATCATTGCATTTTGCCACCAAATTAAGAAATTTACTAATCAACTTACAATTACAACAAAGCTATGTCTGAAATTGCATCTCGAGTTAAAGCTATCATCGTTGATAAGCTCGGTGTTGACGAAAACGAAGTAACCGAAACCGCTGAATTCACTAAGGATCTTGGCGCAGACAGCCTCGACACTGTAGAGCTCATCATGGAATTTGAGAAAGAATTTGGCATCACTATTCCCGATGATCAGGCCGAGAAGATCAGCACCGTACAGAACGCAATCGAATACATCGAGGCCAACACTCAGAAGTAAGAAAAACGGTCTGCAGGCCATCAGACGGCCAGTGCTCTGACCGAGCCACAAAGGCTCCCCACGCCAATCACCATACGCGCGGAGGAGCCTTCTTCTCAATTCAGCCTCCGCGGTCAACCCCCACAGACAAAAAAACACAGCGGGATTCCGCACATATTTCTTTCACAAACCACTGTAGATTATTGCCAATGGAATTAAAAAGAGTAGTGGTGACCGGCCTCGGAGCCATCACCCCCATAGGCAACGATGTTGAGACAACTTGGCTCAACGCCGTAGCCGGCAAGAGCGGCGCCGCTCCCATCACACATTTCGACGCTTCGAAATTCAAAACCCAGTTTGCCTGCGAAGTCAAGGGTTATAACGCTAACGATCATTTCGACCGCAAGAAACTCCGTCAGCTCGACCTCTATGCACAGTATGGCATCGTCGCAGCCCGTCAGGCAGTAGCCGACTCAGGCATCGAGGAAGCAGCCAACCTCAACCGCGACCGCGTAGGCGTTATCGTCGCCGCAGGCATCGGCGGTCTCCACACATTTGAGGAAGAGGCCGGCTACTATGCAGTAAACGGAGCTGAACAAGGCCCGAAATACAACCCCTTCTTCATCCCCAAGATGATTGCTGACATCGCTTCAGGTCATATCTCCATGGAATATGGCTACCACGGACCTAACTTCGGCGTGGTTTCAGCATGCGCATCATCCAACAACGCCATCATCGACGCATTCAACCTCATCCGTCTGGGCAAGGCCGACGCTATCGTGACCGGCGGCGCTGAAGCTGCAATCTTCCCCGCAGGTGTAGGCGGTTTCAACTCAATGCACGCCCTCTCGACCCGCAACGACTCACCTGAGACAGCATCGCGCCCCTTCAGCGCATCACGCGACGGTTTCGTGATGGGTGAAGGCTCTGTGGTGCTCATCCTCGAAGAACTCGAACATGCCAAGGCCCGCGGCGCAAAGATCTATGCCGAAATCGCAGGTGGAGGCATGAGCGCCGACGCACACCACCTCACCGCAACCCATCCCGAAGGTCTCGGCGCGAAGCTCGCCATGAGCAACGCTCTCGAAGACGCAGGCATGAAGCCCGAAGACATCGACTATATCAACGTTCACGGAACATCGACCCCTGTCGGTGACATCTCTGAAGTCAAGGCTATCGTCGAACTCTTCGGTGATCAGGCCCACAAGCTCAACATCAGCTCCACCAAGTCGATGACCGGCCACCTTCTCGGTGCGACCGGAGCTCTCGAAGCAATGTTCTCTGTGCTTGCAGTCAAGAACGACATCGTTCCCCCGACCATCAACCACGAGGAAGGCGATAACGACGAGAACATCGACTACACTCTCAACTTCACATTCAACAAGGCAGAAAACCGCCCCGTGCGCGCAGCCCTCTCGAACTCGTTCGGATTCGGCGGCCACAACGCGACTGTCATCGTGAAGAAGTACGAGGAATAATCCTGAATTTCTCCATACAAAGCCATAGCCACCGGGAGGTGTGCGGATCAACTCCGCACACCTCCCTTTTTTCACGGCAGACAGAGGCGCGGGCACATCACAAATTCAAAGGCCGGTTTAATCCGGTGTCACACACCGGGTTAAATCAACACCCGACAATAGGGCGGACGACTCTTTCACCGGCATGTATCATGCGGTGTCCATAGAGTCCATATATATACGAATACACGATTGTATTACTATTCGGTGTGCATTGTTCCTTTCATGTTTATGGCCCGACATCGGCAGTTACACAGACATCCGGCCGTCGTTATACAAATTAAGTTTTTTATTGGTTGTCGCTCTTGTTGCAAAGTTAACGCCCCGGCCACGCACAAAAGATGCGATAATACAAAAACAAATTCAAAGAAAACGAAGATGGCGACAAAATAACACAATCCGTCCTTGTAATTACCCAACTATCCCGTATATTTGCGTATCACATTAAACTGCAAATTATATACAACATAAAACGATTTGAACGAATTTAAACGAAATATTTAATCAGCATTCTCATCATAGCTACCGTCCTATTCACTGCGGTTCTAACAACAGGCTACAAAGACAAGCATTCCGCCAATGATAAAATCGACCGCGCGTTAGCCGACCGCATGCTCAATGGAGATGAAACGATGACATTCAGAGCCACTCTTAACCTAAGAGGCAGCTCACCTCTATTTCGACAGCGAACAGGAAGCCGTCAGCTACGTCCTTTACAAACTTGGCAATACAATACCAATGGCTCCCGGAACACTTGATTTGCCGGACAACTACAAATCTATAAAAGAGCATCTTAAAGCAAGCTATCAAAACTGAAGGCACGCCGACGATATGCTGGATGGACCAGCTTTGACAATCCGAGATTAAAATATAGAAGAAACACGGTAAAACACTTCGAAACTTCTGTAAATATTTGGTTATTAACAAATATTTAATTATGTTTGCGAATGTTCGATTATTTAATTATTTTACACCTTAAATATATGAAAACAAAGATAATATTAGTTGGGATATTCATCAATATGTTTACAGGTTGTAGCAGTGATGACGTATTTTTAGCAATTGAAAACCATCCGGAAAAGAATCTTTGTGAGGTAGCGAGTTCACAAAATGTATTGGCTATAAAAAACTATATTTCTAAACATCACAGATCTGTCAGTCGTTCTACTGAAAATCTTCTCTATCCTTACATAGTCGACGGCGATACAGTCATGTACATCGCTAACTACGGTGTAGGTTGGGAGGTCTTTTCTAATGACCCCCGTACCCCGATGGTGCTTATGAAATGTGAGGATGGCAGTTTCTATCCGACAGCATTTAATAATGAATCTCCGTTTGATGCCTTTTTCCAAAACACAGCCGAATACTTAAAATCAGTCAAAAAGTCTGATATCGCCTCAACAGATACGATCAATACTGAGTGGTTGGCTTATGGGCTTGAAACGTTGGATCTTCCCAGTGATGAATCCGATTCGGATGAGTATCATTGGGTGTATGTCACTACTTCTTCGGATTATTACCACCATGAATATACGCCTACAGGCGGTCGACTCGTGACGAAGTGGAGTCAAAGTGGAAATTTTTCGTTATTTACTCCATTAATAAATAATAATCATGCACCTGTTGGATGTACGGCTGTCGCTATAGGACAATATCTTTATTTTACTCATTATAAGGATAACAGTCCTGAAAATACTGTTACTGAGGCCATATATGATAGTAAGAATAATTCATATATATTTCGTGGCTCAAGTTCAACAGTCTGGGATTCTTTTGCTACCACCTATCAATATGATTCAGCATACATGACGCCAACAGCAATTTTTCTCGGATGGGTTGCGCAAAAAATTGACACCAAATTTGGAGCGTCATCTTCCTCCGCAGGATTTAGAAATGCAACATTATCATTTTTTAATAACCAGACGCGCCTTAATGCAACCCCATCGAATTATTCAAAACACTTAATGGTGGAGTTACTGCAAAAGGGATATCCTGTATTTATCCGTGCGGATTCAGAGAAAGGTGGTCATGCATGGTTGATTGATTACTGCGAATCAGACGGCTATGTAAATAGTGATTACTATATCTATGTTAAGAAATCGCCGAATCCTGATTCTGGCGAAGATATTGATGTGGAAGGGGATTTTTTAGAAAATCCTACAGTAGAGAATATAAGAGACTTTTTTGGAGATGTTGATGTTGACATCAGGATGTATTCATATAGTAAGTCATTCCTAATGGGTAATTGGGGCTGGGGTGGTTATTATGATAATGTCAAAATTGATGCCACTATCCCATCTTGGCCTGTTGATGACATGGTGTTCAACAGCAATCAATATATATACTATTTTAAGTAAGAAATAATAATTAATATAAGAGCTCAGTGATATACTCAAATCTTTTATCAATTTCAATTTAACAAATATTAATAAGTATGTACAAATGTAGCATCATTTTTCTGTCAGTTTTGTCCGGCCTTTTATTAGCCGGGTGTTCATCGGACAACGATGGAGCGGATGATAACCTCAGTGAACCGCCGGTCGAGATTAACTTGTCGCGCAGCCAGCAGGACATTGTTGATTCTCAGGCACGCTTTGCCTTTGATTATTTCAAGCAGACATCGGCATGGGCCGGCAATGAGAGGAACATGGTTATCTCTCCCCTAAGTCTCAGCATGGACCTTGCGATGCTTGCCAACGGTGCGGGCGAGAGGACGTATGCCGACATAGTTTCGGCCTTGCATCTTCCCCAAGCCACTACCGATGAGCTGAATACGCTATATAAAAGCCTTGTCGGAGAACTTCTTGGTGCTGACCGCAAGGTGCAGCTCTCTATTGCCAATGGAATCTGGAACAATCAGTCATCTAAACTCAAAGAGGATTTCATTAAGAATGTAACGGATTATTATACCACTGACCTTCAGCCCCTTGACTTTTCGAATGGTGAACAGAGCAGGAATGTCATAAACCAGTGGGCAGCTGAAAAGACCAAAGGTATGATAACAAATATTTTTGAGGAGGAGCAGGCGCTTAGCTCATCTTCAGTGATTTTATGCAACGCGCTCTACTTTAACGGTGAGTGGGCTACACCATTTGTTAAAGAAAAGACGGAACAATTAGCTTTTACGAATATCGACAACAGTGAGAGTATCGTCGCGACAATGACCGGAGCCATGAGCAATTTTTCACACGCATTAAACGAGGATGCCGAAATTATCAGTCTGCCCTACGGCAACAGGACATTCTCAATGTATGTGCTCCTCCCTTCGGTCGAAGGCCAGGCCGGCAATTATGAAATGATATATGACCGGTTTATTGAAAATATCGACTACGACTGGTGGATTGCCACAAAGTCACAGATGAATGCCGACGAAAATATCCGCGTCAAGATGCCTAAATTCAAGATTGAGACATTGTGCCCGATGATTGGTGTCACCATGATGCGTGAGCTGAGTGCTGTCGTCGATAATCCTGATATGAGCAATATGACGGATTCGGAAATTAATTTCCTAAGATTGAATCAGTATAGTAGTATTGAAGTCATGGAGAAAGGAACTGTGGCTGCGTCTGTGACCAAGGGCGATTTGATGGCTACTTCTCCAATGAGTGTTAATATGAATATCAATCGTCCGTTTATATTCCTGATAGAGGAGCGAAGCACGGGAGCCATATTATTCATGGGTAAGGTAATGAAGCTTTGACCAAAAGAATTGTGAATTAAAGATGAAATAAACTCATACCTGCCTGCATCCTTCAAAAATCAGATTTCAATGACTTCTCTGACCTCTGCATCGAGGACGTGGCAAAGAAACCAAACCTCAGGCCAAGGAAAAAACTCGGTTTTTCAAACCCGAAGAGCGAGTCCTCCAAACAAATCGTCAATTTCACACTTGCCGGTTGAACCTGCACGCACAATTAAAATTGTGTGAGTCATAGCTAAAAAGAGTGAAAAAACTTTGGCCAAGAGGGAATAATTTCTTAACTTTGCAGCCGAGTTTTGTGGCACATCCTTGAAAAAGGGCTTTGAATGATGCACTTTGCCCTGATATGAGAAGGGAGATGGCGGCCACAAAGCGTTGTGACTTATATAATTAATAACAAAGAGATAAAAACCAACAGCCATGTCAAAAATTTGTCAGATCACAGGCAAGAAAGCAATGGTGGGCAACAATGTGTCGCACTCAAA
>ERZ778497.795-NODE-795-length-24361-cov-7.474574_pt1 | contig 24361 bp, 26 predicted proteins | sample MGYA00509938_ERZ778497 | MGnify/ENA primary metagenome ERZ778497 (study PRJEB29527, sample SAMN07138969) | mouse gut metagenome | material: feces | host: mouse | place: China:Nanjing | collected 2016-01-25 ... | reverse complement strand
TATTTGTGTCCATGAAGATAAAAACCACCCATTGCGTTAGAAGTAAAAGACATACTATGACTTAGGCTGTTCTTTTCCAGAAATATACCGCAATCCAAGGTTGCACACTGTTATGGCTTTGATCTACGGTAACTTCATTGAAGTTATATCCATTCCATAGACCTATATTTCTAACACCGCCTCGAAGTCTACTCATATCAGAGTTACCAACCTGTGAATACGAATTGGCTCCAGTACCAGGAGGCATTAACATCCATGCTGGAGCAGTTCTATCTCCACCGGTATTAAAAAACGTCTGATGACCATGCTGTGGCAACTCTTGTATAGTAAGCTTATGCTTATACTCTCCGCCTGCAGATAAAGATGTAAAGGACATACATTCACTTATGCCGTTCTGCGCCAAAAATAGACGGAAATATACGGAATAGACAAATCATTAGTTAATCTGGTTGATCCATAAGTAGAGTATCCATCGACAAGTCCATAAGCTGATGATTGTGAAGCAGTATGTGTCATATATATACCTGTAGTCTTCTCAGGTTCTTTCCAAGTTACGGATCCAGTAGCAGTAGAGTCTTCGAGGTTAATATTGTTAATGGATCCAAAATACTCGCCATAGTGTATTGCGTATGTATGGTTATGCTTGTATAGTCCGCCTGCCTTTAACGACGTAAAAGACATACTTATGCAGTTCGTCTCCAGAAGTAAACTGATATGTATGGAGTTATAAAATCAACCGCATCTGATGTTGGAGTAGAACGCGAAACGACCTTTGTAGAATGGTTTGCATTTTGCTTTTGTTGTTGCCAATACGATCCTCCTACAACAGTGTATCCATTATATTGAGTACGCGCTGCTGGAGTTTCTTGTTCATATCCTAATGACTGTGGAGTATTAGCAACCGCCCCGATCAAAGCGCTCAGACTTTGGCGATAACGACCACCTGTTGATAGAGCAGTAAAAGACATACCTTGACTCAGGCTGTTCTTTTCCAAAAGTAAACAGCCAAATAAGGTTGCATGATTCCGAAATTAGCTCCTGAACCAGTTGAACCGGTTGACCATTGGTTATTGTCTGATACTTCGATTATGGGGCGATTCATAAATCCTGCAACTTGAGACAATCCATATCCTTTAGCTTCGGATCCAGAGTTATAAATTTTCATCGTATGAGAGTGGACTGGCATATGCTTTATAGCCAAAGCAATTTCGTACTGTCCGTTTTGTGAACCGGAAGTAAAAGACATACATTTACTTGTAATAGTCAACAAGGAGTTCAACGCACTTTCTTTTAAGCTCCATTTGAGGATGGACATATAGGTTCATCGTGATCGCGACGTTCGAATGGCCCAAAAGCTGACTGAGCGATTTGTAATCACATCCGCATTCAATACAACGAGTAGCGAAAGTATGGCGAAGCGAATGAAACTTACGATGATCAATACGAAGGCTTTTAAGAATTCGATTGTAGTACAAACGAAATTTGTTTGGCTCTATGTATTTATTCGTTCCGGTCAAAATATAGCAATCATCGTCTTGCTGCAAAAGATTCGCATAGAACATGATCGATGAGTTGAGCGGAATGATTCGATTGCTTGATCTTGATTTTGGCGGGGTGATCCTCAATACGGATCCATCAATCTTTGTGTAAGTCCTGATCATCGTCTTGTCGATTTTTACAGTGCGATTATCTAAATCGATGTCAGACCACTTGAGGGCACATAATTCGCCAATTCGAATTCCGGTATGGATACATAAAAGGATCCCGAAGTTGCGCGGATTGATATTTGATTGCAGGTGATTTATAAGTGATATTTGATCCTCTTTTTCGAAAATTTCAATGCTTTTCGGAGGATCGTAAGGAAGTCTGATTTCTATGTCTTTATTAACGGTTAGGTTGATGATACATAAAAGATCTTTGACATATTTCATGGATAATCCTGATCCATTCACAAGGTTTCCGTGATCAAGCTTATCAAGGATAAATTCTTGAACTATATCTTCAGTTATAAATTCCATATCATGATCGCCTAATCCTGGAATGATATGGTTTGTACATAAATTAAAGTAAAGGGAATATGTGGAGTATTTTTGGTAAGTGCGCTGTTCTTCCAGCCATTTGCTAAGTATATCTTTATATTTCATGTCTTTTGTCCTTTCGTCCTGGGATGACGCTAAAAGCACCCTAGATTGTAGGATTCTATTATGGAAAATTTGATGAATTTAATCGAACCATCTGTATTGATTATTTGCCTTTGTGTCGGTTATGTGTGGAAGCATATGACACTTGTCGAAAATAAAACGCATGACTACATTCCTTTGTCTCTCATGTTTTTGGGCATTATTCTAACATGCTGGATGAAATTTTCTGTCGATGTTGGCGTGATCGCCCAAGGAGCTATCACAGGTCTTGCATCTGTCGGTCTGCATCAGGCGTTTACACGTACGATCGAAGGATTAAGTTCAACGCATTCTATTCCTGAAAAAAATGATAATGATTCTGATAAAACTGAAGGAGAATAAAAATGTTCGAATCTCTAAAAGAGGCCCTTGTTTGGATTGCAAGCGTATTAACTTCGCTTACCGTGATCTACGGGGCTTACGAAAAGTTCGTGAAAAAGAAATTTGATTCGATTGATAAAAAAATTAACGACAATACCGACCGTGTAAAGACGCTTGAGGATAAGCACGACGAAGAGGTTAGGTCCGTGAAAGAATCAATCCAAAGCAATTATGCTAAGCTGTTGAACGATAACGAGTCTTTGCTAAAACAGCAGGAGATGAACGGAATCATCATGAGATCATTGAGCGCTGTAACTCATCATCTTGTTGACGGCAATCATCAAATCCAGCTCGAACAGAGCGCAAAAGAAATTGATGGATTCCTTTTTGAAAAAGCTAAAAAAATTAAGGAGTAGCTTATGAAGCCGAATAAAACTTATGTGGCTCCGGATGGATACGAATACTTCATGTGTCCTATGACCACATTTAAAATCACACAGACGGAAAATACCGGCACTCATTTAGGCACAAAAGCCGTCGATTTTGCCAGTGAAACACCAGGAAAGCGTGCGCCATATTATGCACCGGCTACGGTAAAATGTATTCACACAATTCCTTCTCATGGTGAAGCTACATGGCAGACAGTGAATAAAGTTCATTGTCCTAACGGATATTTCGGTATTGTCACATTCGAAACCGTTCATGATAATTCTTTTGACGCTAAACAAGGCATGATCGTAAAACAAGGTCAGCAACTTGGAAACATGGGAGATGCCGGAAACGCAAAGGGAGTGCATCTTCATATGGAAGGCACTCAATCTGCCAATTCAAGTATGGATTATAACCAATATGGAGTTTATACATATATTGCACCTGAAACGTATCTTGATGATCTTTTCTATGTCGATGATACGAACATCCTTACACCAATGCAGGGAAATTGGAGAAAGACAGGTAATTCCACATCTAGCAACACAGGATCTTCTTCACCTGATTGGAAAAGTAAATTGATTCAAGAAGATGGAAAGGCAACTTTCACTGTGGACGACGTTAGGGAAAGAAAAAATGGTCCAACCGGAGAAGTCATGAGAACTTTTAAAACCGGTGATTCTGTAATCTACCAATATAAATATGTCGGAAACGGACATAGATATGTTGTACGCAAAGACGGAAACGATTATTATTTCGTTGCTGTATCTGGATCCGAAGAATACGGAAAAGATAAATGGGCCAATTGTGGGCCGGTAGATCAAGTAAGTCCTGATCAGCCAAAACCTGAAGAGCCGAAGCCAGAAGATCCAAAATATGATGCGCATGTCAAATCGTGGGGATGCGACATTTCAGAGCACAATCCAAACTTTGATGTGAAAGGGCAGGGGTTTGTGATCATTCGTGCGACTTACGGCACAAACATGGACAAGCTTTTTGAGCAAAATGTAAAGAAATGCCAGGATGCAAATGTTCCGTTTGGCGTATATTGCTATTCATACGCTCTTGACGATTCACAGGCGCTCGAAGAAGCACAATATATATTAGAGGCAATCAAAGATATTGAAGTGCCTCTAGGAGTCTGGTATGACATGGAGGACGCCGATCAATACAAAGAAAAGAATGGTGCCTTGAATCAGCGTAATTGCACAAAGTTCTGCGAGATCTTCTGCGACTACGTGAAATCAAAAGGATACTATACGGGGATTTACAGCACACCTAACTGGTTCAATACGCTCGTCTTGACCGGAAACAAATATAATAAGTGGTATGCTCACTGGCTCACTAATAATGGGACGCTGCAAGCGGACTATTACGGAAAGTGTGTATTATATCAATATACCGCAAATCCATACGATAAGAATGTTTGCTACGTTGATTTCTCAGAAATGAAATCCAGCCCGATCAAGGATCCTGTTGAAGAGCCGAAACCTGATATTCCACAATTCCCGGATCAAGGACAGATCAAGGACCTTATGGAAGAGCAGAAGAAATTCTATCAGAATTGGAACATGATGTTCGATAAACTTTTCGGATAAACGCAATAATGCGGTCGATAATAATTTCGACCGCAATTTTATTTGTTTTTGAGGTTGTTTCTTGATAATTTATAATTGTTCTGGATTTTGTCATTCTTCTCCGAGTCGGATATTTTGTCGGATATTATATAAAAACAATGCATAAAAGGACAAAATAAGCACCAAAAAAGCACTTAAAACACATAAAATACATTAAAAATCAAATCCCGTTCTCCGCACCATTGAAAATTCAGCCCTTGTTTAAAGGGCTTTTTTTTTATGTTCCATGAAAAGGGAGCGGCTACTGATTCATGAGTCCGCTTCCTTTTTGCATTTTGAATTATCCGGGTCGAGCTGTTTGAGCACACAGTTCAGCTTTCCTTCAAGAGATGAAATATTCGGAACCTTGATCTTTCCGTTCTGATTCCGGATGGCATACGCTGGAGCAGGGATCATCGTTGTATTGGCTGGCACATCTTTGATGATGACTGAACCAGCCCCGATCTTGCATCCCTGATGAAGGGTAATATTGCCGATAATTTTGGATCCGGCTCCGATCACTACATCATCTTCTACGGTCGGATGGCGTTTGCCGGCAACTTTTCCGGTCGCTCCAAGCGTTACGCCCTGATAGATCATGACCCGTTCGCCAATGACGCACGTTTCGCCGATCACGACTCCGCTGCCATGATCGATAAATACATGTTTGCCGATCGTGGCGCCGGGATGAATATCGATGCCCGTTTTTCTTTGGGACCGTAGAGAAATGATACGGGCAAGCGAAGGATGCTTTTTATAGAGCTTATGGGTGAAATACCATGTCTTTAAAGCACGGAACCCTGGCATGAACCATATTTCGACCGCTGAATTCAGTGACGGATCATGTTCCTTGATCCAGGCGATTTCTTCTTTTAAATATTTATAGTAACTCATAGAGATATTCCTTTCCTGCCTGGTTATATTTTTTACAGCTTTTACCGATTTATACAAATGAAAAGCTCCGGCAATTGCCGAAGCTGTATATCATAAGGATAATTTCAAAGAATCCTTTAATCCTGCTGTACAGTAAATGTTGTAGTCCGGTGTGACAAAATCCGCTTCCAGACCGTCAACCGGTTTATCCCGGTCTGTGATCCAGACAGCCTGGAGACTGTTGTCCTTGCAGAACTGCATGCCCTCTTCAACGCTCATGCAGAACAAGGTCGTGCTCATCGCATCAGCCCACGCGGACTGATCGGCATCGCCGATGACAGTCACGCTGCGCATGTATTGAGCCGGCCAGCCCGTTGTCGGATCGATGATATGGGAATATCTCTTTCCGTCAACTTCCATATACCGCTGATAGTCGCCGCTCGTCACCATGACCACAGGACGTTTTGTCGTAAACTGAACGACACTTGGTGAAGTGTCCGGAGACTGGATCCCGATGACCCAGTCTTTGCCGTCCGGCTTTTCGCCTAACAAAACGACATTGCCGCCCGCGTTGATATATCCGTTATCGAGACCGGCTTCGTGAAGACGGTCGGCACAGATCCCTGCCGTGTATCCTTTTGCGATCCCTCCAAGATCGAGCTGAAGATCCGGATCGGTAAACTGCACGGTCCTGCCGCTGATCTGAATGGCAGAGATGCCTTCATGACGTTTGGCCTGTTCAATGGCATTTTGGTCCGGGATGTACGGTGTTTCCGCTTCCCGTGCATCATGCCATAAAGAGAGCACTTTTCCTTCGCTCACATCAAAGCGTTCGTCCAGTTCTCCGGCTTCAATAGCCAGGTCGAGACAGTCGATCAGAGGCTGAGGCACTTCGATCGGAGAGCCAGAGGTTTCATGATTCAGCGTATATATATTGTTGACTCTTTCATATGGATTGTACTGATCAAAGATCTCGTTATACTCCTTGAATGTGTCCTTCAGGATTTTCTCATATTTTGTAAACTCCTCTTGTGTGCATGTTGCCTGAAAGGAAATCGGTGTATCAAAGCCTAGATCGGTATATGTTTCATTGAATGTCTGCGTTTCGCTTTTGGGTCTGGCCCTGCTCAGACTGACAAGTCCGACCACGGCTGCGAGAAACACGAGCGAACCGATGATCCAGTATTTTATAGTTTTTTTATTGTTCATGCCTCAATTATAGCGGATTCTGTTTATTTGGCAAATTGATGAACGGGCACATCATGCCATGATTTGTTTTTGATTTGTATTTGCAATCGTTTTCAGAATAGCATAGAATTATCTCTGTATGATATGGAGGTTTATGGAAAAATATGTCACTTTTTCTAGGAAAAATGTGTGAACATATCCCTGGTCATAAGGACAAGACAGAACACGAAAAGGTTCTCGAGATCATGCCTTCCAAAGAGGTTTATATTCCTCTTGTGGCAGGAAACAATACGGATTTCGAAGTCTTGGTCAATGAAGGCGATCAGGTATTTGTCGGCACAAAGTTGGCACAGACAAAATCCGGTTTTGTTGTTCCGATCTACTCAAGCGTTTCCGGCATCTATACGGGAAATGTAAAAAGAATGCATTCATCGCTGCGCCCGCAGCAGCATATGGTCATTCAGGTGGATCACAAGCAGACAGCGGTACAGGCTTTTGAACCGATTCAATATGAAAATAAATCGCGTGAAGAGCTGGTGGAATTTACTAAAAACGCAGGTCTGGTCGGTCTGGGAGGCGCAGCCTTTCCAACATATGTAAAATATTTAAAGCCTGAGGGAATTACAACAGTGCTGATCAATGGCGTAGAATGCGAGCCGTACATCACAGCCGATTACAAGCTGATGATGGAAGATCCGAAACACTTAGTGACAGGGGCTTTGATCATGAAGAAAATGGCGGATGCCAAGGAAGTTATGATCTGCATCAAAAAATCGCACCCTGATCTGATCGAGGTCGTAAGGCAAGCGGCCCAGAATACAGGTGTTGTAGTTCGTGAGGTACCGGATGTGTATCCGATGGGCTGGGAACGTACGCTTGTGCGCGAAGTCATGAAGAAGGAATACGGATCGCTGCCGGCAGAAGCAGGATGCATCGTAAACAATGCCGGAACAGCCATCATGCTTGCAAGAATGATGGAATACGGTGAAGCGATTTCAATGAAGACAGTAACCATTTCAGGACAGTGCGTGAAAAAGCCAATGAACGTGCTCGTTCCTGTCGGTATGCCGGTCAAGGAAATATTCGAGCACACCGGATTCACGCAGGATTCTGTCCGGCTGATTGCGGGCGGCCCGATGATGGGCAAAGCGATCCCGAATGATCTTTTCGTTATTGATCGCGCAATGAATGCACTGACAATCCTGGACAATCCGGCTGACAATGCGATCGCATGTCTGCGATGCGGAAGCTGCTCGGATCATTGTCCGGCTGGTCTGCAGCCTGTGCGGATCGCTATGGCAGTAAAAGAAGGAAATACGGAAGAAATGGAAAGACGTCAGGCTATGAGCTGCGTGGAATGCGGTATGTGCACTTATGTATGTCCTTCGAAAATTGATGTTACGGAAAATGTCCGCAAAGCGAAACGTGCACTTGCTTTGCAGAAAAAGAAATAGGGGGCTCAGAAATGAAGTTTAATTTTCACGTAAGCCCGAACATTAAAGGGAAACAGTCGACACAAGGCATCATGCGCGACCTGACCATCGGTCTTCTTGTCGTTTTTGCCTGTACATGCATTTATTACGGAACAGCCTACGGGATGCGTTATACGCTTCAGGCCATCCTGTTGCTGGCATGTTCTTTGATCACGACATTTGTCTGTGAAGCTATTTTCGCTAAATCGACGAAGCAGCCGTTGAAACCGTTTCTGGCTCATTCGTTCGGGTGGGTCACTTCGATCATCCTGACCTTGATGTGCCCGATCACGATCACACCGTATGCGCTCATTATCGCTACGGTATTCGCCATTGTCGTGGGACGTCTGCTGTTTGGAGGTTTCGGTCAGAATATCTTTAATCCTGCAGCCGTTGGACGTGCGGTGGTATTTGCGGCATTCGCCGGTGCAGCGACCGATCTGGTAACAGCAGCGACTCCGACAGCCACGATCGCCAATACGTATCACTGGCTGCCGGCAACTCCGGAAGTTCTCGATAAGTTTCTTGAAACATTCGGCGGCTTCGGCAGCCTGTTCATGGGAACCTATGCCGGCGCGATGGGAGAAACCTTTACGATCGTTATCTTGCTGGTAGGAATCGTTTTAGCTGTCCGCCGCGTAATTGACTGGAGAGTTCCTGTCGTATATCTTGGCGCGATCGCGATCATGACAGCGATCATTGCTTTAATGTGCGGTCTGGAATCCTATCATGGCGTTCCGGCACTGATCTGGTATCCGGCTCTTCATCTTGCTACAGGCGGTGTCGTGTTCGGAGCGGTATTCATGCTGACAGATCCTGTCACGAATCCGACAAGCGCATCCGGCCGCGTGATCTTTGCCCTGGGAGCAGCTATCCTTACTGTGCTGCTTCGCATGAAAGCCAATCTTCCGGAAGGATGTCTGTATTCGATCCTGCTGATGAATATGTTCACGCCTATGATCGAAACAGCGTTTGACGGAAATCAGCTGAAGATCATGAAAAAGGTATACATTACGTTTGCGTGCTTCTGCGTGCTCGCTCTTGGCGTATCGTTCTTTGCTGCCCAGACAATTGAGCCGGTTCGTACGCTCAGCACATCTTCGAGCGCGACGGCCTATGTTGTGCCTGAAGCGGCAGAGGAGGCAGTACTATGAATAAGATCTTTTATCTAGCGTTGTTCCTGGCTGTTGTTTCGGCAATTGCCGGAGGAGCACTGGCATTTGCCAATCAGATGACGGCGCCTGTTATTGCGGAAAACAACGAACGGGCCGAAAAGCAGGTTCTGCTTGAAATGTATCCTGAAGCAGATGTCGATGATTTCAAGATCATGGACGTGACGACGGATAATCCAAGCGTAAACAAAATTTATTCCTACGAGGATAATTATATTTTTAATATGAGCGTTTCCGGTTATAAAGACGGAACGACGTTCCTGGTTTCCATCAACAAGGACGATCTGACGATTTCCGCTTTCAAAGCGATCTCGAACGGCGACACGAAAGGGATCGGCTCGAAGATCACGGAGAGCGCATTTGCGGACAGCGTAGTCGGAAAAGAGGCTGCAGGAGAGATCGATACGATTTCTGGTGCCACAGTCACATCCACTCCGGTTGTTGAGGGGATCCATCAGGCAGCAGATATTGCTGCAGGATTAGAATAGGGGGAAAATCATGAACCGTTTTGAAAATTTTAAAGCCGGTCTGATCAAGGATAACCCTGTATTCTCCTTGTATCTTGGTATTTGTTCGACTCTTGCCATTACAACAACAGTAAACAATGCGATCGGTATGGGAGCCGCAGTTATTATGGTTTTGATCATGTCGAATGTGATCATTTCAGCGATCCGTAAAATCGTACCGGATGAAATCCGTATTCCTGTTTATATTGTCATTATCGCGACGCTGGTAAAGATCATCCAGATGCTGATCGAAGCCTACGCTCCGGCACTGAATACAAGTCTTGGCGTATTTATTCCGCTGATCGTAGTAAACTGCATCATTCTTGGCCGTGCCGAGGCTTTCGCAAGCAAGCATGGAATTCTTGATTCCGCGCTTGACGGACTCGGTATGGGACTTGGATATACACTGGCAGTCGTGGCAATGTCTTTTATTCGTGAAGTGCTGGCAACAGGAGTTCTCAATATTGTCAATCCGTTCAATGATGCACAGGTATGGCTGAATCTGCGTCTGATTCCTGAAGATTTCACGATTCCGCTGTTCAATTCACCAGTCGGAGCATTTGTGACATTTGCATTCCTCGCTGCTGTGATCGGTGCGTATAAAAAACATGCGGACGAGAAAGCCGCAAAAGCACAGGAGGTAAAGTAGAAGCATGGCTGAATTAGTTACTTTATTGGTCACGAGCGTATTGATCAACAACGTCGTGCTGAACCAGTTTCTTGGAATGTGCCCGTTCATGGGTGTATCGCGAAAGAGAAGCTCGGCAATCGGTATGGGCGTTGCGGTCATGTTCGTTATTGTTGTGGCCGCGCTCGTTACATATGGTTTGTATTATCTTGTTCTGGTGCCGCTTCAGCTTGAATTCATGGATCTGATCACATTTATTCTTGTTATTGCGTCGCTCGTGCAGCTCACAGAAATGTTTATCAAAAAGACAAGCCCTTCCTTGTATAAATCATTAGGTGTTTACCTGCCATTGATCACAACGAACTGTGTCGTATTGAACGTATGTCTTGTCAACATTTCGAATTCATACAGTTTTGCGCAGATGCTCGTTTATTCGATTGGTACGCCGCTTGGTTTTGCGATCGTATTGTATATTTTCTCAACGATCCGCGAACGTCTTGATATCGCAGCTGTTCCTAATCCGTTAAAAGGCAATCCGATCGCGCTGATCGTTGCCGCGATCATGGCTATGGCGTTCAGCGGATTTGCAGGTATCGTATAATGTCTGTTCAGACACTGGTAGGAGCGGTCCTGCTGTTTGGAGGGCTGGTAGGCGTTTATATTACATTGTATTTGATGAATAAACGCACACCTCTTCCTGCGGGCTGCGAAAATTTAAAGGCGGATTGCGACGGGTGCAAGGATTATTCCTGTATGAACAATCCGTCACATGATAAAATAAATGAAGGAGGACGATGAGCATGGTAAGTGCAATTATTATGATGCTTGTGCTCGGTGCCATTTTGGGATGTGGTCTTGGACTTGCCAGCAAGTTTCTGCATGTGGAAGCGGATCCTCGTGTTGACTGGGTTACAGCGGAACTGCCGAACTATAACTGCGGCGGCTGCGGATATGCCGGCTGCGGCGCTTTGGCAGAGGCAATGGTCAATGGAGATGTTTCCGACTTTAAATGCAAGCCTTGCAAGCCTGACAAAAAAGCAGAAATCATTGATTATCTGAAGAATACCCCCGGACCGGATGGAACGACCGTTACGATCAAGGGTTAAACAAACGATGCAGATGGCTTGAGCCGTCTGCATTTTTAAAAAAAAGACCAACACGCTGGTTGATCTTGGTGTATCATCCGGTCATAAGAGGGAAGGATTCGTCGTAAAATACGAAGCGTCCGGCATATAAAACAAAAATATAGAGAATTAGAAGGGCAGGAGAAATATCAAAGGATTCGATCTCTTTCCCTTTTTTTCTTTTTACATATTTATAAATGCAATAGGCGCTATAGCCTATGACAACGCCGATCGTATTCATGATCAGATCGTCGATATCGGTGATCCTGTCATTGAGAAGCTGGGTCATTTCGATAAAAAATGAAAACAATGTGCCCAGCGGGATCGTAAAAAACCAGTAGTCAAACTGTCGGCATAAGCGCGGCACAAGGATCCCGAACGGGATAAAGAGCACGATGTTGAGCATATATCCTACTTTGCTGATTCCCTGCGAAAACGGTTCGATGTTAATGACAGGGGTCCCGATATTTTCTATATGCGATAAAAGGTCATACAGTGTTCCGGCCTGCGTAAAATGGAACACGCTGATGATATACACAGCCAATGTAACGATCACATAATACTCTTTATTGGATATTTTTTTCCCTTTGCGCCGCTGACGGTATACAAGTATGAGCAGTGGCGCAATGGATGCGGCAAATTCATAAGTTACCCATAAATCATTTCTCATATATGTTTCCCCTTATTTTTATTTTAATGGATCTTTCTTAAATTACTCTTAACTATTTTACTTCATAACGATTGATCCAGGATTCGATCGTTTCGGGATCCGGATCGATATAGATCGTTTTGTAGGTTTTCATAGTTACAAATCCGATCTTTGATCCAGGAACCTTTTTCAGCTGGGAAATCCGAGTATAGTCTACCGGGACGCTGCTCGACATTTTTCCTTTGGAAAAATATGTCGCCAGCTGGGCGCACATGCGGATCAGTTCTTCGGTGGCTTCCTCACATTTCAGCAGGACATGAGAACCGTGATAATCCTTTACGTGAAACCATAAATCGTTTTTCCGTGATAAATGATGGGTAATATAGTTGTTCTGAATATTGTTTTTTCCTACATAAATATCAGCATTTTCTGCTCGAAGATGGAGCACATGAGGATTTTTTGCTTTTTTCTTTCTCGTCGCTGATTTATTTGGCATCAAATACCGGTTCTTGATCAGTTCTTCACGAATTTCCAGTGCATCTGCAGGTGAGCAGTGATCAAGTTGTTCCTGAAGCTGAGCAAAGTAGGCGATATCCTCCCTGCATTGCTCGATCTGTTCTTTGATCACATCGAGGCTGCGTTTCATTTTGTGGTATTTCTGATAATATTTGTTGGCGTTGGTTTTCAGATCGTAACGCATATCGATCGGAATATTTATTGTTTTGCCAGTCTCAAAATCTTCCAGCTGGATCGTTTTTTCTTTTTTTGCATCGTACATGTAGGCAAACAACAGATCTCCGTATTTCCGGTATTTTTCCAGATCCTGGGCTTCCTGCAGGGCTTTTTCAAGTTTAGGAAGCTTCTTTTCATGTTTTGTTTTTTCTTTATTTACAGTTCGGAATACATCTCCGCACTGTTCGCGGATCCTTGTCTTCGCTTCGTTTTGCTCATACAAATGATCCAGGCCATCCATCAGGTCATAGGATTTATATTCTTTGTCCAGATGAAGAAGAGGGATGGCATGAGAATTCTTATCGTCGTATACATATAGCGTATTTGAAGACAAAAGCTGATGCATGATCTTTTCGAAATGCTCGCCATTATGGATCCGGTATACAAATTCTCTGGAAATAAGTGGAGAAAATCCCTCGATCTGTTTTGTTAACGGGATATCCAGATCGATCATCGAGTCCTCTGTTTTTTCGGGATCGAGCCGGACTTCCCGGGCAGGAAGAACGTATTGAGCGCCAGGATGAATGAGGCGTTTGGAATTTTCAAAAACAGGAATACGTTTTAAAACGTCCATGATCCTGTGATCTTCTCCTACCAGGACAAGGTTTGCATATTTTCCCATGAGCTCCGCGTAAAGAACCAGGTTCTTTGTATCGCCGAGCTCATTGTGTCCTTTCATTTCGATCTTTACAATGCGGTCAAAATCAATTTGCGATATTTTTGTGATGATCCCCTGGGAAATATACTTCCTTAAAAACATGACAAAATTGGTCGGTGCCGGTGCCACATCGATCGAGTGTTCGTGAATATAGATCCGGTTTGTATTGGAATGAACGTTGATAACGAGGCGCTGGTTGCCGTTTTTCGGGGTATGGATGTGAAATAAAATTTCTTCGTCACTCAAGTTTTGTATCTTGCCGATCTTTCCTCCTTCAAGAATATGAAGGTGATCGGTAATGGTGTGAAGAAGCAAGCCGTCTAAAGCCATAAATCATGCTCCTTTCTGCATTCATTTCAGATTATAGCATGCATGCCGGATCGATACACGAATCAATTGCTGCATGATCGGGTTTTGCGGCGATATCGTGAAATCGTGAATGACGCAAAAGCACAGCTATGGTATAATTTTTAAGTCTAAAGATTAAAGGAGTGATTGTTATGTCTAGCCAGGTCGTGGTCGGAACACAGTGGGGTGACGAAGGAAAAGGGAAAATCGTGGATGTCCTTGCTGAAAATGCCGATATGGTCGTTCGTTTCCAGGGAGGAGACAACGCAGGCCATACAGTAATCGTGGACGGAAAAAAACATGTGCTGCATCTGCTTCCAAGCGGTGTGCTTCATGAAGAGGGAGCCTGCATCATAGGACCGGGAGTTGTCTGCAATCCATTTGTGCTGCTGGAAGAAATGGAAAAGCTTAAGGAAGGCGGGATGAGCACTGATCATATCATCGTATCGGATCGCACACACATTCTGATGCCTTATCATTGTTATCAGGATCAGCTTGAAGAATCGGCAGCAGTCAATAAGATTGGTACGACAAAAAAAGGAATTGGCCCGTGTTATGCGGATAAATATGCCCGTCACGGGATCCGTTATCATGAACTGAAAGATTTTGAACACTTTAAAGAAAGAGTGCATGAAAATCTGAAACTGAAAAACAAATTGTTTACAGAAGTGTACAATGCCGAGCCGATGGATGAAGAAAAAATCATTGCGGATTTTGAACAGATCCGTTCAAGGATCCTGCCAATGATCAAAGAAACCACTTCAGTCATCAATAAAGCAATCGATGAAGGGAAAAATGTCCTTTTTGAAGGAGCGCAGGCATGTATGCTCGATATCAACTATGGTACATATCCTTATGTTACTTCCTCTTCGCCGACGAGTGCCGGAGTAACAGAAGGAGCGGGTGTGGCCCCTTCCAAGATCCAGACGGTTGTAGGCGTCGTAAAAGCGTATTCTACGCGCGTCGGCGAAGGTCCGTTTGTAACGGAACTTGAAAACGAGAAAGGCGAGTGGATCCGCGATCATGGATTTGAGTTTGGAGCCACGACAGGAAGACCGCGCCGATGCGGCTGGCTCGACCTTGTGGTTGTAAAGCATGCGCATATGCTCAACGGACTGACGGATATCGTGCTGACTAAGATCGATGTCCTTACCGGGCTCGATGAACTGAATGTATGTATCGGTTATGAAATTGATGGGCAGATCCTTGATATCGTGCCAAGCGATCAGGAAGAGGTTGCCCGCGCAAAACCGGTGTACAAGGTTTTCCCGGGCTGGAAAGAAGACATCACAAAAATCGAGAGAAAAGAGGATCTTCCGAAAGAATGCATCGATTATATCGATTTTATCGAGGAATATGTCGGAGTTCCTGTTTCGATGATTTCTGTCGGACCGGATCGCGTGAATAACATTTACGTAAAAGAGATCAAATAATCAATTGAAAAAAGCCATGTTCAACACGGCTTTTTTCTAAAGGAGAGAGAAAATGAAAAGAAAATGCGCGGAAGCCGCTTTTAAGATGATCCGTGAAGGAATGGTCGTCGGGTTAGGCGGCGGAGAAACGATTCAATATCTGATCGAATTTATTCATATGAGCGGAATAAAAGTTAAAGTTGTCACTCCTTCTGCTAAAACGGCGCTTATTGCCGCTCAGCATGAACTTGAGATCATACCGACATGGCTTTGCGATCATGTGGATATCGCTTTTGATGGCTGCAATGAGATCGATCGCCAGCTGCTCTGTCTCAAGTCAATGGGTGCGATTCATACGCAGGAGAAAATTATCGGTTCCATGGCCGACGAATATGTGATCCTTGCACCAGAGACCCGTTTTTTTGAACATTTAAGCTTTGATGTGCCTTTAACGATCGAGATCATGAAGGATGCCTACAGCTGTATCATGAAGAAGCTTTTTGATCTTGGCTTTACAGCCGCCCCGAGATCATCGAAAGAAAAAGACGGATTTGTCATGTCGGATAACGGCAACATAATTGTTGATATCGACATGAGAAGCGTAGAGGATCCCGTACAGGCTAATGAAACGATATCCGCTTTATACGGGGTCGTGGATACCTCTTTATTTGCAAATGTCGTAACGAAGGCTCTTATTGCTTCAAAAGAAGGAATAGAAATCATTGAGAAAAAGGAAGCTCTATGAAAAAGAAGTATATATTTTTCGATATAGATGGCACGTTGACAGATCGCTCTACCGGTCAAATCGTTCCTTCTGCGCAGAAAGCTCTGAACAGGCTTCAGGAAGCTGGACATTTTGTAGCGATCGCCACAGGGCGTGCTCATTACAAAGCAAGACCATTTATGGAAAAAGCCGGATTGAAAAATATGGTCTGCTGCGGAGGCGGCGCGCTTGTAGTGGACAATGAGCTTTATCATAATATCCCGCTTGACCGAAAAAAAGCTTTGACTATCATTCATCAGGCAGAAGAACTAGGAATCGGAATTCTTATGATGCTGGATGACTCGGTTGACTGCTATGCTAAAAACGATCTGTTCCGCGAGCAGGTCGGGGAGAGGAAAGAGCCGACCCGATATGTGATCGATCCCGAACTTGATTTCGATTCGGTCAAAGAAATTTATAAGATTTATCTTTCGGTTTCGAAAGAGGATGAAGAAAAGCTGAGCTCAAGAACTCTTCTGGGCAATCTGCGGTTTGTACCGGAATACTTAATGTTCCAGTACGATGAAAAACGACAAGGAATACTCGATATGCTGGAAGTCACAGGAGGAAATCCTGAAGATGTCATCGTTTTCGGGGATGATGACAATGATCTTGTCATGTTTGATCCGCAATGGCTTTCTATTGCGATGGGAAATGCAAGCAGCAAATTAAAAGAAAAGGCTGCTTATATTACAGCAGCTAATGTAGATGACGGGATATATAAAGCGTGCGATCATTTCAATCTGTTCGAGAAGACTGAATAAAGGCCTCGTACATACCGATCGATCCGGCAATCGCAACATTTAAAGATTCAAAGGCAGCCATTTCGATCTTGACGGATTCATTGCACGCTTTGATGATCTCGTCCGGAAGACCTGAGCCCTCGTTTCCCAAAATGAGGGCTGTTTTTTTTGGAAAAGAGATCTCGTGCAGAAAACGGGAGTGGGAATGCAGCGCGGTCGCGAAGCAAACAAATCCTTCGGAACGCGCCTGTCCGATCCAGGAAAGGATATCCTGTTTTTCGACATGGATATGGAACAGTGCGCCTTGCGAGGACTGGATCGTCTTGGAATTGTACAGATCCGCGCAGCCAGGAGAGAGGATCACCTTTTCGAAACCAAAGGAATAGGCACTGCGGAGCAGGGTTCCTAAATTTCCTGGATCCTGCACGTCGTTAAGAACGAGAATATGATCTGATGCAGCGCTTTCCGTCGCATTTTTCCGGCATACACCGATCAAAACGGCATCAGACTGCTGGGATGAAAGCTTGTTGAGCACAGGCTGGCTGCATAATGTGTTCGGGATACCGATCGGATAGGGCGAAAGCGAATAAATATGTTCAAGGACTCCGGCATTTTTTGCTTCATTCACTAAATGTTCCCCTTCGATCAGGTAACGGTTTTCCTGATCCCGGTATTTTTTCTGATGCAGCTTTGCAAGAGCTTTGATGGTTTTGTTTGAAGTCGATTGTATTGTTTCCATAATCAGATTCTATCATGAATGCTGAATCAAATCTTGAGATTTTATTCCGAATTTTGTATAATTCACGTAATAAGCGTTGAAAAGACATAGTATGCATGCAACACCTGAAAAGAGAGCGGATCCGTAAGCTGAAAGGATCGGTGCAGGAAGTCATGAGGAATTCACCTTGGAGCTGAGAGCTAATCCTCTCCCGTATCAGACGGTTATCATGGCCAATTAAGTGCGTTAGACGAATCAGGATGGTACCGCGGAATTTATTTCGTTCCTGAGACGTCTTTTTTTAATGGAAAGGAATAATATGGAACAGATCAACACTATTCGAACACAAGCTTTGGAATGTGTTTCCAAGGCCCAGACACTGAGCGAGCTGAATGATGCAAGAGTCAGATATCTTGGAAAGAAAGGCGAAATTCAGGCTTTGATGAAAGAAATGAAATCACTGCCAAAAGAGGAGAAACCGGCTTTCGGAGCAGCGGTGAACGAATTGAAACAGGAAGTATCGCAGGTCATCGAGGAAAGAAAGATCGAGCTTGAAGAACTCGAAATGAATAAAAAGATCGAGAACGAAAAAATTGATATCTCGCTTCCTGGCCGACAGTTCAAACTTGGCAACAAACATCCGCTGCGTATCGTGCAGGAGGAACTTGAAGATCTTTTTGTGGGCCTTGGCTATCAGGTCATCGAAGGAAATGATATCGTGAATGACGAATATTGTTTTGAACGGGCGAATATTCCCAAGGATCATCCGGCACGTGCTATGCAGGATTCCTTGTATATCGACCCGGAATGGCTTCTTCGCACACATACGACAGCTATTCAGATGGCTGTGCTCGAGGAAAGCGCGCCTAAGCTGCCGATCAAAGTAGTTTGTCCTGGAAAAGTTTATCGCCGTGATGATGATGATGCGACCCATTCTCATCAGTTCATGCAGATGGAGGGACTTGTGATTGCGGAAAAAGTAACACTTGCCGATCTGAAGGGAACGCTTGAATTCATGGCAAAAAAACTGTTCGGAGAGGATAAGAAGATCCGTTTCCGGCCAAGCTATTTCCCGTTTACAGAGCCGAGCGTAGAAGTGGATGTAACATGCCATATCTGTAATGGAAAAGGGTGCCCTACATGCAAGGGTACTGGATGGATCGAGATTCTCGGCGCAGGAGAGGTTCATCCGAATGTGTTGAAGATGGCTGGTTACGACCCTGAAAAATGCAATGGATTTGCGTTTGGTGTCGGGATCGAACGGGTCGCGATGCTGAAATACGGTATTGACGATATTCGTCATTTCTATACGAACGATCAGCGATTCAATGATCAGTTCAAACGCTATGAGTAAGGAGATGAAGAGATGAGAACATCAAGAAAATGGCTGGAGCAGTACGTAGATCTTCATGATCTGACGCTCAGCGAATTGGCAAAAAAAATCACGGATGCCGGGCTGGAAGTAGAATCTTGCAAGCCACTTTCAGCAGGGACCCATCTGGTGATCGGAGAAATTCTGACATGTGAAGATCATCCGGATTCTGATCATCTTCATGTTACTACGGTGAATGTCGGTGATGAGATCCTTTCTATCGTATGCGGCGCGCCAAATGTCGCAGCCGGACAGAAGGTGATCGTGGCACGTGCCGGTGCAGTTCTTCCGGGAGGAGAAATCAAGGCTGGAAAGATCCGGGGCCAGGAATCCAACGGAATGATCTGCGCTCTGTTCGAACTAGGTGTCGATCCCCATATGCTTACCGATGAACAGAAGGCTGGTATAGAGATCCTCCCGGAAGATGCGCCGGTCGGATATACCGATCCGTTAGGGTATCTAGGATATGATGATGAGATTCTGGAAATTGGTCTTACGCCGAATCGAAGCGACTGTCAGGCGCAGTTCAATCTGGGTACTGAGGTTGGTGCGATCTTTGAGCGCGAAGTCGTTCTTCCACAATTTGAAAATGCTTCGGATTGCGGAGCGGCTACGAATCTGACAATTTCTTCGACAACAGAACAGTGTCCTCTTTTTCTTGGAAAAGTGATTGGTTCCGTTACGATCAAGGAGTCTCCAAAGTGGATGCAGGAGCTTCTCAGAGCTGCAGGAATGCATTCGATCAATAATGTAGTGGATATTTCCAACATAGTGATGCTGGAAACCGGACAGCCTATGCATTTTTATGACATTGATGCGATCAAAAATCAGGAAATTACAGTGAAAAACGGCTTTGAAGAAGAGTATACGGCGCTCGATGGAGAAACGTATCAGCTGGAAAAAGAAGATATTGTCATTACAAATGAAGGAAAGCCGATCGGTATTGCAGGAATCATGGGTGGAGATGATTCAAAAATTCTTGAAACAACAAAGGGACTCATCATTGAGTGTGCCTCTTTTGACCATGTTTCGATCCGGAATACGGCCCGCAGGCTGAATCTTTCTACAGAATCGTCATTGCGTTATCAAAAAGGGATCGAGCCTCTTGCTCCTAAAAAAGCGATGGACCGCGCTGTACAGCTGTTGATCGAATATGCGGATGCCAAGGAAATTGAAGAAACGGTACAATGGGGAGTAATTGATGAAACGCAGCGTGTGCTTTCATGCACTCCGCAGGAAATCAATAATCGTCTAGGAACACAATTTGCTCTTGAAGAGATCGTGTCGGTGTTTGAACGGCTCCATTTTGATCCGATCGTTGAAGGGGAAGTCATTACGGTGACGATACCAAGTTACAGGATGGACATGGAAGGAATGGCAGATCTGAGCGAAGAAGTGATCCGGATCCTTGGATATGACAAACTTCCTTCTACTCTTCCTTTTATGCCGATGACAGAAGGAAAGCTGAATAAGGAACAGCAGCTGATCCGAAAAACAGAAGAACTTTTGTGCGACAAAGGACTGCAGCAATGTGTCACATATACGCTGATCAGTTCGGCAAAGAAGGATAATGCGATTCTTGGAAGCGAGAATGCGATCGAACTGGCATCACCGATGTCGGAAGAGCGTCGATGGATCCGTACGAGCATTCTTCCTTCGCTGATTGGTGTGGCGGCATACAATGAAGCGCATGGCATTAAAAATTCATCTTTATATGAAATCAGCGAAGTTTCATCGAAAGACTGGATAAAAAACCATCTTGCGATCGTTTTAAACGGCGAACTCGAACAAACCCGATGGCTGCACGAGAGCCTGCCGTCCGATTTTTATACTCTTAAAGGATTGATCGAGATGTATATGGATAAGATCGGTATCAATAAAAACCGCATTTTCTTTAAAGAGAACAAGAAAGATATTCTGCATTTTCATCCATATCGATCAGCGGAAGTATACATTGGAAAAGATCTTGTTGGGATCATGGGCGAAATTCATCCGGTATACGCCAAAGAGAATGACGTTAAGAATATTGTCATGGCTGAACTTGATCTTGATCTGATCGGCGGAGTAAAGAAATCAAAAATCAAATTTGCGCCTGTATCGAAATATCCTTCTGTTGAACGCGACCTTGCTTTTGTTGTCGATCGTTCATTGCCTGTGGAAAAGATCACTGAAATCATTAAACGCCATGGCCGTGATAAAGAAACGAAAGAAACGATCCTGCAAAATGTAGAAGTATTTGATATTTATGAAGGAGAACATGTGGCTGATCATGAAAAATCAGTTGCGATTTCGCTGGAGTTCCAGTCCAATGCCCATACTTTGACAGACGCACAGATTAACCGGGTATTTGAATCTATTCTTGATTCTCTGGAAAAGGATTGTCAGGCAGTTTTACGTAAATAAGAGAGCATTGCTCTCTTTTTTTCGTTATAATGAAAAAAAGGTGGTAGAAACTATGGAACAATACATTTTAGCTATAGATCAGGGAACGACAAGTTCACGAGCTATAATTTTTGATCATGCATGTCAGATAAAAGCCATGGCTCAGAAGGAAATAACAATTGAATATCCGCATCCGGGATGGGTCGAACAGGATGCGATCAATATATGGCTGTCTGTTGAATCAGTAATAGCTGAAGTGATCCAGAAAGCAAACATTGAGCCTGCGCAAGTGCGTGCGATCGGGATTTCCAATCAGCGGGAGACATCACTGCTCTGGGACAAAAAGACAGGCCTTCCAATTTATAATGCGATCGTATGGCAGTCCAGGCAAACGGATGGGATCTGTGATCTATGGAAAAAAGAGGGTCTGGAAAAAATAGTAAAAGAGAAGACTGGTTTGCGGATCGATCCATATTTCTCGGCTTCAAAAATCGAATGGATCCTTGATCATGTTGAAGGAGCCAGATCGCGAGCTGAAAACGGGGAACTCATGTTTGGCACAATAGATTCCTGGCTTGTATGGAAAATAACTGGACAAAAAGTTCATATTACGGATGTTACCAATGCCTCAAGAACCATGCTTTTTAATATTTATGAATCTCAATGGGATGAAGAGCTTTTAAAGCTGTTTAATATTCCGAAAGCCATTCTTCCTGAAATTTGTCCGACAGCTTATGAGTACGGAAAGACATCTCCTTATGTATTTTTTGGCCAGGAAATTCCTGTCTGCAGTGTTGTAGGAGATCAGCAGGCTGCTTTGTTCGGCCAGCGCTGTACAGAAAAGGGAATGGCAAAAAATACATATGGAACTGGCGGATTCATGCTAATGAATACCGGAGAGAACATCATTCAATCCCAAAAAGGACTTTTATCTACTGTGGCATGGCAGATCAATGACAAAATCACTTATGCACTGGAAGGAAGTATTTTTGTTTCGGGATCCTTGATCAAATGGCTTAGAGACAAAATGGAAATGTTTATAGATGCAAAAGATACAGCGAGGATGGCATATGATGCAAAAACTACAGGAGGCGTTTACATTGTTCCTGCTTTTGTGGGATTAGGGGCGCCGTACTGGGATGAAAAAGCGCGTGCGTCTATTGTCGGGCTCTCTTTAGGAACGGATAAAGATCAATTGGTTCGGGCTGCGTTGGAATCTATGGCCTTTCAATCAAGAGATGTTATGGAAGTGATGGAGGAGGAATCAGGAATAAAAATTGATCGATTAAAAGTGGATGGCGGAGCGGCTTCGAATGATTTTCTGCTGCAGTTTCAAGCCGATCTGATCAATTGCAATGTGGAACGATTCAAGAATAATGAACTCACGGCGATGGGTGCGGCTTATTTTGCAGGCCTTGCTTCCGGATACTGGAAAGAAGCGGATCTTAAAATTGAATTGCAGAGAGTCTTTTCGCCAGAGCGGCCGCGTGAGGAAATGAATAAAAAATACAGGAACTGGCTCAGCGCAGTGGAAGCGTGCCGTTCTTTTAAAATAGGAGAGTAGAAATGGTGGAAGTTATGTATACGAAAGAAGACCTTATTGCTTTATTCAGAAAGTTTGGTATACATAAGGGAATGATCGTATTAGTAGAAGCAAACGGGAGCATGCAGAATTATATTGCCGGAGGAGAGCAGATGGTTATTGAAGTCCTAAAAGAGCTTCTAGGCAGCCAGGGATGTATCATCGCTCCAAGTTTTACATTTGAGACTCTGGATCCGGCAACTCAGGGAGATTTCCGTTTTGATTATTCCTCGTGGAATGAGGTGCGTGAAAGTCTTTTTGGATTTGACAAACGGTTAAGTCAAAGCAGGAACTTATTCGCAAATCAGTTAATGCTTAATCCGGGAAGCGAACGTTCGAATCATGCAGTTTACAGCTTTGTGATTCACGGAAAATTTGATTCGAAAACCATTCGGCAATGTGCAAATTATCCTGTGTCGTTTGATTCTGTTTTTAAATCAATGCTTTCCCGAGATACAGGGATTTTATGTTTTGATAAAAGTCCGCTTTCAAGCAGCATATTTTATGCTCTGACGCGCAATACACCGTACGAGGAGTCGATCATTTTGCGCGCTTATAAGCAAAAAGGAAAAGAAAAAGAGGTTCAGACATTTTTAATGAACAAACCTCTGGAATTTAAAATCAGACAGTTTTTAAAGAATAAAGAAAAAATACACTACGCGGATTTAGGAAATCATGATATTTCCTGTTTTGCGCTCGATATGAGATCAGACAATAAGGATGCAGTTTTCTTTAAAAACTGAATATCTTGTTCTGTAAAACGAGAATATATGTCTGAATCAATATCCAGTACAGCATATAGTTTATCATTTTTAAAAATAGGAGCTGTGAATTCGCTTTTGCTCGCTGAATCGCAAGCAATATGATCTGGAAAAGTATGGACGTTTTGTACGATGATACTTTTCTTTTTTAGTGCACAAGTGCCGACGACTCCTTTGCCGAGCGGAATGATCGTGCAGGCAGGCTTCCCTTGAAAAGGACCGAGATAAAGTACTTCGCTGTTTTTCGAATAATAATATATCCCTGTCCAGTTCAAAGAGGGAAGCTCATTATGAAGGCAGGCCAACAAGTTGGATAAATTAGAAATAAAGGGAAGTTCAGGATCGATCAAGGAAATGAGCTGATCTGTCAGTATGGAATAGTTCATAGACTTATTATAAAGAAGAGAAGAGAGAAGAAGCAATCTTTACATAGTAAATTTTTGGAATTTACGCGAAAAGTCCTGGGTTTTGAGTCCGGGCAGCTTGTATATTGCATGTGAAAAAAGGAGTTAGAAAGCAACGGCGGGGGGGGGGGAGAGCGGAATATGAAAATTTTAAAAAATTCGTAAAAAATGTATAAAATTTAGTTGACAGTTGCTTTTCTAGATGATATATTAAGTGAGCTGAAGCGCTGAAAAAAATATTGACAGCTTTTCAGTAATGAATTAATACTCATTTGCTGTCGGAAACGGCAGCAAGGGACGATCTTTGAAAACCTGACAGAAACGAATA
>ERZ778497.793-NODE-793-length-24381-cov-4.952849_pt1 | contig 24381 bp, 12 predicted proteins | sample MGYA00509938_ERZ778497 | MGnify/ENA primary metagenome ERZ778497 (study PRJEB29527, sample SAMN07138969) | mouse gut metagenome | material: feces | host: mouse | place: China:Nanjing | collected 2016-01-25 ... | reverse complement strand
TGGGTTCGATATCAATTATTTCAGTTTCGGATTTGAGGAATTTTCTGTGGATATGGTGCGCAACCACGGACGCTCGGATTTCTGTTTCATCCGCAGGATAGACAACTGACGGCATTTTGTATGATACGATATAACGAAACCTATTGAAGCGTATATAATGTCTATGCCTGTAACTGTTGGCGGCATTGGCTCCCGAAAAGGGAGGGGACCCACGTGGTGGGGAGGACCGCCAACAGTTACAGGCATAGACTGTTTTTTCCGTTTATTGTAACACACAGCAAACATAGCCGATTTGAATATTCTCATTCTGCCAGTCTTGGAGAGGTATTCCTGCTTATTGATTTGACTTTTGACAATCATACAAAATACGAGCAGATGTGTATTTTGCAAGTTGTTGAGAGACAGTGGTATAAGAAAATGAAACCTGCTTTGCCCCCGTCATAATGGATGGGCAAAGCAGGCTTGTTTTGTATAAGTGTCTTATTTACAAATATTTATAAAATGCTATCCTGCTCGTGTTTTATTCGAATGAGATTGCGAAACCTCCTCCGCGTGCGCAGTCTATTGAAAGCGTATCCTCAGAAGTGACATCTTTTGTATAGATGGTGTATGCCTGCGGATTTGTCTGATAGTCGGCATCCGCTGCATCCGCATAAATCTTCGCTGTATATGTCCTGTCTTTTTCAAGAAAATCAAGAGGGAATTCAAGGGTGCGCCTGTTCTCGTCAGTCACGCCTCCGACAAACCATTGTCCGCTCTCTTTTGCCTTCCTTGCCACCACCACATAGTCACCTGGCTCGGCAAGCAGATATCTGCTTGCGCTCCAGTCCACGGCCACGTCCTTGATGAACTGGAATGCGTCCATATAGGCCTCGTAGTGCTCCGGAAGGTCGGCCGCCATCTGCAGAGGCGAGTATAGAGTCATATAGAGTGCCATCTGGTTGCACAGGGTGGAGTTGACATGCGACTTGTTGTTCGGGTTGAGCTTCTCCACATCCATCATGAATATTCCAGGAGTATAGTCCATAGGACCGCCGTTGAGGCGTGTGAACGGCAGGATGGTCACATGGTGAGGCTTCGTGCCACCGAAAGCCTGGTATTCCGTTCCTCGTGCGGACTCGTTGCCGATGAGGTTGGGATATGTCCTGCAGAGTCCTGTAGGGCGCACCGCCTCGTGGGCATTGACCATGATCTTGTGGTCGGCAGCTTTTTTCAGGGCATGCAGATAATGGTTTACCATCCACTGTCCGTAATGGTGCTCTCCGCGAGGGATGATGTCGCCGACATATCCGCTTTTCACGGAATTGTATCCATACTTGTTCATAAGGTCGTATGCCGCATCCAGATGACGCTCGTAGTTGCGTACGGAAGACGATGTCTCGTGGTGCATCATCAGTCTTACGCCTTTTGAGTGCGCGTAGTCATTCAGGGCCTTGATGTCAAAGTCCGGATAAGGTGTGACGAAATCGAAGACATAGTCCTTGGTGAAACCGAACCAGTCTTCCCATCCCTCGTTCCATCCTTCTACAAGCACCTGGTCGAATCCATGCTCTGCGGCGAAGTCGATGTAGCGGCGCACGTTCTCGTTGTTAGCTCCATGTATCCCGTTTGGCTGAAGTTTGCTGTAGTCTGTCTCGCCGAGTTTCACTGAATTGATGTCCGCGTATGCCCAGCTGCTCTTTCCCGTGATCATCTCCCACCATACTCCGACATATTTTACCGGGCGTATCCAGGACACGTCCTCGTATGCGCACGGGTCATTAAGGTTCAGCACAAGGCGTGACGACAGGATTTCACGGGCGTCGTCGCTCACCTGCACTGTGCGCCAAGGCGTGTGACAAGGAGTCTGCATATATGCCATATAGCCGTTTACGTCAGGTGTAAGATGAGAAGTGAACACCATATTCCTGTCGTCCAGGTCAAGGTGCATACATGAATAGTCCTCAAGAGCCGCTTCGTGGATATTGATATACAGTCCGTCATCCGTCTTCATCTGAAGTGAGGTCTGCACTCCGGTGGCGGAGAACGGAGTCTGTGACGAATTTGGAGTTATAGCATTCTGCATAAGTCCGCGTATCTCTGACAGCCTTGACTCCACATAGTCATATTCCTGTGTGTCATAATCTCCAGGGATCCAGAAAGCTTTGTGGTCACCTGCCATCGCGAACTGGGTAAGCTCCTTGGTTATGACGAAATATTGAAGGTTTTTCTGCTCCGGAAATTCATATCTGAAGCCGAGCCCGTCATTGTATAGCCTGAACCTTATTGTCATCACCCTGTCGGAAGCGGTCTGCCTGAGAGTCACGGCAAGTTCGTTGTAGTGGTTGCGGATTTCAGATTCCTCGCCCCATACCGGCTCCCAGGTCTCGTCGAATGTGCCACGCTCGGCTTTTTCCATAACGAACCCTTCGTGGAACTGGACAGGTGTGCCGTCCTTCCCCTTTTCTATTTCAGCCCCGAATACGAGCTGAGGCTTTTCACCCCTGAACTCGAATCCCAGACCGCTCGGCAGTATCGTGCTCTTTCCTTTGTAGTCGAGGGAATATAGGGGAGCACCGCCGTCTGTCAATTCAAAGCGTATTTCAAGATTCCCGTCAGGCGATTTCAAGGTTTCTGTCGCTATAGGTGTCCTGCTGCCTGATGTGCATCCGGCCAGCAGAGCGAAAGCTGCCGCAAAAAGTATATTTTTCATTATTATTATCTTTTGAATTCTACAATAAGTACCTGTCTCGGGCCTACTGTGGTCTTGTCGGAAATTTCCACAGATTCCCCAGTCATAACGTTGCGCCCGTCCTTCAGGCATGATGTCATTTCATCATAATATGTCCACGGGATGTTTTTCTTTCCGCGTGAATTGTTGACAAATACAAATACCGCATCGGTGTCGTCATACCGGAAATATGCGTATGTGTTGTTTCTTGACAGGAAATGAAGAGTCTTGCCGTCGTGGATGACCTTCTTGTCCTTTCTCCACTGGAACAGACGGCTTGTATAGTCAAACAGTTCCGCGCTCTGTCCTTTCTTCATCTCTTTCCCGTCGGTGTTGACAGATGCCTCCTTACGCCCTTCATCCGTAAACAGGTTTATCTGATCGCCTTTCCATCCTCCTGGGAAATCGACGCGGAGACCGCCGTGCCCCTGCGCTCTGTCTCTGGAGAGGAACATCATCTCATCTCCTGCGAATATCTGAGGGATACCTCTCATGGTTGCCATAAGTGCCATAACGATTTTCAGCCTTTCAGGATTGCCCCTCAGCACGTCTCCGATACGGTCGGTGTCGTGGTTGCCAGGGAAAATCATCATATTTGACAGGTCGTGATAGACGAAATCGTGTGAAAGGCAGTCATATATGCGTGTCATACCTTCGCCCCATCCAGCGGAATCCGTCGGCACGTCTCTGCATATCGCCTCCTGAAGAGGGAAATCCATAATGGATGGCAGGTTGGAGTTGAATCCGTCCTTGTTGCCGTTGTCCGCCTGCCAGTAGGCCAGCTGAGGGATTGATGAAGTCCAGCATTCTCCGACTATATTGATGTCGGGATATTCTGCCCTGACTGCGGCGCACCATTCACTCATCGGATTTTTTTCGTTGTATGGATATGTATCTACGCGAAGGCCGTCAAGTCCTGCATATTCTATCCACCATATTGCCCACTGTTTGAAGTATTGGAGGGTATACGGATTGTCAAGGTTCATATCAGGCATAGAAGGTACGAACCATCCGCTTTCCTGATAGTAGAGATCTTTGGCTGATGCGTTCGGATCCATATTCGTGGAGAAGCAGACATTTGTTCCGGTATATTCAGGGAACCGGTGAATCCAGTCTTCAAAAGGAAAATCTTCCATCCACCAGTGCTCCGTTCCGCAATGGTTTGTCACTATGTCCATTATGACCTTCAGGTCTTTGTCATGAGCCTTGTCCACAAATTCACGGTAAAGCTCGTTGGATCCGAAGCGAGGGTCTATGTGATAGTAGTCGGAGCAGGCATAGCCGTGGTATGATCCGTCGGGTGCATTGTCCTCCAGAAGGGGAGTGCACCATATTGCGGTCGCCCCCAGGTTTGAGATGTAGTCCAGATGGTCTATGATTCCACGTATATCCCCTCCGTGGCGTCCGAAAAATGCGGACTTGTCTGCTTTTTCCGCCATACTTTCAACTGAATCGTTTGACGGGTCTCCGTTTGCGAAGCGGTCAGGCATGATCAGATATATCATATCGGCAGTGGTAAAGCTTTCCCTGTCCGCGGAGCCGTCATGACGCTCGTCTATCCTATACGGATATTTGAAGCTTTCACCGTCTTTGCTGAATATAAGGTAGTATGTCCCTGGAGTGGCGGAAAGTCTGATGTCGAGGTCTACGAAAAGATAGTTCGGACTGTCGGCCCTGTGGACCTTCTTTATGCTTACTCCTGAGGATTTGGGACATTCCCCGTTGTCTGATACCGGTCCTTTGACCGTGATTTCATATTCTGAGATTCCTTCACCGTTGACCATTATCTGAAGAGGGGTCTTCATACCCACCCACCATGACAAAGGTTCCACATGTGCTATTTCGTCAGTGGCGTCTTTTGTTGACGTAGGGTCAAAAGACGGTTGATGTGCGCAGGATACAGCCCCTGCTGCTGCAAGTGTCATAATTATATTTTTCAGCATAGATCAGAATGTAAATATAAGATTTTTACTCGACATCAATATTGTAGTCCCACGGGGCGGCAAGGTGAACGGATACCGTAACCTTGTTGCCAGGCAATGTGCGTGAGAACACGAACATGTCATTTTCCATGGAGATAATCTCGAACGCTCCTCCCTTTTCTCCTGCAGCAAGGGCCGGATTGTCGTGGCGGAGCTTCACGAGCCATTTGTATAAATCGGTATACCCGTTATTCTCCCAGGCCGGGACAGGGTCCTTCTCAAAGAACTCGAATCTTTTGTTCCATCCCATTTCCTGTCCGGTATATATCAGCGGCTGACCGTTGGGAAGAGTGAAAGTAAGCACGGCCATCGCCTTGACTGCATCTCCCATCCTCTCGAACTCCGTACCTGCCCATGAGTTCTCGTCGTGGTTGGAGGTGAACATAAGGCGGAACGCCTCGGCAGGATTCTTTTCCGCGTCCGCCGCAACATATTCTGCAAGCTCCTTCGCGCCTTTCTTTCCCTGGGCTATGTCGTTCAGAAGATGATGCAGAACCCATGCGTATGAGGCGTCGAATGCGTCCTTGTGCAGGCCCGGGTCTTCTCCCTCCGCAAGCATATAGATTCCGGGATAGTCTGCCCTGAGTCCGGATATTGTCTCCCTCCAGAACTCTACCGGCACTTCGCAGGCCATATCGCAGCGGAAACCGTCCACTCCTTTGTCGAGCCAGAATCTCATAGCCTTGTCCTGGGCCTTCCATACGTCCTTGTTGTCATAGTTGAGGGCGGCTATGTCAGTCCAGTCGTATTCCACGACGGTGTTTCCGAGACTATCCCTTTCGTACCAGTCGGCAGGGCATTCGTATATCCATTTAGCGTCCGGTGAAGTGTGGTTGGCCACCCAGTCGAGGATGACTTTGAATCCGTCCTTGTGGGCCGCTTTCAGAAAGTTCTCGAAATCAGTCATATTGCCGAATTCAGGATTGACCGCGCAATAGTCTGAAATCGCATAGTATGACCCGAGAGTCCCTTTGCGCTCCTTTACTCCGATAGGGTAGACGGGCATAAGCCAGATGATGTCCACTCCGAGTTCCTTGAGGCGCGGCAGTTCTGCCTGTGCTGCCGCGAACGTGCCTTCCGGTGTGTACTGACGTATGTTCATTTCATAGACCACTGCATCGTAGGTCCAGTCCGGATGGGCGTTCTCCTGCTTCGGTGTGCAGGAGAATGCGGCTATCAAAGCTGCTATGCCCGATATTATCCTTTTCATATTCTGTTGTTTGAGAGTATGTTTATGTTAAAAGTTGACGAGCAGTTTATATTCTGCGGTCTCCATATCCGTAAATGTAATGCTGCCTCCTGTAACCGTATATGTTTCGGAGCTGTTGAAATAGTTCCTCCAGTTGCCGTCAGACGGCATAGCCACCTTTATGTCGTTGGCCTTGGTGTCGAAATTTCCGACCATTACGAATGACTTTGCGCCGGAGGTGCATGTGATGCTTCGTCCTGAAGCCCATGCAGAAGCCCCTACGTTCCAGGAGAATGACGCGTTTTCTTCGAAAAACTCAGGATGGCTGAAGCGGAATCCGAGCAGTCTGGCGTATGTGTCATATACGGCCTTTCTTTCAGGGACGTCGTAATAATCCCAATGGAGAGGCTTCTTGCCGGTACGTCCTCCGGTTTCTATGGAGATGTCGTAGCCGAGTTCCCCGAACTGCCATATCATCTTAGGTCCAGGGACAGTAAAGAAGAACGCGGCGTTCAGTTCGAGCCTTCTCATCCTTTTTTCAAGGCTGTTCTTTATGTCTGATCCAGCGTATGCCTTGCTCTTGAAGGCGACACGTTCTTCATCGTGGCTCTCCATAAATCCGGTATATGACCCGAACGGCATGCTTGTGCCGGTGTACAGGGACTCGAATCCGCTGTCGGCGGAGAATCCCATTCCGCTCTGGCAATATGCGTAGTTGGCATTTCTCCATACTTTCATTCCTGCCTGTCCCAATTCTTTCTCTTCGCGCGTCTCGCAGAAATGTTCAAGTATGACTACGGCATCAGGGTTCACTTTGCTGATCCTGTCATTGTAGTCTTTAAGAATGGCTATTCTTGATGCGTCGTATGCCGATGCTGATGATTCGTCGCTCTTCTTGTTCGTAAACCCTTTTGTCAGGTCGAAACGGAATCCGTCTATATGGTATTCTTCAAGAAGGTATTCCAGACTGCGTTTTACATGTTCCCTGACAAGCTGGGACTCGTGGTCAAGGTCGTGGAATACGCTGAAAGGATGCGGTGCTTCCACGTTGAACCATGGGTTGTTTGCGGATGTCCTGTTGTTTTTGGAATCCCAGTACAGCTTGGCCAATGTGCTCGCTCCGGTAAGATGGTTATAGACGACATCGATGATGACGGCTATGCCTCTTGAATGGCACTCGTCTATAAACTTCTTGTACATCTCCCTCGTTCCGTAGGCCTTGTCCATCGCGAAATATGAATACGGATTGTATCCCCAGCTGTCATTGCCGTCGAATTCCTGCACAGGCATCAGCTCGATCGTGTTTATGCCGAGGCTTTCGAGATAGTCCAGATGTTTCATTGCCCCGTTGATGTCCCCTGTCGTGGAGAAGTCACGGAAATGCATCTCATATATGACAAGGTTGTCCTTGTCCTGTATCTTGAAGTCTGTGGCTTTCCAGGCGTATTCCTGCGGAGTGTGGCAGAATGCGGATATGGTCCCGGTCGTCTCTGAAGGGTATTCCCTCAGGTCCGGATATGTTGATGACGGAATCCAATGGTCGTCACCGGTATATACTGTTTCAGTATATGGGTCGCTGAGACGGACCGGCCCGTTCTCCTCTGTGCCTATATAATATTGGAACATATATTCTTTTCCCTGCTCTATGCCGGAAAGCGTGTACCACCAGCATCCTGTGGCCTCATCGCGTTTCATCGCATATTCCTTCGACGGTTTCCATCCGTTGAATTCCCCGATGATATAGGAATAGTCATAGCAGCTCCTGGAGTTTCTGTCCTTTTCGTACAATACGAAAGTGACTGTTCCGTCAGAGTTGTAGTTTATGCCGTGCTTCATACCGGCAGGCACAGGTTCTTCTGCAGGGGATTCGTGAATCAGGGAGTACTTGTTGTCCTTGACCTTCAGGAAATAGTCATAGTCAAGGCCTTTCAGCGACCCGTCCGCGCTGCGTATCACTATACCCAATCTCTCTACTGGCCATTCTCCTGAACCGAACCATTCACGCAATGACGGCCCGAGCTCGATTGACCAGCTGTTTGCCCCGTCCGGCTTCATCTTGCATTTTTCTATGTTTTCGTCCCAGCCGGCAGGTACGAACATCCAGCTTCCATCCACTACTCCGATATGGATGTACACATCTCCGGTATATCCGTACAGTGCGGATGTACCCGGTGCCTTGAATGTTATGGTCAAGGCCTTGTCTGCATCAGGTTCTTCCGGGAATGTGCTGAATCCTCCTTCTCCGCTCTGTATGACAGTTACGGTGACATCTTCGCATCCGGGTGCCGAGACCGTGAGCGTGGCGCTTCTTTCCTCTCCGTCATTTCCTGACACGCTGATGTTGAATGAAGACGATGTCTTTCCGGAAGTCCTTGCCGGATGGCACCATTCGGTATTCTCTGTCTGTGCGAGCGACCAGGAGCCGGCGTCCGTACGGATTTCAATCAATTGACTGCCTTCTGTAGAGTCGAATGTAAGTGATGCCGGAGTTACACTCAGGAGTCCTTGTTCCTGTATTTCTACGGCGTCTTTGCATCCATATACGCTCAGAATGAGTATGGATAGAAAAAATGGCAGAAAATATTTCCTCATACTACTAAAATATTGTTGGTTTAATCGGTGACCGATAGTCCGGTCAGGGGCTATCGGTCATAAATGCCGGACCACGGATCCGTTTACGGAACGTGGCCCGGCGAATGTTTTTTACTTCTCAGGAGCAGTTCCTGCCGCCATTACATATATATTGCTGTCTTCAAGGTCAAGATAGATGTCGTATACACCGTCGATCTGAACTTTCATATTCTGGGAGTTTCCGGCATTTACCACCGGTACCGCAGTGTTGATGTCAATGGCTCCGCCGGATTCTGTTCCATAGTTGGCTATTCCGCCCCAGTCGTTGCCGAATCTTATCTTGAATTCGCTTGCTGTAGTCAGGGCGACATTCCTGCGTACAAGATATGCCCCTTCTTCTGTCATCGCGAAGTCTCCGAGGTCTCCCCATCCTGTAATGTTTCCAACGAGTCCGTATGTGTCAGGCACATATTCAGGTTTTTCCCCTGCAGCCATCACATAGGCCCTGTTGTCTTCAGGCAGCAGCCAGTAGTCATAAGTACCGGCATCGGCTATTACGGCGTTTACCTTGTCCGCTGACGTAGTGAATGGAGAACCTACAGCTACTGTGTATTGTGATGCTCCTCCTGCGAATGTCTTGTCCGCTCCTATCCATTGTGTCTCGTCCCCGCTCTTGAACAGAAACTCCGAGTTTGCGGCAACCTCGACTCCTGCGGCCTTGTAGGCCTTTATGTTGCTTGATGCGGATACCATTTCCGTAGAACCCCAGTCAGGAGTGGCTACAGTCTGTCCGTGAATGTACCATTCAGCCTTTTCCGGTTCTTCTGGATCGGTTGAAGGTCCTTCGTCTTCTTTGCCGTAGTCGTCGGCATTGAATTCATAGGTCCTTTCCTTTGAGTTGTTGAGGTTTACATACACTCTGTAGTTTCCGGCAGTTACAGGGATGTTGTCTCCTCCGTCAAGCACTCCGGATGTAGAGCCGGCACTGATTCCGAATGATATGTCCCAGTTGCCGTTGAGACGGAACTTGAGCCCGCCGTCGGCAAGGATTTCAACATCTGCATAGAATCTCTGTTTCTTCGTGTCGAATTTCATGACGACATCTTCGCCCCATGAGTTGAAGTCGCCTATGATGCCGATCTGGTCGAATGACATCTGGTTCTTCAGTTCAAGGGTGGATTTGTTGAATGCAAGGCTGTAGAAACGTTTTGAGTATGCGGATATGTTGCCTGAGTTTCCGGCATCTATGAGGGTTATCGATGCCGCCTCAGGATCAGCTGCAGGAGCGTCACCGTCTGTACCCCAGTTGCCGTTGTTCCATCCGGCTTCTCCGGTTACCTTGAATCCGTTTGCTGCTTTTTCTCCGAAATCGACAATCGCTTCATAATTGATTTCGTCCTCACTGAAGCTGAACAGATATTGGCTGTTTGCATGGTTCCATCCGCAGTAGTCTCCGATGATCCATACTTTAGGATATTCCTTTTCTGCCGCTGTTACAGTCATTTTCACGGCTATCGGCTCAGAGTAGAATTTTCCGAAGTCGGTACCGATGGATGCACTGATATAATATTTTATGTCCACAGGTGTGTCCACAGGAGCACCGAGTCCGAGTACAAGCCGGCTGTTGAGGTTTTCGTAGCTGACTTTTGTCGATGTCCCTGTAAGTCCCGAGAACAGTTCTACCGGGGCATTCTCTGCATAGGACGCTTCAAGTGCATAGCTGATCTGGGTGCTTGCACCGAAATCGGCTGCATCCCATGTAAAGGTCAGCTCTTCTCCCATATTGAGCGGAGTGATGATTATTTCAGTCTCCTCCAGAGGGTTGAGCACAGGAGGAATGACATCGGATGGAGCAAGGGTCATCACCTTGTCCAGGTCCTGGCAGCCGGCAGATATGGCTGCTATGGCCGCTAATGTCGTTATATGTTTAAATATTTTCATATATCGTTCTTGTTATTTGTTCAAAGCCTTTCTTATTCTGTAGCTCCTGATACCGGATAGCCAGGGTTCTGGTGAAGGTCGGTGTTTGAAGCCAGTTCTGTCAAAGGAATGGCGAATATGTCCATATAGTCGGCGAAAGCCTGTCCCTGGAACGAGCCTCCTTTGTATGTCCAGAGAAAATCTGCGGAATGGAATTTTCCGTAACGGATAAGGTCTGTACGGCGATGTCCTTCCCACATAAGCTCCCTCGCGCGTTCAGCTATAAGGAAGTCCACGTCAATCACCTCCGGAGCAGAGACTCCGGCCCTTTTTGCAAGTTTTTCCACATAAGGCTTTGCTGTATTGAGCTGTCCGAGGTTCATGCAGGCCTCAGTGTAGATCAGATAGATTTCTCCGAGGCGTATAAGAGGCATATCGATGTCGCTGTATGTCTTGATGGTAGATGTCTCAAGATAGCCCTCGTCAGTCTCGTCGTGTGGAATGTTGTTGAACTTCAGGCATGACCATCCGTTGAGGAACACATAGAGGGCGTTATCCATAGATTCTTTTCTGCCTTTTATGTAGAACATCTTTCCGCGCTCGTCCGTGCAGTCGTATGTTCCGGTCGTATAGTCCGCATTCCTTGCATTGAAATATTTCTGTACGAATTCGAACGGTGTCCTGATTCCTGCCCATCCGTTGTTCACTCCGTTAGGCATGCTGGCTGCCGATACGTCCGTAGCGGCGATGGCGGCGAGTGTAAGATAGGATGTTCCTCCGTATGACTGTGATCTCTCCGCATCGTATGAAGCGGCAAATATGATCTCCTTCAGGGCGTCCGGATTCTCACCGTTGTCTCCGCGGAAAAGTTCAGCGTATGTAGGCGCAAGGTCATAACCCATTCCGAATATGGTTTCGCAGGCCTGTTTGGCTTCCTGCCACATCTGGTTGCCTGTATATACTTCTGCATTGAGGCACATACGCGCCAAAAGTCCGTTTACGGCACCTTTGTCTGCGCGAGGGTAGTTGGAGCGTGCGGCAGGCATTGCGCTGTCATCCGCCGCGAGTTCCCTGAGCTCATTTATACAGAAGTTGAATACATCGGCACGTGGAGCCTGATTCGGGTTGTAACCGCCACCGAACGGTGACTTTTCAGTAGTGAAAGGAACGTCACCGAATGTGTCGAGTGCCATCCAATAGAAGTATGCGCGCAGGAAACGGGCCTCGGCACGGAAGCCGGCTATCTTTGCGGCCACCTCGTCGCTTACTCCTCTCTTCTCGAGTCTGTCAGGTTCTGTCTGGCGGAGGTACTCGTTGATATATGCTATTCCCTGAAGCGTGCGTACATATACTGCATATACGGCATCATTCTGGGCTTCTGTCCACGTGTTCGTGTTGAGCGCGCGTACCCATGCGTCGTTCTCCCAGGCGCATTTTGCCTCGTCTGTAGTTGTCTCCTGTGTCGACCAGAAAGCACGGATCAGCTCGGATGCTCCTCCGTCGCTTATCTTGAGGTCACGGGTGTCATTGGAGATAAACTGGAAGTATAGTTTGGTAAGGCCCTGTATATAGCCTGCTTCATCTGCACCGTAAGCTGTTTCCGAAGTTGTGTCCTGAGGATTCAATGGGATGGTGTCCAGATCTCCGAGACAGGAACTGACGGATGCTGTAGCCAATCCGGCCGCTACGATAGATAGGATTTTTTTATATATGTTCATTTTTCTTGTTCTTTAGAAGTTAACATTCACACGGAGAGAGAATGTGCGTGGACGTGGCCAATAGGTGCCGTCGATACCGCTTTCGTTGTTTATTTCAGGGTCGACACCGCTATATCCGGTGATTACGAACACATTCTGTGCGCTGAAAGCCAGACGGATGTCTCCGTTCCAGTTCCTGATGTTCCTGAAAGTGTAGCCGAGGTTGATGTCGTCCATACGGAAGAATGAAGCATTCTCAAGGAACATATCAGAAGCGAACTGCTGTCCGCTGTTGGCCTTTGTGAATCCTGTCTTCTTCACCAGCTGGGCGAAGTTCGGGAGCTTGCCGGCGTTTACATCGAGGTTCGATGTAGAGTTTGCGGAAGCGAAATCGTTGAAAAGCCAGTTGCCTGCAGAGCCGTGTCCGTTGAAGCCGAAGTCCCAGTTCTTGTATGACAGTTTGAGGTTTATACCATAATAGAACTCAGGGAGGGCGTTCTTGTCCGAAAGATAGCGGTCGTTCTCAGTTATGATTCCGTCCTTGTCAAGGTCTACGAAGGCATTCTGGATAGGTTTTCCGTCAGCGTCATAGAGCTGCTTGAACGGCTTGTATGAATAAGGGGCGTATCCAACCTTGTGATATCCGAAAGCCGTACCGGTTCCTTTGGAGATGCTGCTTGCCTGCATCTCATAGTTGATGTCGTTTGTATTGTTCAGCTTGGTGAACCTGGTGTCCTGAAGCGTACCGTTAAGTCCGATTGAAAGGTTCCAGTCCTTTGTCTGTACAGGGATGAGGTTCAGTGACATCTCTATACCTTTATTCCTCATTGAACCGATGTTGGTAAGCAAGCTGTTGCCGAAGTTGGATCCCATCGGCGTGAGCACAATGTTCAAAAGGTCCTTGGTGTCGCGGAGATATGCGTCAATGCTACCGGTGATACGGTCTCCGATGAAACCGAAGTCCACTCCGACATTGTATGTGGTTGTCGTCTCCCATTTGATGTTAGGGTCGTATGCTCCGGGAGTCAGATAGAACTGGTATCCTGCATTGCCCATATAATATTTCTTGTATTCATCCGTGGAAAGGTTGTAGGTGGCAAGATGGGCATAGCTGCTGCCTATTTCCTGCTGTCCTGTCTGTCCTGCACTCACTCTGAGCTTGAGCTGTGTCACAGGTGCCACATTCTTGAGGAATCCTTCTTCCTTGATGTTCCATGCAAAGGCTCCTGAAGGGAAAAGACCCCAGCGAGTCTTCGGAGAGAAGCGTGATGACGCGTCGTCACGCAGCGAGAATGTAAAGAGATATTTGGATGCGATGGAGTAGTTGATACGTCCGTAGAATGAAATCAGATAAGTCTCCCATTTGTTCCACGGATAACGTGAGTCTTCTCCTTTCTGCTCGTTCGTTACATTGAAATATGTTACGCTGTGGTCGGCACCGTAAAAATGCTGCCATGAGTATCCTGCCATTACATCAAGAGTGTGCACTCCCCAGGTTTCATTGTAGTTGGCATAGAACTCGAGAAGCTGGTTGCGGCGGAAGTTCACGCCTTTGTTGTGCTGTCCTATTCCTCTGTTTTCAGTATCCGTGTATGCCTGGAACGAACCCGGATTGACTCCGTTGTAGGATTTTGACTGTGAGATGTCCATACCGAGGCTCAGGTTGAACCGGAGAGCTTCAAAGCCGTGTACCTTATAGTCTACCTGGGCATTTCCGATCATTCGCATCGCGCTGGCGTTGTTCTTGACATCCATAAGCTGTGACAGAGGGCCTACTCCGATAAGAGTATTCGGGGTGAAGCTTTCTCCACGGCCGCTTCCGTAGTTCCAGAAACCGTTGGTGGTAGTGTAGTCTATGCTTCCGTCCTCGTTTCTCCAGTATGGATCCTGGGTAGGATTGTAGAATGCCGCGTTTCCGACAACTCCTCCTTCTGCATAATTCTGCTTTGTATATACGCCCTTTCCGCTTACGTTGAGGGTGAGGTGCTTGTCAAAGAAAGTAGGTGAAAGGCTGATGTCAATGGTTCCCCTGTCGTATTGTGACGTCTTCAATGTACCCTGCTGGCTTTTCCAGCCGATTGAAGCCCGGTATGGCATAACTTCCTTCACGTTTCCGGAAAGGCTGACATTGTGTTCGTGTGAGATTGCCGGGCGGAAGATAAGGTCCTGCCAGTCGGTATCCACGTCTCCCAAAAGTCCGTGTACATAGTCTCCTGTAGTTGAACCGGCAGGGAATACCTCTTCAACATACTCGCGGAACTCTCCCGGAGTCATGGTAGGAATCCTTTTTGAGTTTGTCTGGACGCTGACGCTACCGCTGTATGATACCTGAGGCCTTGCTCCTTTTCCTCTTTTGGTGGTTATTATGATGACACCGTTTGATGCGCGGGAACCGTAGATTGCGGCTGATGACGCATCTTTCAGCACTGTGAATGATTCGATGTCGTTGGGATTGATCGTTTCGAGAGGGTTTGACATTCCTGCTCCTCCGTCAGAAGCGATCGGAACGCCGTCGATTACGATGAGAGGGTCGTTCGACGCGTTGAGTGACGCCGCGCCTCTGATACGGATGGTCGAACTTGAGCCGGGACCTCCGTCTCCAGGGATTATATGAAGTCCCGGGACTTTGCCTTTGAGCATATCCTGGGTGGAAACCATCGCGCCTCTGTTGAGCTCTTCAGACTTGATGGCTACAACCGCGCCTGTCATATCCTCCTTCTTTACGGTACCGTATCCGATTACCACGACATCGTCAAGGTACATTGAATCTTCTGCCAATGTCAGTCTCTGCGGGGTCTGGGAGGCTTTGAATGTCTGTGTCTTGTATCCTATGCAGCTGATTTCCACGATGGCTTCCGCACTTGATACGTTAAGTGTATATTCTCCGTCGAGACCGGTGGAAGTTCCGTTGGAGGTTCCCTGTTCGACGACTGTCGCGCCGATTACGGGACCAGCCTGGTCTACAACGACTCCTTTGACCTCATATCCGCTCTGTGCGGAAACGGGGGGGTAATTATGCTAAACAGCAGAATACCCGATAGAATGGTCATTATTCTGTTCATTGTTATTAGTATTTGGTTAAAACGAATTTCTGTTTCTGCCGGTTATTCTGCCCGGCTCTCCTTTATGAAAAATACCGATATTGCGGCAAGTGCAATGAACACTCCGGCAAGAACAAGCATCATCCGCGGGTCGGAGCCGAAACAATATTTTATGATAACTCCTCCTGCAAGTCCGATGACAATCTGCGGAATGGTGATTGTGAAATTGAATATTCCCATATAGACTCCTGTCCGGCGTGCATCCAACGCTCTTGAGAGGATTGAGTATGGCATTGCAAGTATGCCTGCCCAGGCGATGCCGATTCCTATCATAGGTATCATAAGAGCGTATTGGTTGTGCATAAGAGTGAGGCCTATGAATCCTGCGGCTCCCAGTGCCAGACATACTGCATATACAGGCTTGTTGCCGTAGCGTCCTGCTATCTTTGCCATAAAGATTGATATGATGCAGGCGGGGACAGGGTAGATTGCGTTCAGGACTCCCACCCAGGTCTGTGTGGCGCCTTCGCTCAGGACGGCACCGGAAGGGTCTGTCACTACTCCTGTTATTGCAGGTTTGAGATATGTCCACATCAGGAAGAGGGCCGCCCACGAAAAAAATTGGGTGACACCGAGCTGCAGCATCACTTTAGGAGTGTTTTTCAGCAGTGTCACAAAGTTCTGACGCGGTTCCTCGTCTGTGTCCTCTCCGATTCCGTTGTATTCAGCAAATTCTTTCGGAGGGTACTCTTTGACTTTGAATGAGGTCACAAGTACAGTCAGAAGCAGGATTGCTCCTCCGATGTAGTAGGAGTATGCTATATGCTTGGACACCTGCCCGGGAGCCGCTTCATCGGAAACTCCGAGCCAGGTCATCAGCAGAGGCAGCAATGCTCCTATTACGGCACCGAGATTGATGAGAAAAGTCTGTACTACATATCCTTGCGTTTTCTGTGAGTCGTCCAGCATGTCTGATACGAGTGCCCTGAAAGGCTGCATCGTGACATTGAACGACAAGTCCATGAAAAGAAGTATGAATGCTCCCATTGCCAAAGGGGCGAAAGCGAGTATCGCCGGGCAGTTCGGCATAAGAAGCAGAGCAAGGGTGGAGATGATAGCTCCTCCCAGGATATAAGGGATACGCCTTCCGAATCTTGTCCAGGTCCCGTCCGAGAACAGGCCGACAATCGGCTGGATTACCATTCCTGCTACAGGAGCGGCAAGCCAGAAATAGCTGAGATGGCTGACATCGGCCCCGAGTGACTGGAATATGCTCGATGTATTGGAATTCTGGAGAGAATATCCGATCTGTACACCGAGGAATCCAAAGCTCAGGTTCCATATCTGCCAGAAAGAAAGTTTCGGTTTTTTCATTTCCGGTCGTTAGCAGTTATTAATTATTGGTATCACAAAACTAATTAAAATAATCTGTAACTGCTTTGGCGTTCTGCCGAACGGTAGGATAAAACGGATGAACGGACGTTTTTTGATGATGAATGGAACCGGATGTTGCAATAAAGCCGAAAATCTTATAACTTTGAGACTATGAAAGCCTTGGACACGCCTAAAATCATTCATCTGTTTGCCGTCATACACGTGGCGATATGTCTTGTGTTCCGTGCGGCAGGTCTGGATGATTCGCTGATCCTGACTATGATGACTATGATGATGGTTGTCCTGCTTTGTATGAAGCGGAGTCTCAGTGTCGAGTTTACAGCTGTCTGCATTATTCTTGTGAATGTGCTGGGCTATCTTCTCGGAATCGGTGGAGCTTATCTTTTTTCATTTGTGCTGGATTCTCCAATAGCTGTGCATTCTGTCTCCACGGGTATCGTGACAGAGATTATAGGATGGGTATTCGTATGGTTCACAAAGGTTTTCCGGTGGACATCATCTTCTGAATCCTGGTCCCCCAAGCCTAAATGGTTCCTTTTCGCTTTTTTGGTTCTTTTCCTTTTCCGCTTCGGATACGTGGAGCTGTTCTCGTCTGTATATGCTTCATCGGATGACTTTTACAGGAGCTTTTCCCTGCTTATGTCCAATGCCCCCGCGCTTCTGATCACGCTGTGTGTCAATATTATCTACATAAGATATGCAAGAAGATGGCGGGACAGGTTCTCTCCCTCGCTCAAAACGCTGATGTTCATCTGTTTCGTACTGCTGTCGTCAGCTGCCGTAACGGCTTTTGCAGGGTATAACCTTCCTTTCCATATCAATCCGTCTTTCAGTTTCCAGGATTTCCTGTCGATTTTTCTGATTGATTTCGTTCTGGAGGTGACTTTGTATGCCATTGTCTATATGCTTGACTATGCAGCGGTTGCGGTGAAGATGCGTGATGAGGCCAGGAACAAGGCGCATCTTGCGCAGTTCCAGTATATGAAGCTCAAGCAGCAGGTCAATCCCCATTTCCTTTTCAATTCCCTTAACATATTGGATTATCTTGTACAGGACGGAAGGACGGAGCAGGCCGGTATGTACATTCAGAAGCTTGCCGGAATCTACAGGTATATGCTCAAGAATGAGGAGGAGTCGTTTGTCCGCCTGAGGGAGGAGATGGTGTTTGTGGAAATGTATGTCGACCTGTTGAAGGTTCGTTTCGCGGACGGGTTTGCGGTCGAGTCTGAAATTCCGGAGGAATATATGTCGAAATGTGTCGTTCCGTGTTCCGTACAGCTGCTGATAGAAAATGCGATAAAGCATAATGCGGTCTGTTCTGAGGACCCTCTTGTCATATATATACTTGTTGAGGACGGCCGGCTTTCAGTGCGTAACGCTCTGCATCCGAAGATGAATACTTCGGTCTCCTCTACCGGTGTGGGACTGAAATATATCCGTCAAATCTATCAGGATCTTTCCGGAGAGACAATAGAAGTTGAGAAAACAGATAAAACCTATAGTGTAACTTTACCGTTGATTTGATTATGAGAGTTTTTATTGTTGAAGACGAATTGATGGCACAGGCCAATCTGCTCCGTGTGCTCAAACAGAATTTCCCCGATATGGATGTTGTCGGTACCGCAGGCTCCGTAAAGGCTGCCGTACAGTGTCTTTCGGACGCGTCTGTCCGTCCGGACATCATCTTTATGGATGTGGAGCTTTCAGACGGCAACTGCTTTGAGATTTTCCGTCAGATTGAAATCAAGTCCAAGGTCATAATGACCACAGCGTATGACAGCTATGCTGTCAAGGCATTCGAGGTCAACAGTATAGACTATCTGCTCAAACCTATTGACATCACGTCCCTGAGGCGTGCTGTGGCAAGGTGCAGGATGAGTGGAGGATATGTGGATACGGAGTCTCTTGCACGGGCCTTGAAACAGAACAGGACTGAATACAAAAACAGATTCATAGTCAAGTTCAACGACCGTATCATACCGGTCAACACTTCTGATATAGCATATTTCTATTCGGAGGAGAAAAACACTTTCCTTGTCACGAAGGATGACGACAGGTATGTCGTGGATTTTTCTCTTGATGTGATTTCGGAGGAGTTGAATCCCAATATGTTCTTCAGGATTTCAAGGGGATGTATCGTATCGATGGACGCCATAGGATCCATTACCAAACAGATGGGCGGGCGACTTAAGATCGACGCCCGCCCTAAGGCTTCATTCGAGATGACTGTCAGCCGTTCCCGTGTTGATGATTTTCTGGAGTGGCTGGAGAAATAGTCAACGTCCGCTGTTTCTTATAAGACCGAGCAGGTCTTCGTTGAACGCGTCCTCCGCCAGCAGCTGCTCTATTGTCAGGTGCATTCTGTATCTCCAGTAATGCTTCGGTATGGCAGGTATGTTTATGCGTTCCTGTTCTGGATTTTCAAAACGTAGTTTTCCGTCTATTGAAAGCCAGTCCTGGAGAGGCAGGATAGTGAACATGGCTGGGGAGTAGAGATGCTGTTCGATAATCCGTCTGCATATCCACGGTTCGCAGTCTGAAGGCATTTCTCCCTGTCCTCCTATCATTTCATAGTAGAATCTGCGGCTCAGCTCCCTGTCTTCGTTCCACCACGCACGTATTGGATTCATGTCGTGTGTTGAAGTCGTGCATACGGATGTATATGGATAGTTTGCCGGATGCGCGAAAGTCTCGTGCACTGATTTGGGCATCCTCTGGATTTCAAGTGACAGGATCTGCAGTTCGCTCATGGTTTCCGGAACGCAGTCAGGAATCATACCGAGGTCTTCTCCGCAGGTTATCATCTGTGTAGCGGCCAGCAGCTGAGGCAGTTTGTGCATCGCCGATTCTTTCCAGAACTGTGTATGGCGTCTGTAGAAGAAGTCATCGTGTATGCGGTTGAATTCGTGCTTGTGCCATTCGTCAAGCTCTGCGAATGTCCTTGTGAACTGTGCGGCGATTCTTGGATGGTAATATCCTTTTTTGTGCGGATCCTCCACGAACAGCACGTCCGTTCCGTCCGGTGTCCCGCTTGTGATATATCTTCCTCCGGAGATGTCAAATCCGAAGTTTCTCAGTTCATCGGCTGAATATGGCATTGCAGGGCTGAAATGTCCCATGATTCCGCTCTTGTATTCGAGCGGGATCTCCCATATTCTGAAGAAACCGAGGATATGGTCGATGCGGAAGGCGTCAAAATATTCCGCCATTTTGCGGAATCTTGCTTTCCACCAGGAGAATCCGTCCTCGGCCATTTTTTCCCAGTTGTATGTCGGGAGTCCCCAGTTCTGGCCGTCCGCCGAGAATGCGTCAGGCGGTGCTCCTGCCTGTGAGTCAAGATGGAAAAGCTCCGGATAGATCCATGCGTCCACGCTTGTGCGGCTTATTCCGATAGGGAGGTCTCCCTTGAGGATTACCCCGTGCCTGTGTGCATATCTGCGTATGTCGCTGAGCTGTATGTGGAGATGGTACTGTACGAAACAATGGAAGTCTATGTCGTCCTGGTGTGTTTTGCAGTATTTTTTTATTTTGTTTTCGTCGTATACGGCATAACCCTTCCAATTTTTGAAATCCGCAGTACCGTACTGGTCTCTTAGTGTGCAGAATGCCGCATATGGAATAAGCCAGTGGCTGTTGCCGCTGATGAATTTCTTGTATCCTTCACTTGTCAGAGTCTTTTCTCCTGCTTCGGCGAATGCTTTTCGCAGAAGACGTGTCTTTTCTTTGTTGACACGTTCGTAGTCTACCTGAGGGAGTGAATTCAGCTCTTTCTGCAGGGTTTTGTATTCTTTGTCCTTTTTGACGTCTGCCGCCGTGAGGCTGATGAATTGAGGATGCAGGGCAAAAATTGAATTGGCACTGTATGGGTATGAATCTTCCCAGGTGCCGGTCATTGTCGTGTCGTTGATCGGAAGAATCTGTATTACGGCTTGTCCTGTCTTTTCTGTCCAGTCGATCATTTTTTTGAGGTCGTGGAATTCTCCGATTCCGAAGCTGTCTTCTGTCCGGAGTGAAAATACAGGAATTGCTGTTCCTGCCGCCTTCATCGGCTGCCTCGGCAATCTGGCCGCTGTGGCAGTGATTTTTATCTCTTCCTCGTTTTCTGCACTGCAGTCCAGAGTTCTGTTCCAGCTGTCTTCCCAGACAAGTATGTCCTTTGTGCTGATGTCGGCAATGACAAATTTGTATTCAATGGATTTGATGGAACCGGAAATCTTTATCTTGAAATTTGCGTACGTCGCATTGCTTCCTGCCGCGATTACTGCTTTTTTCCAATCTCCGAGTTCTTTGCAGTTTCCGGTTATACCGAAAACCTCTCCCTCATTCAGTCTGATTTTGGGAGTATTGATTGTTATCAGTTTTTTAGATTTCATTGTACGTCGTTTGTTATTAATGCAGTACCAATAATTAATAACAGAATTTATAGTGCTTTGAAATACTTCGCGAATATAGTAAAAGTCGAGAGCAGAGGCAAAATTTATTTTAGATTTGCAATCTACAATCACTCCCGCCTCGGAAGAACCCGAATTTATTCGGCTTCTTCGCTCGGCTTAGCCGTTTATTTTAAAACCTCTGGTTTTACAATAGACTCCCGCCTCAGCAGTCCAAACAAGTTTGACTGCATTCGGCTTAGCCGTTTACCCTCCCTCTGTAAATTATTGAGTGCTAAGATATTATAAAACAGTATGTCATCAAAACGGCATACTGTTTTGCAATGGCTTGGTAATCATTGTCTTACAAGACAAGGGTCGCGGCTGGTGTGTTGTCATGTACACTCCTGTATTCCGGTGATGCTTTTTCCGTATGGCATACAAAACACGAGCAGATGTGTTTCTTGTAAGTGTAACATTATCAGTGATATACGAAAGTTGGCCCTGCTTTGCCCCCGTCAAACTGAAGGGGCAAAGCAGGACTGATTCTTTTATATATTTGATTTTCAGTATGTTGTGAAATGTGCCCCTGCTCAAGAATTGTACTTGCAAAGCGGGAATATATACCAGGTGATTGACTGTTGATAAAGTTGAAAAATTGACGGAAGTCTTGTATTCCAGTGGAATTCTGTCGTCCATATCACCCAGAGCTACTATTATGGAGTCAAAAATTTGCAGAAGTTATCTGCCATACAAAATAATTCTGTAGTTTTGCCCGCACTAACCACCAAATTATAACTGATCGAATTCGCATTATTTATGTACGCAGAGCGGATAAAAAAATACTCACGGAATGCGATGGCGGTAATTGTCGCAGGTGTTGCATATATTGCGTTTACAGCAGTGGCCAGGGCCGATGTGGGGCATCTGATGCCCAAAGTTAAGGAACTGACAGTTGGTGACGGCATTTTGTCGCTCTCGTTACCGTTGACTATAAACGACTTGCGTCAGACGCCTGCACTCGCTCTCTATCTGAATGATTGTGGAGCTTCGCTGACCAGAAAAGGGGAAGCTGCAGGTATTCCAGTCGCCGTAGAGTACGTTGATGAAATCCCCGGAGCTTTCCGCCATGATTTTGTCGACTGGCCAAACGAGGAATACACACTGTCCATCACTCCCGAAGGAATCGTAATCAAAGCTGTCAGCCAGACTGGTGTCATCCGTGCCGCACAGACCATTTACCAATTGTCTTTGGAGCGCGACGGTTCGTTGCCTTGTGTCGAAATCAAAGACTGGCCTGCATTCAAAGTCAGGGGTTATATGCACGACGTGGGCCGTTCTTTCATAGAATATGAGACCTTGTTGCGCCATATCGACTTGTTGGCACGCTTCAAAATAAACACTTTCCATTGGCACTTGACGGAGAATCAGGCATGGCGCTTTGAGGTAAAGGACTATCCGCAGCTGACTTCCGATGCCAGTATGACACGTTTACAGGGTAAGTATTATACCCAGGAGCAATGCTCTGCCCTGGCACGCTATGCTGCTGACCGCGGAGTGACAATCATACCCGAAATTGATATGCCGGGTCATTCCGAGGCATTTACCCGTGCTATGGGATATTCTATGCAGACTGATGAAGGAGTCGTAGTGCTGAAGGAGGCTCTCAGGCAGCTTGCCGCCGCTTTCCCTGATGCTCCTTACATCCATATCGGGGCTGATGAGGTCGCGCTGACTTATCCCGGCTTCCTTCAGATAATGACATCCTACGTCCAGAACAATCTGCAGCGTAAGGTGGTTGTCTGGAATCCTATCACCAATTTTACCATCACGGACCAGACCGGTTTCGACCTGACTACTACTTGGCATCCGACCGGCAAAGCAGTTGCCGGTATGCCCAATATAGATACTCGTTATAATTACGCTAATCTCAATGATCTGTTTGCTGATCCAGTCGGACTGTTCCGAAGTACGGTTTATCACGAAAAACAGGGTACCGGCGACATAGTGGGTGCCATATCTGCCTTCTGGAATGACCGCAGGATGGCAACAGAGGAGGACATCATTAAGCAAAACGGTTTCTACACGTTCGTTCTTGTCAACAGTGAACGCACTTGGGTAGGCGGTCGTGAACAATATATAGAGCAGGGCGGTGCGATGCTTCCTGTGGAAGGTCCTGAATTTGAAGAGTTTGCAGACTGGGAGCAGCGTTTCCTCTATTATAAGAATAGCCTTTTGAAAGATGAGCCTGTCCCGTATGTACGCCAAACAAATGTCAAGTGGCGCGTTGTAGAGCCTATGCCACGCAACTATGAAGAGACGGATATGGTATTTCCGCCTGAAACGTCTGAACCGGCATTGTCCTATGAATACAACGGAAAGACTTACGGCACGGTAAGTGCCACAGGTGCGGCTGTTTATCTTTACCACAGCTGGGGAGACAAGGTGAAAGCCCTGTTCAATTATAAGCCTGCTGACAATATGACCAGCTATGCCTACACGTATGTCTATTCTCCGATAGAGCAGACGGCAGGTGCTCTCATAGAGTTCCAGACCTATGGCCGCAGCGAGGTCTATCCTGCACCGCTTCCCGGAACATGGGACCGGAAAGGCTCTGATATCTGGGTTAATGACGAACGTATTGCACCGCCTGTATGGACCGGTTCCGCCAATCCCGGAACAGTGGGACGTGAGGATCTGTTGGGTAACCAGAACTTCACCGCACGTGAACCGGCACAAATCAAGTTGAAACAAGGCTGGAACAAGGTTCTTCTCAAATTGCCATACTGCAACCAGCCGGATATCCGGCTGAACCAATGGATGTTCACATTTGTCCTGACCGACCTTGAAGGCAAAAACGCTCTTGACGGCATCATTTACAGTCCGGATAAAATAATGGATTAGAAAACTGTACTTTCGTTATATCTACAAACTGGTCAAGGCCCCGAATCTTATCTCAGCCCTCACCGGTCACGTCGAAGGTAGCCGAACTTTTACCCGCTATTGAGATATTGACATAGATATGAAGCGTAATCTTGTCAATATTCTGGAAAACAAGAAATAGAAATAATGGGTCACCTGGACAAAAAGTATGATTATAATTTGCCGCAACTGGTCGTAAAACTATACTTGTGGCAAATTATAGGTGTATAGATACAGCTGATTTTCTAATACGGATAGTATAGTTGCGGAAACTGATTGTCCCGTCCTAAAAAGTTCACCAGAATAAAACTGTTCATACGGATTTAAGGTTGACCAGTCTTATGTCTTTTATATTGCATAAAGAGGGGTTTATCAGGGGCACCATTAAAAGTATGTGTCTATATTGACTTTATTTTGCCGAAGCGTGACCATCAGACATTTTCCCGTCTGATGGCCACGCTGTTTTTTGTCTTATGGTTGATTATCAAGTGATTGTCTTTTGAGCGGTGTTCCCATCGGCCCTTTTTCTGTCCGATGGGCACGGAGTACGCCGTGGTGACGACTCTGAGAAGGCGACTTTTGAT
>ERZ778497.790-NODE-790-length-24487-cov-4.341110_pt1 | contig 24487 bp, 23 predicted proteins | sample MGYA00509938_ERZ778497 | MGnify/ENA primary metagenome ERZ778497 (study PRJEB29527, sample SAMN07138969) | mouse gut metagenome | material: feces | host: mouse | place: China:Nanjing | collected 2016-01-25 ... | reverse complement strand
CAGGAGCCTGACGAAGTCATCCTTCGTATCCTGAACACGGTTCTGTACCCGGCGCTGTATGCCCGATGAAGCCGGCATACTGGCCTGCACCTGCATGTTCACAATCTTCTCCATTCAGTTCCTCCTTTCTTTTTGATTGTTTTATCTATAATCAGCAGTATAAAAACTGTGATTACCCATTTTATGTATCAGCCTCTGTGCTGATGTCTCATCCGTATGGCCGCACTGGAAACAAATTCTTCAATAAATGTCTCATCTGCCCTGGCCACCGCTTTCTGATATTCCCTTAATTTTCGGTCTTTTAATTTTTCATATCTCGAGGTATCCACTTTTGCCTCGATCACTTCCTGCTTTTTCTCATTTTCCTGTTTTTTCAGAACGTTCAGACGTTCTTTCTCTTCATCAATGATCGTCTCCATCCGGCCGATGCACATATCAAACAGCCGGTAATTCTCGATTGTGGCCCCTTCTGTCTTGATCTGATCAAACCCGCTCTCATAACCTGTAAGCTCTCTTTTCAGTCCTCTGATCTGCTCCTGCTTTCTGTTCACATTCTGCATGATTGCCGCATGCTCTGTCTTCAGATTGTCAAGCACCTGTGTCTTATAGTCCAGCACTGTCTCCAGTCTGTACGCAAACCTCTTCAACCCGCCTCATCCTCCGTTATCATCCTGCAATCGCCTCCATAATCCGCAGTGTATCCTCATAAGAAAAACGTTCTCCGATTTCCTGACGCAAAAAGGCGTTGATATCATTGATCTTCGTAACCGCTTCATCAAGCGCCGGGTTCGTACCCCTTTTATAGGCCCCTATGGAAATCAGATCCGAATTCTTCTGGTAAAGCCCGAGAAGATTCCGCATTCTCGAAGCTGCTTTCTGATGCTCCGGCGGTACGATCTCCACCATCAGTCGGGAAATGCTGGCTCCGATATCAATAGCCGGAAAATGATTTTCATTGGCAAGCTGTCTGCTCAGCACAATATGTCCGTCCAGAATACCTCTTACCGTATCCGAGATCGGCTCGTTCGTATCATCGCCTTCCACCAGTACAGTATATACACCTGTGATGGAACCTGTGTCAAAATTTCCGCTGCGCTCCAGAAGTTTTGGAAATTCTGCATAGATTGAGGGGGTATATCCTCTTGCAATGGGCGGTTCTCCGATTGCAAGGCCGATCTCACGCTGCGCCATTGCGTAGCGGGTCAGGGAGTCCATCATCAAAAGCACATCATAGCCCTGATCTTTAAAATACTCCGCAATGGTCGTCGCCACCAGCGGACATTTCATACGGAGCATGGCAGGCTGATCCGATGTTGCAACCACCAGAACCGAACGCCTCATCCCTTCTTCCCCCAGGTCTTTCTCGATAAATTCCAGTACCTCTCTTCCACGCTCTCCCACCAGTGCGATCACATTGATGTCTGTCTTTACATTTTTGGCGATCATTCCCATCAGGGTACTCTTTCCCACACCGGACCCGGCAAATATCCCGATTCTCTGCCCTTTTCCGATGGTGTTCAGACCGTCGATCGCCTTAACGCCGAATTCCAGACGTTCCCGGATCGGAGGACGTGCCAGCGGATTGATATAAGGACTGTTGACCGTATAATACCGGACTGACTGAAACGGGTCTTTTCCGTCGATCGGATCCCCGAGGGCATTGATAATTCTGCCCCGCAGGAAATCCCCCACCGGCACTTTCAGACGGCGTCTGGTGTTCCTTACAAAGCTGCCGGATGCAATGCCGCTTGTAGCCTCATAGGTCATCAGCTGAATCTTTCCATCCTTAAAGCCTACAACCTCCGCCGGCATCTGGCGGTTCTGCTCCTCATTGTAGATCATGACGATATCGCCGATGCTGGAACGGCCGCCGGACGCTTCCATGGACATTCCCACCACATTTTCAATTTTTCCAATATGGCTGATCGTCTCCGTCTTGCTGATCAGCTGCGGTATCTTCTCAAACATAAACTATACTCTCACATTTTCCAGGATATCCTTGATATTCTCGATCTGTGTATTGACGCTTACATCCACGATCTCCTCCGGCATCTCAATGATGCAGCTGCCGTTGTCCTCCTTATCCATGACAATGAACTTGATATTGTCAGACAGGTGGGACAGTTCATCAATGATATCCGCATCCGCTTCCATCATCATGTCATAATCGCTTTTATTTATGTAAATCTTTACCCATTCCGTCTTTTTCAGTTTTTCCGTAGCGGATATGATCATCTGCCGGATCACTTCTCCGCTGGAACGAAGGCTGATCTGGATCACCTTCTCACCGATCGCAATCGCACAGTCCTTCAGCTCGTCCAGATAATTCTTCAGGCACCGTTCCTTGGCTTTCTCCACGGAAGCAAGCGCAGTCTTCATGTCTTCCTGGAACGCCAGAAGTTCCTTCTCATATGCCATCCGGCACTCGCCTTCGGCACGTCTGCGGCTTTCCTCATAACCGGTATTGTAGCCTGCCCGGTAGCCTGCCTCCCTTGCCGCCTCAAATTCTTCCTCTGCCCGTTTTCTGGCATTCTCCAGCAGATCGTCCGCTTCTTTTCTGGCTTCTTCCAGAATCTTCCGGGCCTCCGATCCGATTTCGTCGACGGACTCGGCCGCATCCGGGGATTCCCCGGAAAAAACAGCCGGATCCTCCCCTGAAAAATCTCCGATTGCCCTTCCCGCTTTGTCCACCCTTGGAAAGACAGCCGCTTCGGGAGATTTTCTGCTCCTCATGACTTCCTCAGGAGGTATGTAAGGCTCAATCAGGCCCACATTCGACATGCCCGAGCGTTTGATGACACGACTAGATAATGATGTCGTCGTCCTCTCCTCCCTTCTTGATGATTACTTCTCCCTGCTCTTCCAGATGACGGATCACATTTACAATACGCTGCTGCGCTTCTTCCACATCCTTCAGCCTTACATTGGAAGTAACCTCCATATCGCCGCGGACCGAATCCGCCATACGTTTGGACATATTGTTGAAGAAAGTTGCCTTCATATCCTCGGAAGCATTCTTGAGGGCGAATACCACATCCTTGGTGTCCAGATCCCGGACAAAACGCTGTACCGAGCGATCGTCCATGTCGAGAATATTTTCGAACACGAACATCTTGTCGCGGATGTCCTGAGCCAGATCCGGATTCGATTTGCCCAGCTGGTCGAACACCTTCCGCTCTGTACTGCGGTCAATATTGTTCATCATATCCGCAACAAAATCAATACCGCCGACACTCATATTATCTTCGCTGGTAATGATCGTCGCAAACTTGCGCTTCATCTCTTCTTCCACAATCGCAATCGCTTCCGGAGACACGCGGTCCATGTGAGCCATGCCTTCAATGACGGCAATCCGCTTCTCGTCCGTAAGCTGCTCCAGAATCTGCGCAGCCTGCTCCGGTTCCATATACGCCATGATCAGTGCGATCACCTGCGCACGCTCATTCTGCAAAAGCGACAGGAGCGCCTTGGGATCGCCTTTCATAAAGAAGTTAAACGGTCTGGACTGCAGAGTCTTTGACACTTTTTCCAGAAGATTTCTCGCCGTTGATTCGCCAAACGCCTTCTCCAGGACGTTTCTTGCATAATCAAGACCGCCGTCTGTCATCATCTTATGTGTCAGACAAAGCTTATAGAACTCATCCAGTGTCGCTTCCACCTGATTATTATTCGTCTTCCCCAGCTTTGCTACTTCATATGTAAGATCCTCTATATCCTCCTCATTCAGATATTTATAGATCTGAGAAGCCCTGTCAGCCCCCAGAGACACTACTACCAGTGCCGCCTTACTTTTTACATCCATCAAAACATCACTGCTATTTGGAGTGTTTTCGGCCGGAGCCCCTGTTTCTGCCATCTGTCTCCTCCTCTCCCCTGAGCCAGCTCTGTACCAGCTTTGCAGCAATCTGCGGATTCTGGTCTACAAATTCCGCAATATTCTGCTTCAGGCGCATACTTTTCTGCATCCGCAGATTCATGATCTCTTCGCTGTTCATATCATCTTCATCGTCCAGGCCCCCTGCCCCCAGAGGACCGCCGGATCCGGTTTCATCAAGCCCCAGGTCACTGGCAGAGAGCTGATCTCCGCCTTCAAAATCTGCATCCTCAGGCTCGCTGTCCTTCTTTTTGCGTCTTCTGCGCAGCAGCAGGAAGAGAATCAGCAGAAGCAGCAGAAGGACACCCGCCACAATCGCAATCAGCAGCGGAAGCGGAATCAGAGTGGTAATGACTCCCAGCGTGTCTTCCGGCGGGTTGAGAATCGGTTCCTCCTCTTCCGTCGGCATTCCCGGATCCCGTATAATGGTGATCTTGTCATTCGCCTCCGTTACCGGAATTCCTGCTGAATTTGCCACCAGTCGGTACAGATCCTCCTGCGGCACGCTTGTGTTATCGGTCAGAATGATCACGCCGACAGACACATCCTCCAGAATTCCCGGATCTACCTGTCTCTGTTCCTTTATTACATTATACAGCCACTCTCTGGAAGCGCTGCCGTCGTAGTAGCTGTCTGTCTCCTCCTCGTCGCCGTCCTCATTGGTATATCTCGGCGTATCTGCATTGGACTCTGTCCCTGCCACGCCTCCGGCTTCATTATTATACGCCTGAGAACTTTCATTCACCAGTTCTTCACTTTCCAGAAGCCCGGTCTTGTCTTCTTCGCTGATCTTCTCAGGAGTGGAATACTCTGTGCTCTCCTGAATCAGCTTTTCCATGTTGAGGGTGCCCTTTACCGAGACTGCCACGCTCCCTGTACCATAGAGCTTCTCCAGTACATTCCTGATGTTGGCGGCAATGCTGGTCTCTACCATAGAAGTCAGGCTGTTCAGGTCCGTTGCCGCAGAACCGCTGCCGGAAGAGCCTCCCACTTCCAGCATCGTCTCCCCATCCAGCACGACGACTTCCGCAAAATTCATACCGCGCACAGAATGGGCAACCAGATTCTTCACTGCCTGCGCCTTGTCTTCTGTCAAAACACTTCCATTCTGCATGGTAATCACAACCGAAGCAGATGCACCCTGCGTTTCATTATCTTCCAGTACGTATCTCTGTTCGGACGCCTCCGCAATATTTACCCTTGCCTCCTGAACTCCTTCAAAGGAACGTATGGTTGCACCCAGACGATCCTGCAGCTCATACAATGTGATCTGTTTCTTATCAGACTCCGTAGTCATAAGTCCGGTATTGTCCAGATACATGTCATATGCAAATCCATTCTTCGGATATCCCTGGGACAAAAGCGTTACTCTGGTAGTCTCCACTACCGCTTCCGGCACCCGTATGGTTCCATCCGAAGCATTATACTTGAAATCAATTTGCTGGTCCTGGAGCAGCGAGCCGATCTGCTGCGCTTCCTCCTGACTGAGACCCGAAAACAAAACACTGTAATCATTATTCTGCCCGAAAGTAAGCACAAGAATTGCAATCAGAGCAATTCCGACCGTTCCGGCCACAATTCCCAGTACAAGCCTTCGGGTTTTTTCTGACATTTTCTGCCAGCTTTCCTTTATATTCTGCACGTTTTCATCCAACCTTCTGCCATTTAATTAAAACCGATTAAAAGCACACATTCCCATGTGACTCCCCATTCATGCCTCACGGAAAGTGAACAGGAAATCACATCCGACTGTTCTGCCGCACACTCTGAAAATCAGACATTGATTTTGATCAATTCATTATATGCTTCCAGTGTTTTATTCCGAAGAGTAATCAACACATCAACCGTCAGTCCTGCTTTTGCCTCGGCAATCGGCAGCGTATGTACATCATCAATCTGTCCCGTAGCCAGAAGATACTGCTTCAGCTCCACATCCTCCTGAGTCTCACGGACCTGATCCACCGCATTTTTAAACACATCACCAAAGAGCGACAGCTGATCATTCGGCTGTCCTTTGGTTCTCTGACTTGCAGCATCTCCTGCATTGCCAATATTCCCTATATTTCCCCATGCGGACATAGGGGTGATAAATTCCGTCTCCATAGTTCTTCTCCTCTTTCCTTACATCTGCTTCAAAAACTCCGTTCTGACAACGGACCGTCCCCATATCAATACAGAATCTCCGAAACCTTAAAACGTACGTGCAACACTCTTCAGACGGCTGATATCATTGCTCAGAGAGTTCAGCATATACTGATACTCATAAGCCGTGCGTACCAGCTGAACCTGCTCCTGATCCATATCGACGTTGTTGCCGTCCAGTCTGGTCGTTTCAGACCGGGTCGTATGAATACGCAGTCTGGACGAATCGATTGCCTGTGCTACCGCCTCTCGCGGCGAGCCCGAAGCACTGGCCTCCGACAGCCTCCTGCTTAGTTCGTCCTCGAATGTGATGTACTGTGACTTGAACCCTGGAGTGTCCACATTGGCAATATTGTTCAGTGTTACAGTCTCTCTCGTCCATAAATAATCCAGCATCTTCTCTGTCAAGGAAACACCATTTCCGTATATACCCGACATACCTGTCCCTCCTAAAAACTTTCTTTTATCCTTCAGTATATTCAGCACCCTGTCAAAATAGTTCTGTTCAGATGCAATTATCGTTCCCTACCATCATACCATTACTGACACACAAAATCAAGAAAAGGAATTATTTTTTTGTGTTTTTTATGTGTCTTTTGCAGAATTTTGACACGCTTCCTTCCATCTTTGTTATATACTGCCAATAAAATGTAATATTACCTCTCCGTTGGAAAAATCAGGGACAACGAACGCTGTCATTTTCGATTGCCGTTCCCTGCAAAATCAGGAAATACACGGCTGCCCGCAGACAAAGAGACCCACAGTCTTTATTCTGCGGGTCTCTTTCCTGTAGTTGTTTAAAAATCAGTCTTAATTTTTCAGTTTGAAGCTTCCGATCAGCCTCTTCAGAATCTGAGCCTGGCTTGCAAGTTCTTCACTGGCAGCCGCACTTTCCTCAGATGTGGCAGAGTTGGACTGAACCACCGTGGAGATCTGAGTGATACCATCCTTGATCGTGTTGATCGCAAGCTCCTGCTCTCTGGAAGCGTCTGAGATCTTCCTGATATCTGCAGTTACGTTCTCCGCCCCGGCCACTACAGAATCCAGAGATTCCTGTGTCTTTCCCGTCAGAACAGAACCGTTTTCCACTACCTGGAGCGTCTTTTCAATCAGCTCGGTAGTATCTTTGGCAGCATCTGCACTCTTTGCAGCCAGATTACGCACCTCATCCGCAACAACCGCAAAGCCTTTCCCTGCGCTGCCTGCCCGTGCAGCTTCCACCGCCGCATTCAGGGCCAGAATATTGGTCTGGAACGCAATATCCTCAATCGTCTTGATGATCTTGCTGATCTCACTGGAGCATGCATTGATCTGGTTCATCGCCTCTGCCATCTCCTGCATCTGTTGATTGCAGACCGTGATGCTTTCGCCTACCACTTCTGCCTCTCTGTTGGTAGAAGCAGCCGTCTCTGCGTTATTATTGATCTGCTCCGTAATACGCTCCACCATCTGAAGCAGATTATCCACTTCAGAAGCCTGCTCCGTTGCTCCCTGTGCCAGGCTCTGCGCGCCGACAGCTACCTGATTGGCCCCCGAATCCACCTGATTGGCAGAAACATGAATCTGAGACAGTGTCTGATTCAGCTGCTCGCTGATCGTGGTGATAGAAGTCTGAATCTGAACAAAATCGCCGATATAGGAAATCTGACTTTCTTTTCCAAGATCGCCTCCGGCGATGCCGTCCAGCACCTCCGAAATGTCCGTTATATAAAGCTTCAGGTTTTTAACAGAAGTATTCAGCGCATCTGCAAGCTGGCCAAGCTCATCCTGGCTCTTCACTTCGATCTGGAAGCCCAGTTTCCCCTGTGCAAGCTCCCTGCTGGACTCCGTAATGTTTCTGATCGGCACAAGAATCCGCCGGATCACCAGTCCGACCAGCAGACCATTCATGATCAGAATCAGCAGAAGAACCACCAGGCTCACAACCTCTGTCACATTGATGGAATTTCGAAGGCTGTTCTGATTGTCCGCAACCTGATTTTCCGTGATCTCTGCCACCTCATCCAGAATCGACACGAGCTGATCCACATTTGCCTTGACAACATTCAGATACATATCCCTTGCCTGTTCCGGGTCCTGTGCATTCAGATCAAGAACCGTCTGCGCCGACTCATGGATGGCCTGATGAATGGGCTTCATCTCTTCGATCAGTTCCAGAATTCTGCTGTCCACACCCGACAGATCCGAACTGTAAAACCAGTTGCCCAGTACACAGGTGCGGTAATCCTTACTGCCTGTAAATTCCGTCCCCATGGAAACAGCCGAGCACAGATTTTCAACCCAGCCGTAATGAGCCTTCTGTGCAGTCAATACCAGTGCATGAATGTCCACCGACTGTTCCATATCCTTTGTATAGGATCTGCTTGCATTCAAGCTGGTCACTGTTACCACCCCGCTGATGATCACTGCCAGAAACACCAGGGCAACACGTATCAAAACTTCCTGTTTTATTGTGCGCTTCATGTTCTCTCCTTAATCCCTCTCATGCGGTCATACACATTGAGAATGTTCTGTTTTCTATCAATTATTGAACTGCGGATGTTCAGCAAGTCATTAATACTTGTCGTTTCCGCCATAGGATATATTCATATCCATACCATAGTCCGGCTCGTAGGAAGATACCCCGGACGAAACGCTGGGTGCCGCATAGCTGCTGTCTCCTTCCAGCCGGAACTTTCTCACCAGTTCGCTCAGAATCTGTGCCTGTCCGGAAAGCTCCTCGCTGGCTGCGGCGCTCTCCTCTGCCGTAGCCGAGTTGGTCTGTACCACGCTGGAGATCTGATCAATACCGACGGTAATCTGCGAGATGGACTCTGCCTGATTGGTAGCCGCTCTTGCAATGGCATCCATCATGCTGCTTGCTTCCTGAATATCTGAAATCACATCCTGCAAAGACTGTGCCGTCTCATCTGCAATATTCTTTCCGTTTTCCACTGCCTGAAGAGAATTCTCGATCAGGGCAGCCGTATTCTTGGATGCTTCTGCTGATTTGCTTGCCAGGTTGCGTACTTCATCTGCCACAACGGCAAACCCCTTGCCTGCCGCTCCTGCCCTTGCCGCCTCTACCGCTGCATTCAGTGCGAGAATATTGGTCTGGAATGCAATATCTTCAATCGTCTTGATGATCTTTCCGATCTCGCCGGAGGAAGAATTGATATCCGCCATTGCCTGAAGCATATCCTGCATACGGTTGTTGCTCTCGCCTGCTTTCTGTCCAACCTGCATGGATTTTCCGCTGGCTTCCTGTGCCTGCTGAGCCGTATGATTGATATTGTTCGATATTTCATTAATCGATGCCGCCAGCTCTTCCACAGAAGACGCCTGCTCGGTAGCACCCTGTGAAAGCGCCTGTGCCCCTGAGGATACCTGGTCGGATCCGGAGGACACCTGAGTTGCCGAACGGTTCAAAGTTGAAAGCGTCTCGTTGAAGGTCTCCCTGATCTTCTTCATGGAATGGAAGATCTTCTCATAATCGCCGATATATGCATCCTGGCTCTGGGAGCAAACCGTAAAGTCGCCGTCTGCCATGGCTCCGAGAACCTTCTCGATATCTGCCACGATGGAGCTGACCTCCTTCGTCACCTTGCGCATGCTGTCCGCCATGGAACCGAATTCATCTCTGGCTTCATATCCCACATCCGCGGAAAGATTTCCCTTCACCATTTCCTTCATTGCGGCCTCGATGATTCTTACCGGAGCTGCGATGTTCATACTCAGGCGGAGCGCCAGGAAGACGGTAATGGCAAATGCCACTGCCGCAATGGCAATGCCGAGAGCCAGAAGCCCGCTCAGTTCAAACATCTGATTATCAAAATTCTCCTCACACACGGTCCCAATCTGCGTATACGCCTGGTTCAGAACCTCTGTATACTCTTCCACCACCGGTATGTACTGCTCCTGGATGATCCGAAGCGCCTCTGCATTGCCCGCTTCCGTCCGAAGCGCCATCTGCTCCATAATGCTCTCTCTGACACTGGCATTATTTACCATCAGCGTCTCAAACTGCTTGAGCAGAGTCGTATCTCCTTCATACTCATTGCACAGCTGTTCAACCGCCGCACGGATATCGGAGACATTCTGATTCACAATCTGAGACCTCTGCGTATATTCCTGCTGGTCCGTCGTCTCAACTATGAGCAGCATCTCCTTCAGCGCTTCCTGAAGCTTCACCTTGATATCCTGCACCGTGGTCACTGCAACAAAGTCCTCTTCATAGAAGCTCTGATAACCGGCCTTGGATATGGCAATCCCTGAACAGGTAGCGATCACTGACACCAGAAACAGCGCCAGTATGAGACCAAAGGATACTAGAAATTTAACATTAAGTTTTAGGTTTTTCATCTCAACCCCTCCTTGTAAAAGCTGTCGGATTCGCTTCTCCATATCAGGGAAGCCCGCCGCTATCTTTTAATATGTCGACGCCTTTTCTTCTTTTATAACATGTTTTTAATATTTTTTTCGGTTTTTTTTAAAAACAGGGAACAAATCTCTTATGCATCCTGTATTTCCGCCGATAAATAATCTAGTATGCCATGGCCTGCCATACATTTTTTCACAGTACACAGCAGGCTCTTTGTTTTATGCATTCCTTATTATTAGAAGCGTATGCAGAAACTATATCAAAAAGACAGGTGGTGTTTATAATGGATAACGGTATGGAAGGTATGCTTGATACATACCTCTTCGAGACGAATTCTCTTCTGGACCAGCTTGATGAGATGCTTGTAAAGGATGAGAAGATCGGTGATTTCTCTTCCGATGACGTCAATGAGATCTTCCGCATCATGCATACGATCAAGGGGTCTTCCGCCATGATGGAGTTTGGCTCTCTTGCAAGTATTGCACATCATATAGAAGATTTGTTCTTCTATATCCGTGACAAGGGCATCGATTCTCTGGATCCGGAGCACAAGAAAGAACTGTTTAATCTGATGTTCCGTTCCGAAGACTCCTTAAGAGGACAGGTGGAAAAGGTGGAGAACGGGGAACCCCTGGATACCGATATGGATTCCTTCGCTTCCGAGATTAATCAGTTTCTGAAAAAGATCAGCGGAGCTGCATCGGAAGAACCGGAAGCGGCCGCGCCGGATGCGGGACAGGAAGCTGCCCCGGACAGCCTGTCGCCCGCAGGGAATCTCCCCGCAGACGACAAAGCCATATGTTTCCTGCATGTATTCCTGGACGAAGGAATCGGCATGGAGAATCTGCGCGCATTCATGATCGTAAACTCCATAAAAGAATGTGACGTGGATTTCCGTCACTATCCTTCGGATATGGATTCCAACCCGGATACCTGTGCAGTCATCATTGACGAGGGCTTCTATCTCGCTTTCGAGGATGAAGAGATGGCCGCCAAGGCGGAAGATCTCCTGAAGTCCCAGGGACATATCCGTTCCTATGAACTGATTATGGCTCCGCAGCCGGAACCGGAGCCGGAAGCTCCAAAAGTTCCCGCAGAAGTTCCTTCTCCGGCTCCCGCTCCCAAACCGGAACGCAAAGAGACGCCGCAGAAAGCACCGGCAGCCGGTACGCCGGTCAAACAGAATCTGATCAGTGTCAACCTGACCAAGCTGAACGACCTCATGGATATTGTCGGAGAGATTGTAATTACAGAGTCCATGGTTACCTCCTGCCCCGAACTGGATCAGCTGAACCGGGACAGCTATGACAACTTTATGAAATCCGCCCGCCAGCTGCGCAAGCTGACCGACGACCTTCAGGATCTTGCCATGTCCCTGCGAATGGTTCCCATCTCCGGTGTTTTCCAGAAGATGAACCGTATCGTCCGCGACATGAAGCAGAAGCTGGGCAAAGATGTCCGTCTGACTCTGATCGGAGAGGACACGGAGGTTGACAAGACCATCGTGGACAGCATCCAGGACCCGATCATGCATATGGTCCGCAACTCCATGGACCATGGAATCGAAGATACGGCAGACGAACGTATCGCCGCAGGCAAGAACCCTCAGGGAGAGATCATTCTTTCCGCTACGCATACGAGCAATGAGGTCATTATCTCTATTGCCGACGACGGAAAGGGCATGAATCCCGACCAGATTCTGGCCAAAGCAAGGGAAAAAGGCATCCTTGTGAAGCCGGAAAGTGAATATTCGAAGAAAGAAGCCCTCGGCCTCATCATGCTGCCCGGCTTCTCCACCAATCAGACCGTCACAGAGTATTCCGGCAGAGGCGTCGGCATGGACGTGGTGAAGAAAAATGTGGAAAGCGTCGGCGGCGTTGTCTCCCTCACCAGCGAGGAAGGACAGGGAACCACGTTCTCCATCAAGATTCCTCTCACCCTCTCGATTATGGACGGCATGAAGGTCACGGTGGGACGTTCGATCTTCACGATCCCCATTGCCAATATCCGTCAGTCCTTTAAGATTACGGCGGAAGAGATTCTCTATGATGAGAACGGCAACGAGATGGTGGAACGCATCGGCGGCTTCTATCCGATCGTCCGTCTCCATCAGTTCTATGGTATCGAGACAGAGGTCCTGAATCCGGAAGGCGGCATCCTGATCTGGGTAGAGACCAGCGATCATTCCTTCTGCCTGTTCGTGGATGATCTGATCGGAGAACAGCAGGTGGTGGTGAAACCGTTCCCCGCTTTCCTGAACTGCTTCGAACTTAAGAATTATGGTATCGGCGGCTGTACGATTCTGGGCGACGGCAATATCAGTATCATTCTTGATATTCCAAGCCTGCACACAGCTACCCTTGAAAGCTTTTAGAGACAGGAGGAATAGATATGGCTGAACAAACAACTCCCAATGAGGAGATCTTTGATGCAACAGAGCAGGATGAGATATCTACGGTGGAACGCTGCCTGACCTTTCAGTCCGGCGACCTGATCCTGTATATCAGTACCCGGCATGTGATCGAGATTCTCAATAATTATTCCATCACCAATCTGCCTCTGGTGCCACCTTATATCAAGGGGATCATCAATTTAAGAGGTCAGGTTCTTCCTGTTGTGGATATCCAGATGCGTATGGGCAAATGCGAGGCAGAATGCGGAACAGAGACCTGCATTATTGTCCTTGACATTGACTCTGTCTCTCTCGGAATTATTGTGGATTCTGTCCGTCAGGTAATCGACATCGACCTGAACAACGTGCAGCCGATTCCGCTGAAGCGTCAGCAGAAGCTTCTGGACGGAATGGTAACCATGGAAGATGGAAGTGTCTTCATGTCTGTGGACTGTCAGGCGCTTATCAAAGCGCAATATTAAACGATATGGGGTGATTTAGATGCTGACGCTTACCGATCAGGACTTCCAGCGTCTTTATGTATACATTAAGCAGAATTATGGAATTGATCTGAGCAAGAAAAAGCAGCTTATCGTAAGCCGGCTTTCACATACGCTGGCCGCACAGGGGTTCAGGGATTTCAAGGGCTATGTGGATGAGATCCTTTCCGGCCGCGACACGGATATGGTCACGGCCATGCTGAATAAACTGACAACCAACTATACTTATTTTCTTCGGGAAGAAGCACATTTTAAATATTTCCAGGAAATCATTCTTCCGGATCTGGAGAAAAAGCACGCCGCAGACAAGTCCCTTTCCATCTGGAGCGCCGGCTGTTCCTCCGGGCAGGAGCCTTATACAATCTCCATGTTCCTTCTGGAGTATTTTGGTTCAAAATCTTCCCAGTGGGATACCAGAATTCTTGCCACGGATATATCCAACAAGATTCTGGATAAAGCCATCCGTGCCAGCTACCCGGAGGAAAGTATGGAGCCGCTTCCTGCCACATGGAAGACAAAATATTTTGTAAAAACCGGAAACGGCAAGTGTACGGTCTCTCCGGCTCTCAAAAAAAACGTGATCTTCCGGCCATTTAACCTGATGGATCCGATCACTTTCAAAAAAAAGTTTGATCTGATCTTCTGCAGAAATGTAATGATCTATTTTGATCAGGATACAAAAGACGCTCTGGTGCGCCGTTTTTACAACGCAACCGTACCGGGCGGTCATCTGTTTATCGGTCACTCGGAAGGACTGACCAAGAGCACCTGTCCTTATGAGTATATTCAGCCGGCAATTTACAAAAAAACAGCCAGATAGGTTTTATACAGAGCTTTAAACAAGAAAGAAGGTATCCGTTCATGGTCCAGAAGATACGCGTAATGGTAGTAGATGATTCCATGCTCTTCCGGAGCTGGCTGATCAAATGTCTGCAGGAAGACCCGCGGTTTGAGGTGGTTGGATTTGCTGCCAATGCCCTTGAAGCCAAGAGCAAACTTCCCATGCTGAAGCCGGACATTATGACACTGGATATTGAGATGCCGGGGATGACCGGACTGCAGTTTCTAAAGGAAGTACTTCCCGTGCATCCGGTACCCATTATCCTTGTGTCCTCTCTGAATGTGCAGGTATTTGATGCACTGGCCGCCGGCGCGGTAGATTTTGTCCGGAAACCGGAAAGCGAGCCGGGTGCCAGAGAGCGTTTTATCCGCACGCTTCGATCCAAGCTTGCCGTTGGAAAAAATGCGCATCCCCGTCTGCCTTCCCATGATCCGTCAGCCATACTGAACAAGGCAAAGGCGGCGTCTGTCGGCAGTGCGATCAGCAGTTCGGGCGGAATTGGACTGCAGCATACCTTGCCTGCAGCCCACAGAACCGCAGCTGCTCCGGCACATTCCAATGTAGATGTCATTGCCATCGGCGCTTCTACCGGAGGAACCGAAGCAATCCTGGAAGTGGTCCGGCATTTCCCGGCAAAGATGCCCGGAATCGTCATCACCCAGCATATGCCGGCCGGTTTTACATCCATGTATGCAGAGCGCCTGAACCGGATCTGCAATCTTCAGGTCCGGGAAGCCAAACACGGGGACAAAATACAGCCGGGACTGGTGCTTCTCGCCCCCGGCGGCCTGCAGATGCGGGTAGTACGAATGGGCAGCGGCTATGCGGTCACCTGCTCGGATGGGGAAAAGGTCAGCGGACACAAACCCTCCGTGGACGTTCTCTTTGATTCTGTCGCCTCCACTGTGCGCAACCGCGCCATCGGTGTCATTCTCACCGGCATGGGTGCCGACGGTGCCGCAGGCATGCTTCGTATGAGAAAGGCCGGCGCTTACACAATCGGACAGGACAGGGACAGCTGTGTGGTATACGGAATGCCCATGGAGGCCTTTAAAATCGGCGCTGTCTGTATGCAGGCCCCGCTGAATTCCATTCACCATGCGGTGATGGGAAGGCTTGCCAAGGGCTGACAGATCGGTAAAGTGAAAAAGGACCATCGGAACTGATCCGGATGGTCCTTTATTCTGCACCTGTTTATTCTTTTTAAAAAAACCTCTTTATTTTAAAAATCCGTTCACAATCTGTTCTTCTGCTTCCTGCTCTGTCAGTCCCAGCGTCATGAGCTTGATGATCTGCTCCCCTGCAATCTTGCCAATGGCTGCTTCATGAATCAGGCTTGCATCCAGATGGTTCGCATCCAGAGACGGAACGGCATTTACATGTCCCTGATCCATCAGAATCGCATCGCATTCTGTATGCCCGTAGCATGCATTATTTCCGCAGATTCTGGAATGAAACACCTGGCTGGATGTGCCTTTTGCAACCGAACGGGATACCACATCCGCCGTAGAGCCAACGCCATTCAGATCGACCTGAAAATTTGTCTCTGCATACTGATTCTCATGGGTCATGATCTTTTCCTTGATGATCAGAGTCGCTCCGTCCTTCAGATCCGCTTTTGTATCCCGGATTGTGGAATCCACGCCTTTGATCTGGGTGGTCTCCATCTCCATATATCCGTTTTCCTCCATATGGACGACCGTCGTGGGATTCAGGATCCGTTCCCCGGTTCCCTCTCCTTCCCCATAATGCTTTTCCACATATCGGACTTTTGCATTTTTTCCAATATGAAAAGTATGAATCCCGTCGTGCCCGGTATCCTCGCTGCCGCCGCAGTGGATGCCGCAGCCCGCAACAATCACCACATCCGCATCATCCCCGATATAAAAATCATTGTAAACCAGATCTTTCAGGCCGCTCTGGCTGACAATCACCGGAATATGAACACTCTCGTTCTTCGTTCCGGATTTTACGATGATATCAATGCCCGGCTTATCCTTCTTCGTGACAATATCAATATTGGCCGTTGTATTCCTTCCCACAAGCTGGCCGTTATCCCGTACATTGTAGGCCCCCTCCGGTACTGCATGGAGATCCGCCACCTTCTCCAGCATGTGCATCTGTAACTGATCCATTTTTTCTCTCCTATTAAAGTTCCGCATCTTCTCTCTCAATGCCCCGGATCTGGAACCGTTTCCGAATGCACTGCCTTCTGAAACGGTTCCGGGCTTTTCTCCTTCCGATGCTGTTTTTAAAGTTCCGCATCTTCTCTTCCGATGCCATTATACAATTTTATTCAAGAGTGCGCTGCATGCTTCGGAGGATGCATGCAGCAGCTCCGGCAGAACTTCGTCCCTGGTCCCCTGGGCTCTGACTTCCCCGTCCGCCAGCACGATGATCTGATCGGCAATGTTCAGGATCCGCTCCTGATGGGAGATGATAAGGATAGAACCGTGGATCTTATCCCTCATATTCTCAAATACCCGTATCAGATTGTTGAAACTCCACAGATCAATCCCGGCTTCCGGCTCATCAAAGATGGACATCCTGGTTCCCCGCGCCATGATCATGGCGATCTCGATCCGCTTCAGTTCTCCTCCGGACAAAGAAGCATTTACTTCCCGGTTGATATAATCCTTTGCACACAGTCCCACTTCCGACAGATAGTGGCATGCCCTGTTCAATGACAGCGCCTCTCCATGAGCCAGATTGATCAGGTCCAGAACCGTCAGTCCCTTGAACCGGACCGGCTGCTGAAATGCAAAACTGATTCCCTTTTTCGCCCGTTCTGTAATGGACAGATCTGTGATATCTTCTCCGTCGAACAGAATCTTCCCCGAAGTCGGTTGAATGATCCCCGAGATCACCTTCGCCATGGTGGATTTTCCGCCGCCGTTGGGTCCCGTAATCGCCACAAAGCTGTCCTCTATTTTCAAATTCACATGCTTCAGGATTCCCTTTTCCTGAGAATCTTCATTTACCTGAAAGCAAATATCCTGTAGTTCAAGCATCCCCTGCGCCTCCTGTGTATTCTTCTCTGTCTATGATAACAGTGTGTGAAATATCTGGCAAGACCCAAATCAAAAAAGGACAGCGCCCGCTTTTAATGGACTGGCGCCAGCAGCACCTTTCCGCTGCCGCGGTATACATTTACCAGACCTTCTCCGGAAGCAGCGGAACCAATCAGTGTCTTTCCGGAACGTTCTACGGTGAATTCCAGCGTGGAACTCCATGCAACTGCAAAATTGCCGTCCACCTTCAGTACATCATTGTTCAATGTAATCTCAATCAGCTCTTCCCGCGGATAATCGGATTCCAGACAGACAACGCCGTTTCCTGTAAGGCCCAGGTTAAACAGTCCTTCGCCGCCTGCCACTGCGGAAGACAGATTCGAACGCATGACTGCCTTATGCTTCAGATTCGACTCACACGCCAGAAAAAGCCCGTCGTCCAGCACAATCGATCCGCCCCAGTCGTTCAGATCCTCCAGCAGAATATATTTATATGTAGGTTCCAGAACCAGTGTGCCGTCACCGGTATATTCCGGCTTGATCGCGGACTCGCCCGTCACTTTTCCGCGTACTGCTTTTCCGAGAAAGTCCCCTACGCTCTTGACGCCTGTCGTCGCATTTACATTTCCGGCCATCCACTGCATGGCCCCTGCCTGCAAAGTCACATGAGATTTGCTCAGTTCACAGATTACCTGACGCTTACGCACGTTCATCTCATTGCAGAAATATGCGGTCTGCGCATTCTGAGGACTTACGCTTAAATCCTTTAAATACTCTACCGCCGTAAATGCGCCTTTCTGGCCCAGAATACGGATATTTTTATTATTGGTAAAATTATTGATCTGATACATGGTACGTATCCTCCTGTAAAATAATGATCTTTGGCTCCGGATATGGAGCGGAGCCTGCATCCTGTCTATTATAATCCATATGCCGAAGACTTACAACACCATTTTATGCAGCAGAAAAGTCCGTATCCACAGTTTTTTAACAGGAACTGACAGCTTCTTGATCTGACAGGAATTTCTCTGTAGAATAGAATACAAAAACACTTCAAAAACGGAGGTACTGCTTATGAAACCGGAAAATTCCCCTGACAACTATGAAAAATGGTGTACGGAATGGCAGCAGCGTTTTCTGACGCTGGATCAGGACAGGCTTCTGCATCAGATACCCGGGCTGGATGCAGACGGGGATTATCTCACCCTCTCCTATTATCACAGCCGGTACGGGATCCGCAGAGACACCGGAGAGATCCTCTGTCTGGAGGATCCTCATCCCCTGACCATTTTTACCCGCCTGAACCTCTATACCCTCCTGTGGTACTGCACGGAGCATGCTGCATTGACAGGCGAGTGGATGCCTTTTCGCAGTCTGAAGAATGCCTCGCCTTTTGGTCCTGCCTTTCAGAAGACCGTAACGGATGTCTTTGCCAAAACCTTTTCCGGACATCTGCCGGAACTGGAACAGGCCTGCCGGACCCTGGGCGGAAAAAAACTCCCCCACTCGGATGCCGGATACCAGATCGATGCCTTCGCCTGCATCCCGGTACAGTTTCTGTTCTGGGACAGGGACGAGGAATTTCCGGCACAGGCCAACATCCTGTTTGACCGGGGCGCAACCGGCTTTATTCATGTGGAAAGTCTGGTATCTGTCGCTTCTGAAGGCCTTTCCCTGCTTACAAAAGCATCCGGACTTTCCCCAAAGGGAAATACATTTACCTGATCCTGTACATACTAATGAATATCGGTGGTTTCCAAATCTGCAGACAGGCTGTGCATCTGATGCTGTCGGGAACATCCATCGGTAAAATAACGATCCACGATACAGGAGGTATCACATGCAGCATATTCAGTCAACGGTCACAGACCTTCCTTCCAGCTGCAAATCTGCTGCCGATCATATGGCGCAGGTGCTTGCAGAGGAGGATCAGTACGCAGACTTAAATGAGCGCTGCCGTCAGAAAATACTGGAACTGGAGGATACTCTTTCCAGAGAACTGAAGGAACGTGTGGCGCTGGTCGCTTACCGGATCTGATTCTGCCAGGGAGACTGCAGGGCTGTCTGCGCCTTCTGCGGCGCCGACAGCCCTGCATCCTTTCCCGCTGAATCTTCAAAGCAGGATCCCGTTTCCGTTTCATTTTTAAAGAATGTCGATATATTCCCCTGCCAGCGCCTTGTTCATACTGCGCACCGCACAGAATTTTCCGCACATACTGCAGGTATCACTGTGGTCATCCTCCGGTTTTCTGTCATTTCGAATCGTCTTTGCCGTGTCCGGATCCAGCGCGCAGGCGAACTGCCCGTCCCAGTCCAGCACACGGCGCGCATCCGCCATCCGGTCGTCGATCTCTCCTGCCCCTGGGATCCCTTTGGCAATATCCGCTGCATGAGCCGCAATCTTCGAAGCGATAATCCCCTGTTTTACATCCTCCACATTCGGAAGCGCCAGATGTTCGGCAGGCGTTACATAACAGAGAAACGCCGCGCCGTTCATGGCGGCGACCGCACCGCCGATCGCTCCCGTAATGTGGTCATAGCCCGGCGCAATATCCGTCACCAGCGGTCCCAGCACATAGAAAGGAGCTCCCATGCAGATACGCTTCTGTATTTCCATATTCGCCGCCACCTGGTTAAGCGGAACGTGTCCGGGGCCCTCCACCATGACCTGCACATTGTGGTCCCATGCCCGTTTTGTCAGCTCTCCCAGACGGACCAGCTCCTCGATCTGGCACACATCTGTGGCATCTGCCAGGCATCCCGGGCGGCAGGCGTCTCCCAGAGAAATGGTCACATCATATTCTTCACAGATCTTCAGTATCTCGTCAAAATATTCATAAAAAGGATTTTCCCTGCCTGTCATGCTCATCCAGGCAAACACCAGGCTTCCTCCCCGGCTGACGATATTCATCTTCCTTTTGTGCTTCCGGAGCTGCTCAATGGTCTTTCTTGTAATTCCGCAGTGAAGCGTCACAAAATCCACACCGTCTTCTGCATGAAGCCTTACCACATCTATAAAGTCTTCTGCCGTCAGTGTGGACAGATCTCTCTGGTAATGAATCACGCTGTCATAGACCGGAACGGTCCCGATCATAACCGGGCATTCTCTGGTCAGCTTCTGCCGGAAAGGCTGTGTGTTGCCGTGACTGGACAGATCCATGATGGACTCTGCCCCCAGCCTGACGGCGCTCATCACTTTCTCCATCTCCATATCGTAATCTTTACAGTCTCTGGATACGCCAAGATTCACATTTACTTTGGTCCGCAGCATGCTCCCTACGCCTTCCGGGTCCAGACAGGTGTGGCGTCTGTTGGCGCAGATTACCGCTTTTCCCTCTGCCATCAGTTTCATAAGCCGTTCAACCGGCATCTTCTCCTTTGCCGCCACTGTCTCCATCTGCCAGGTTCTGATTCCTTTTCTGGCTGCATCCATCTGTGTGGTATAACTGTTCATCTTATTCTCCTCTCTTCCTGGTGCCTCTGTTTCTCTGTCTTTTTTGTTAACGGAGCGCCCGCGGCAGTCCGTTTTCTGTACGGCTCATCTGCCCGCGGTAAATACATATGCATGATTCATGGGACCTGTCCCCTTTCCCAGATCAAGCTGTGCAGACAGCGCATGCGACAGATAGTCTTTTGCCCGAACTACCGCCTCTTTCAGGCCGTATCCCCTGGCAAGATTCGCCGCAATGGCACTGGATAATGTACACCCGGTACCATGCGTATTGGGATTATCGATCCGCTCCCCCTCTATCCAGCAGATCTCTCCATCCTGACACAGCAGGTCATTGGCATCACGGATGCGGTGCCCTCCCTTGCAGAGCACCGCCGCATGCCAGCGTTCATACAGCGCCTGCGCCGCCTGTTCCATCTCCTCCGCCCTGCGGATCTTTCTGCCGGACAGAACCTCCGTTTCCGGTATATTCGGCGTGATGATCTCCGCCAGCGGAAACAGTTCCTCCTGCATAACCAGCACTGCCTCCTCCTTCATCAGACGGGAACCGCTGGTGGAAACCATAACCGGATCGAGTACAATATGTTTTGCCTCATATTTCCGAAGCCTTCCTGCCACCGCTCTTATGGACTCCCTGGAAGGCAGCATCCCGATCTTGACCGCGTCCGGGCAGATATCCGTAAAGATACAGTCCATCTGTTGTTCCAGAAATTCCGGAGAAACCTCCACAAGCCCGTACACGCCGGTCGTATTCTGGGCCGTCAGTGCGGTCACCGCACTCATGGCGTATACGCCGTTGGCGGTCATGGTCTTAATATCAGCCTGTATGCCGGCGCCCCCGCAGGAATCACTTCCGGCGATGGTCAATACGGCTCTCACAGGTTCCCCCTTTCTCTCAGCCAGCGGGCTTCTCCTGCATCCTGGCATGCTGCTTCCTGCCGGAAACTTCTTACCGCCTGCAGCAGTTCCTCTGCTGCCTCTGCCTTACGCGCTTCTGCAAACAGTGCGCGAATGACCGCAATTCCGTCAACGCCGCTTCCTGTAAGCCTCCAGACATTTTTACGACAGATCCCGCCGATTGCAACAACCGGAATCTCCACTGCCTGACAGATCGCTTTCAGTTCCCCGCAGGGAAGCGCTGCCGCGTCGGTCTTGGTACTGCTGCCGAATACTGCCCCGCATCCGATATAATCAGCCCCTGCACGCTGCGCTTCCAGTGCCTCTTTCACATTATGTGCGCTTCCTCCGATGATATAACTGTCCCCAAGCAGTTCCCTTGCTTTTTCGATCCCCATATCGGAAAGTCCCACATGAACTCCGTCTGCCCCGGCCTTTTTCGCAATGTCCGGCCGGTCATTGATGATCAGCGGAACCTGATACCGTCCGCACAGCTTTCGCAGTCTAAAGGCCTCTTCCAGAAGCTTCTGGTCATCCATGTTTTTCTCCCGAAGCTGCACACAGGTAACTCCTCCCTTCAGAAGTTCTTCTACCGGTTCCTCCAGCCTTTCGCCCGGTTTCAGCCAGCTTCTGTCGGTTACCGCATACAGCTTCAGTGTTTCCCCAGTGATTCTCATAGTTCTCCCCTCCGTTTCTTCTATCCTTTCAGGCATATAAAAAGGAAGATGCACTGCAGGCATCTTCCGAATTCCTTCTTCTGTACGGTTCTCAAAAAAAGAGATGCCGCAGGCACCTCTCTTCTTTCATCCGGTATCATCCCTACGTTGGCATTATCCAAATCAGGTTATGGGTCGAAGCGCCTCAGCTTCCTCTCAGCCGGCTTCCAGCCAGCTCCCCTTTTCCATATCTTTTATTTTGTCAAGTCCATTATAAAACAGTCCGGTGTATTTTGCAACTGTAAATAATATTATTCGTTCCTTACGGTCACCTGTTCCCCGTCGCACACAGTCACCACAGCCCGGTCCGCGGTATCCCACACCTGAATCTGAAGTTCTTCCAGAAGTTTTCGTGTCTCTTCCTCCGCCGGATTTTTTTCTGAGCAGCAGATCACTGCCCCGGACGGCGCAACTGCCTCCAGCAGGTCCTCCAGCGCTTTCTGATACCGTCCATGATGCGGCATCTTGATCCAGTCATGGCTCCAGTCCACATCGGAAGCGAGCATCTGACGGATCCGGGATTTTTCAATATCTCCGGTAAATAAAAACTTCCGGCTGCCATAGGTAATGCTGGTCACCAGAGACATATCGTTATCGTATTCATCTTCCGCATTCTGAATCTCTGCCGGATCTTCCGCCGGGTATACGGTGATCTGCATCCCGCCTCTGACCATCTCAAGCGGCGCTGCCACCCTCTGTACGTCCGGATGTCCGTCCAGATGTTCCAGAAACTCCCGGTATTCCGGTCTGTCCCCTTCATAATCCGGAAGAAGAACCGCTGACACCTCCATCTGCTCCATCACATACGACGCGCCGCCCACATGGTCCTTGTCAAAATGCGAGATCAGAAACAGATCAATCTGCGAAATCCCTCTGCGTTTCAGTTCCTCCACAATCACGTCACCGTCATCCTTTTCCCCCGCATCAATCAGGAACACCTGTTCCCCTTCCAGTATGATCAGCGCGTCCGCTTTCCCCACAGAAAGCGCCCGGATCTCAAGATAATCCTGTGCGGTATTTCCTGTACCGCCGGACAGGCGGAGCCCGCCCCATATGCCCAGCAATACCAGAAGCAGTGCCAGAACTGCCAAAAACTGTCTTCTGTTCATGCTTTTTTCCACCTCTACTGTCCTCATTCCTGCACCGGCATACGCGCAGGATTTACATGTACCATACAGTGTTTGACTTCCGGAAAATTTTCTTCAATCGCATCGTGGACCCGTTCTGCAATATCATGGGTCTCATACAGCGTTTTATTCCCGTCTGCCGCGATCTCCATATCCACATACATTTTCGCCCCGAACAGCCTGGTCATCAGGCGGTCGATTCCCAGAACCCCTTCTTCGCTCAGGACGACACGCCGAATCTCCGCTTCCGTCTTTGTATCGCAGGCTTTGTCTACCATCTTGTCGACCGCATCCATAAAGATTTCATAAGCTGCTTTCGCAATAAACACGCCGATCCCCAGACATGCCGCAGAATCCAGAACCGGATACCCCATTCTGGAACCCGCAATACCGATAAACGCGCCGATGGAAGACAGGGAATCGGAACGGTGATGCCATGCATCTGCCATCATTGCCCCGGAATTGATCTTTCTGGCTGCTGCTCTGGTATACCAGTACATCCATTCCTTCACCGCAATCGATACCGCTGCCGCCGCCAGCGCCGTCACGCCCGGAACCGCCAGCGTCTCATAATCCCCGGACAGAATCGTCCGAAGGCCTCCAAGGCCGATTCCGATCCCGGTCGCCAGCAGAATCGTCGCCAGTATGACAGAAGCGACGCATTCCAGCCGTTCATGTCCATACGGATGGTTGGTATCTGATTTTTTTGAAGAGATCCGCACGCCGATGATCACAATCACCGTACTGAATACATCAGAAGCAGAATGCACGGCGTCCGATATCATGGCTCCGGACCGTCCGAAGATTCCGGCAAGCAGTTTCCCCAGGGACAGCAGCAGATTGACCGCAATGCTGACCGTTGATACATGCATGGCAATCTTCTGGTTCTGCATATCTGTTTCCTTCATACAATTCTCCCCCTGTCTGAATGTCATTTTCTACCAGTATAGCACAATTAAAATACTCTGCACAGAAATATCCTTAAGTTTTTTTTAATTGTATTAAATTCTACTGGTATTTATACAGAGAATCTGTTAGAATGAATGCGGTGATAATATGAACGAACGCAAAAAAATCGGCAAAAAATATTCTGCCGGCAAAACAACACAAAAAAAAAAAAAAAAAAAAACGGCGGCTCCATCAGACCGCGGAGACCGGATCTCTTCCCGAAGCCGC